>OKRS01000349.1_pt1 | contig 35518 bp, 35 predicted proteins | sample 1601191 | NCBI WGS metagenome assembly OKRS01 (sample SAMEA3541509, study PRJEB24748) | human gut metagenome | biome: human gut; feature: human-associated habitat; material: faeces | place: China | collected 2012
TACCTGTCTTTTGAGGTAGAAGATAATTGAAAATGTACTCTTCATAACGTCATTCTTTTTTGCGTTCAAAATTAATACATGAAGAGTCTTTTCTTGCTACGCATTTCACGGCAGAACACGGCAAATTTGGTTCGTAACCAAAAAACTTACGTTGCTCATTAGTAACTCACTATAAATCAGAGCGTTCAAATTCAATTCGTAACCTTCCTCATTCTTCCGAACCTCAACATTCCCCATTTGGGGTATAGGTTACGGATAGGTAACGTTCCTCTGTCTCATCTTGTCGTATTCCCGTCTTCGTCTGTCCTCGCCACTTTTAACCAAAATGAGGAAAGTAACTGATAACCAGTAAACTTTCCTCATTCTTCTCTCAAACACTTTTTATATGTACTTTCAATATAGTAAACGACGATTATATTCAATTTTCTTATTATGACTTGAAACGAGTCTACATATACAAACAGCTCCCCCTATCCATCACCCCATCTCTCACTTTAGAAACCTCCAAGTCGTTATCAGAGACCGTTAAAGACAAAGACATAACGGGTAAGGTCATTCCAAGCATCAAAATTGACAGATCATTTGATGCCGATGGCGGTTGGTACACTATCTGCTTGCCATTTTCGTTGACGGCAGACGACATAAAGAACCAGTTTAAGAGAGCTGTGTTTCAAGGTTTCGATGGGGTAGAACAGCAAGACAAGACGATAAATCTGAAGTTTAAAAAGGTCACCACGACAGAAGCAGGCAAGCCTTATCTCATAAAGCCAACTGAAAACATCACAGCTGCCGACTTGACGTTCAACAACAAGCTGATAGAGCAGACAACCCCTGTCGATGTAAGCTATAAGCTTGACTCTGATGCCAACAAAACATTCACGTTCAAAGGCGTGTTTTCGCCTTTTACAGCCAATTCGGAAGAGCTGGCAGACAAAAACATCAAGTTCTTAAGTGGTGTAAAGGGATTGGATCTTGTGAGCCCCAACGACACAGGCACCATGAAATGTTATAGAGCCTATTTCGTCTTTCCCGGTAAAAAGGGCAACGTTGAGACTGAAGCAAAGATAACCAACCATGATGAAGCCACAGCCGTGCAACCCGTTAAAAGACAGGAAGCTGAAACAGAACATGTGGTCTTCTCCATCTCTGGACAAAAGGTGGCTAAGGTTAAAAACGCATCTCAGCTGCCTAAAGGGGTGTATATCATTAACAAGAAACGAATTATGGTAAAATAGGCTGGCTTATAAGCTTTTAAACAACAAAGCCGCAAAACAAACATATCATCAAAAAGCAAAGAACAAAACATTTAATGAAAACCTTTAACACCAAAAACCTTATGTCGAAGAAATATATTACACCTAAAATAATGGTGAAGAGAATAGACTCTCTTCATCTCATGGCCGGTTCACCAGTGAGCGAGAACGAAGTAAAACTGGAAATGGATGGAGGAATAACGGGGCCTACATTGAAAAACAAGGAAGAATCGTATGACAATATGCGCTCAAAGAAATATGATTTATGGGAGCAATATGAATGATTAATGTGGGCATTATGAATGATTAACGGCGTGCAACACAATGTGTTTGCACGCCCTGACTTCGTCTCTCAAAAAATATGTATTTTATAACTGGTTGATAAACAATATTTTGTATCTTTCCTGACTTCGTCAGGAAAAAGGGCTGGCGCCGTTGAAGGGAAACGGGAAAGGGGAAAAGGGTTAAATAAAGGAAAAGGGTGAATGGAAACGAAAAATGAAGCCTCAAGCGAGCGTCGCCACGCTCAACTTTGTCGCTTGACGTCGTCGCGCTCGATTTTGACGCTATGGCAAGCGAAAAAGTCGAGCGTGGCGACGGTAAGCGCGAAGCGCCTAAGAGCCTACGGAGCGCAAGAATGTTAAAAAAGCAAGCGCGAAGCGCGACGTAAAACGAGCCTTTGCGCAAGCTCCTCTATCTACTTCTGCAGATCGAAGCCCACACGCACACCATCATAGTTTTTGCTGATGTTGCCGATGGCACCCACGGTCTCGTTGGTGCTCATTGAGGCCATGGTCTGGATGATGGTCAAGATCTTCTTCGACTCGAAGAGGATGCCGATGCCGTCGGCATTACGCTTGGCATAAGCCGTGAAGTTGAGAAGCAGACCCTGAAGCTTGATCTGGGCTGTGCTCTCGTCGTAAGTGTAGTTGCCGTTCATGCTCTTGCCGTCGATCTTTGCGGCAAACGTGCCGTCGGCATTAAACGTGATGTAGGTATTGGAAGAGTTGAAGCCCAGCTTCGAATAGTGTGAAGCAAGCTTCTCCTTGATCTGCGCTGCCGCAACCTCGCCGCCAGCCTTTGCCAACGTGTTGTGGCTGGTGAAAGCGCAACCCGGACCTTTATATTTCCATGTTCCCACAAGGCTCTTCTGCGACAGCTTGTCGATGCCCAGCACGCTTGTGATGACGTTGCCTAAGGTTTCGCCATTGGCGGCTGATCCGATGATGCTTCCCAGCACGCTTCCGCCGTTGGAGGCGCTGGCAGAAGAATTGGAAGACGAGGCCGACGATGAGCCTGTGTTTGTTCCCACACCACCACAACTTGTAACAAGAAGCACGGCCATAGCCACGCCAACAAATGATTTCTTCATCTTTTCTCTCTTTTAGTTTTGTTTTTAAAATTAAGATTCAACGTTATTGTCTTTTATCTGTCAGGAACCAGATTTCTTCAATCTGTCCGCAACAATCTGTTCTTTTTGACTCAAAAAAGGCAATAAAGTTTAAAATCTGTCCACAAAAAACTTATTCATCCCCTACTGTTTTAAGGGAAAAACTTGCCCTTTCATGAACAATTGAGCCCTTTCATGAATAAATGAGCCTCTTCATAAACAAGACAATGAGCGACAAGCACACAAACGCGTGTCTTGCCGCTCATCGCTGTTTTTGAAATATGTGACTGCGGGAAGCTTAGTTGTTTACGCTACCTCCCACGATGTCAAGCAGTTCGTTCGTAATAGCCTGCTGGCGTCCCTTGTTATACTGCAAGTTGAGCTCACGAAGCAGCTCGTCGGCATTGTCGGTGGCCGTCTGCATGGCAACCATTCGTGCCGCGTGCTCGCTGGCGTTGCTGTCGAGCAAGGCCGTGTAGACCATCAGGTTGAGCTCCTGCGGAATGAGCTTGCCCAGCACGGTAGCGAGGTCGGGCTCCACGATAAAGTTGTCGTTGAGCGGCTTTACCGCCTCTTCCTTCTTCCCGCCGTTCTGCTCACGGTGCTTGCGCACATACTCTTGAGCCTTCTCAGAGGTAAGGGTCGACGTGAGGTCGCGTTCGTCGTCAGACATGAAGTCGTCGGCAACGTCGATGGGAAGGAACACACGGCGTTGCAGAATCTGCGAGCCGGCACTCTTGAAGTGGTGATAGATAAGCTCCACCTTGTCGATCTCTCCTGCCATAAACTTACGGCACAACTCCTCGGAAATGTTCTGACAACCTTGGGGGTTGGGCTTGTCGGCAAGCTCTGTGAAATTGCCGGCAACAGGCAGTCCAAGTTTCGTCACTTTCTCTGCCACCTTCCTTCCTACAGGATAGACAAGGATGTCGCTGGCGCCTTGAGCCTTATACTCCGCGACAGTCTGCTCCATCAGTTTGATCACGTTGTTGTTGAAACCGCCGCACAGGCTGCTGTTGCTCGTGAACACCACCAGCGCCACACGCTTCACATCGGCGTGGGGAACGTTGAGAGGAGTGCGCACGTCGGGCATGGCTGCAAGGAACGATTTCAAGATGTGCTCCAGACTTTTCTCGTAGGGCAGCATGTTGCTGATGAGCGTCTGGGCGTGATGCAGTTTTGACGAAGCCACCATCTTCATGGCACTCGTGATCTTGCGCGTGCTGTTGACGGAGACAATTCGGTCTTTTGTTTCTTTAAGTGACGGCATAAGCTATTACTTTTTATACTGTCCTGCTATGTCGGCCATCGTGTCTGAGATGACCTTTATGGCAGAATCGTCAATCTTACCGGAAGCGAGGGTGTCGATAACGTCCTTATGGGCAGAACGCATCTTGTCGAGGAACGTTGCCTGACACTCGATAACCTTCTCTACGGGAACGTTGCGCATGAGGCCGTGGACACCGCAATAGAGGATGGCAATCTGCTCGCCTACAGGCATAGGTGTGTACTGAGGCTGGATGAGCAGCTGGTTGTTCTTGCGGCCACGGTCGATGGTCATGGCGGTAACGGCATCCATGTCGCTTGAGAACTTGGAGAAGGCCTCAAGCTCACGATACTGGGCCATGTCGATCTTCAGCGTGCCGGCCACCTTCTTCATGCTCTTGATCTGGGCCGAACCACCCACACGGCTTACCGAGATGCCCACGTTGATGGCGGGACGGAAGCCCTGGTTGAACAGGTCGGTCTCAAGGTAGATCTGACCGTCGGTGATGGAGATCACGTTGGTAGGAATGTAAGCCGACACGTCGCCTGCCTGGGTCTCGATGATTGGCAGAGCCGTGAGCGAACCACCGCCCTTGACATGGCCTTTCATACACTCGGGCAGGTCGTTCATCTGCTCGGCAACCTCCTGCTGGTCGTTGATGCGTGCGGCACGCTCCAACAGACGGCTGTGGAGGTAGAACACATCGCCAGGGTAGGCCTCACGTCCTGACGGACGACGAAGGATCAGAGACACCTCACGATAAGCAACGGCCTGTTTTGACAGGTCGTCATAGACCACAAGGGCAGAGAAGCCGCGGTCGCGGAAATATTCGCCAATGGCGGCACCGGCAAACGGCGCATAATATTGCATGGCGGCGGGATCGGCTGCCGTGGCGCTTACGATGATGGTGTAAGGCAGGGCACCGTGCTCCTTGAGGTTCTCGACAAGGGCGGCAACGGTTGAAGCCTTCTGGCCGATGGCCACATAGATGCAATAGACAGGCTTGCCTGCCTCATAGAAACTCTTCTGGTTGATGATGGTGTCGATGGCGATGGCGGTCTTGCCCGTCTGGCGGTCGCCGATGATGAGCTCACGCTGGCCACGGCCGATAGGAATCATCGAGTCGACGGCCTTCAGACCCGTCTGCAACGGCTCCTTCACAGGCTGACGATAGATAACGCCCGGCGCCTTGCGGTCAAGAGGCATCTCAAACGAACCGGTGAGGTCGATCTCGCCCTTGCCGTCGATGGCCTCGCCAAGAGGGTTGATGACACGTCCCAACATGTTGTCGTTGACGCGTATGCTGGCAATGCGCTTGGTGCGCTTCACCATCATGCCCTCTTTAATGCCCGACGTTGAACCAAGAAGCACACAACCCACGTTGTCCTCCTCAAGGTTCATCACGATGGCCATCGTTCCGTTCTCAAACTCAAGAAGCTCATTGGCCTCAGCGTTGCGCAAGCCGTAGATGCGGGCAACACCGTCGCTCACCTGGAGAACGGTGCCCACCTCGTCAAACTGGGCCTTGCCGCTGATGCCGTTAAGCTGTTCGAGAAGAACCGCTGACACTTCGCTTGGTTTAATTTTATCTGACATAAAATCTTGATTTTTGATTTTAAAGGCGAGAGGAGACCAGGGAAAGAAGGTCCCGCTCACGCCTGTTTCTTAAACTACTTAAGTTTTGACAAGATGGCGCTAAGCTGCGTCTTTATGCTCGCATCCATGCGGTAGGTGTCATACTCGAGAACGAAGCCGCCAATGATGTCGGGATCGACCTCTGACACAAACTCTACCTTGCTGCCGCTTGTCTTACTTCCTACTAACTGCCTCAGACGAGCCTCTACCTGTTGTGAAGGCTGCGAAGCGGTCACCAGTCTTGCTTTGATCAAGTTGTTCTGCTTCCTGTAAAGAGTGATGAACGAGTTGGCGATAAACTGCATGATGTTCTCACGGCCCTCGTCGAGCACCAAGCCTATGAACCGCTTTGTGAGCTCGCACGACGTGCTGCCCGTGGCAGACGTCAGCAAGTCGCCCTTCTGGCTTTTCGAAAGCATCGGATTGTCTATGGTCGCTTTCAAAGCAGGCACCTCAGCATAGCTTGCTGCCAGCACCTGCATGTCGGCATAAACCTTGTCGGAGTTTTTGGCTTCGACACTTGCCTTGAAAAGGGCGCGTGCATAACGTACCGATATTAATCCTAAATCCATAGTGCTTAACCTTTATTTATCGTTAGAAGAAACAACTTCATCCAGCATGCGGTCTATATAATCCATCTGTGCCTGGTCGGTTCCCAGCTTCTGGCGAAGAACCTTCTCTGACACTTCCACACTCAAACGGGCTACCTCGCCGCGAATCTCGCTGATGGCGGCCTGCTTCTGGCTCTCGATCTCGGCCTTGGCCTCAGAGATGATGCGGGCGCTCTCTTCGCGGGCTTTCGCCTGGGCGGTCTCCACTATTGAGTCGCGCGTGGCGGCTGCCTCCTTAAGAATGACAGCCTGCTTGTCGCGTGCTTCCTGTAGAATGGATTCGCTCTCCTGCTTGATATTCTCAAGGCGGGTTGACGCCTCGTGGGCCTTGCGCAAGCTTTCATCGATATAATTCTTGCGCTTTTCCACCATGCCGATGATGGCGGGGAATCCAAATTTGGCCAGCACAAAGAACACCACTAAGAATGCGCCAAGCATCCAGAGGAGCAAACCTGGGTCAGGAGTCAATATTGATGGTAACGTACTGAAATCCATTCGCGTTAATTTACAAACAACGTTTCTTGTATATTCTTGTCGCAACCGACGTGCTTACTTGATAAGGAAGGCACATGCAACGATAGCGAACAGAGCACAACCCTCAACGAAGGCGGCTGTAAGAATCATGTTTGTCTGAATCTTGCCAGAAGCCTCAGGCTGACGTGCGATAGCGTCCATTGCGCTGCCACCAATCTTACCAATACCTAAACCAGCACCAATTGTTGCAATACCTGCTCCGAGACCGCAGCCCAGCTGTGCCAGACCTTCAGCAGCCAAAAGTGATGAAATGATCATAATTCTTAATTTTTTTAAAGTTGTTATTTTATTGTTTATTTTTTTATTTGTTTTTGGGGCGTCTTTTTAACGCGGCTTTATAAAGGCGTCTTTTTAACGCGTCGTTTGGAGCGTCTTTTGGAGCGTCTTTTTAAAGGCGTCTTTTGGGGTGTCGGGGGTAGAGACCCGTGTGGGGTTTATTCGGGCTCTTCCTCCTTGTGTGCGAGGCCGATGAACACGGCACTCAGCAACGTGAAGACGTAAGCCTGGATGAAAGCCACCAGAACCTCAAGACAGTTCATGAAGAGCATCATGATGACGCTGATGAAGTTGAGACCCATACCGTAGCCCACGCCCATAGACCAGCCGAGGAAGATCACACAAGTGAAGCTCAGGATGATCGCGTGGCCTGCCATCATGTTGGCAAAGAGACGGACCATAAGGGCAAACGGCTTGGTGAACACGCCGAAGAACTCGATCACAGGCATGAGAGGCACAGGGTAGGCCTTGAGGAAGAGTGGCACATTAGGCCAGAAAATATCCTTCCAGTACTCCTTGTTGCCGAAGAGGTTTATGGCCACCATCGAGCAGAAAGCCAGGAAGAACGTGATGTTGATGTTTCCTGTTACGTTGGCACCACCGGGGAAGATAGGAAGCAAGCCTAACAGGTTGGTGGTGAAGATAAAGAAGAACACCGTAAGGAGGTATGGAGCGTAGGGCTTGAAATGTTTCTCGCCGATAGAGGCTTTCACAACATCGTCGTAGATTGCCATCACAAGCATCTCCATCATGCCCACAAAACCGCTTGGGGCAGCGCTCTTCTCGTCGCGCATCTTGTACCATTTGGCACATGACAGGAAGACAACGATAAGAACGATCACCACAATCCAGATTTGCGCCACCGTCTTGGTGAAGCTCAGGTCTAAAGGACGCTCGGTCGTTCCGTCGGCCATGCGCTCATAAATTTTTCCGTGATGCTGCTCATCGAAGAAAAAGTTGTGGGGCAGGCTCCCGGCCGTGCAGAACGTCCATTGTCCTGTTTCTGAGCTACGAACAATTATGGGGAGGGGAATGCTCACACTCTTGCCGCCGAACGTGGCGATGTGCCACTCGTAAGAGTCGGACAAGTGTTCGAGCACAATCTCCGGTATGTCGAGCTTCTCTCCCCCGCCCTTTTCTTGGGCACCTGCAGCCAGAGGCAACAGGGCAAAGAGCAAAAGGAGGAACAATGACCTTAATTGTTTCATTTCTAATAATGTTTATTTACTTATCACACTTAGCGTGAGGATTTTCATTCTCACTATGAGAACTGGAAACACGCGCAAAGAAGAGCGAGTGGTGCGTGAGCACAACAAGATAGAAGAGCATGAACACAACACAATAGGTACCCATCGCGTCGCGTCCTACAGCTGCCCAGCAGCCCACCATCGTGAAGATGGCGAGAAGCATGCGGAAGCCCGACACAGCCGTGAAGAATGTGGGCAAGCTATCGTTGTGTTTCTCAGCAACCCATCTCCAAAGAAAAATGTCGGCTCCCTCAACAACCAGGGAGAAGACCACGCTAACCGCCAACGGCGACGCGAGGTCGGCCTCGCACAGGTTGAACGCTTTGGCACAGACAACGAGAGCCGTCGTGAGCGCCACAGCAATGAGCGTCTGCAAAGCGTATCTTGTAACAAGTCGGTTTCTGTCTGTCATGTCATTAGAACTCGACACAAATGGTGACTATGTTTTTCTGCACTTCCACGAATCCGCTTGCTATCTGAACCTCGTGTAGCCCTCCGTTGTCGAAGAAAGAAACGGCGCCGGGCTCAAGCGAAGAGATGATGGGCGCATGGTTGGGCAGTATCTCAAACTGTCCGTTTGTGCCGGGCACCACTACACGCTCTACCTGTCCGCGGAATTCGACCTTCGCGGGAGAGACGATCTTTAAATCCAAACTCATAAGCACTACCTTTCTTTTTATGCGTTAGCCTTGGCAGCCTCAAGCAGCTTCTTGCCCTTGGCCTTGGCGTCTTCAATGGTTCCCACATTGAGGAAGGCCTGCTCGGGCAGGTCGTCAACCTCGCCGTCAAGAATGGCGTTGAAGCCCTTGATGGTTTCCTCGATGGGCACCATGACACCTGGCAGACCTGTAAACTGTTCTGCAACGGCAAACGGCTGAGAGAGGAAGCGCTGCACACGACGTGCGCGGTTCACGGTCAGCTTGTCCTCGTCGGAGAGCTCGTCCATGCCAAGGATGGCGATGATGTCCTGAAGCTCCTTGTAACGCTGCAAAATCTCCTTGACACGCTGTGCACACTGGTAATGCTCCTTTCCTACGATCAGAGGATCGAGGATGCGCGATGTTGAACCCAGAGGGTCAACGGCAGGATAGATACCAAGCTCCGCGATCTTACGGCTGAGCTCTGTGGTGGCATCGAGGTGTGTAAAGGTTGTGGCAGGGGCTGGGTCGGTGAGGTCGTCGGCAGGCACATAAACGGCCTGTACCGAGGTGATTGAACCGTTCTTGGTAGAGGTGATTCGCTCCTGCATCTGGCCCATCTCGCTGGCAAGCGTAGGCTGATAACCCACGGCTGAAGGCATACGGCCCAACAGAGCCGACACCTCAGAACCTGCCTGGGTGAAACGGAAGATGTTGTCGATGAAGAACATGATGTCGGCAGCCTCGCCGTTCACGCCGCCATGGTCACGAAACTCCTCGGCAACAGTAAGACCTGAGAGCGCAACAGAAGCACGCGCGCCTGGAGGCTCGTTCATCTGGCCGTAGACAAGGGTGGCCTGACTCTTCTTCAGCTCTTCGGGGTCGACAAGCGAGAGGTCCCACTTGCCTTCCTCCATGGCTTTCTTGAATTTCTCGCCGTAACGTATTACGCCGCTCTCGAGCATGTCGCGGATGAGGTCATTACCCTCACGGGTGCGCTCGCCTACGCCTGCAAACACAGAGTAGCCGTTATGGCCTTTCGCGATATTGTTGATAAGCTCCATGATGAGCACGGTCTTGCCCACACCGGCTCCACCGAACAGACCGATCTTGCCACCCTTCATGTAGGGCTCAAGAAGGTCGATGACCTTGATGCCTGTTGCAAGCATCTCTTTGTGGGTTGAGAGATCCTCAAACTTGGGAGCCTCGCGGTGGATTGGATAAGCGCCCTGCATGTCGAGCTCTTTCATGCCATCAATAGGTTGTCCGATAACGTTCATCATACGGCCCTTGATCTGCTCACCTGCGGGCATGGTGATCGGACTGCCGGTCTGCATCACCTCCAGTCCGCGCTGCAAGCCATCGGTGTTATCCATAGCCACACAACGCACGGTGTCCTCACCGATGTGCTGCTGGACCTCAATGATGAGTTCCTTGCCATCAGGGCGGGCGATCTTAAGAGCATCATGAATCTTTGGCAGAACCTTCTCAGCGTTCTGGCCTGCGGTGTCAAAATAGACATCAATTACAGGACCGATAATCTGGGAGATTCGCCCATTAATTTGTGCCATATAATTATGTTTAGAATTATTTTTTTCGAATGCAAAAGTAACAAAAATCATCTATCTGCCAAAAATTGAAGGATAAATAAAATTTAAAACTTCGCAAATCGAACAATTGTCAATACCTTTCGGAAACCGAATTAGATGCTCAGCTCGTCAAGAACCTTGATCAGCTTGCGGTCAAACGGCTTGTCGCTGCGGATGGCTTCGCTCAGGGGAACGTAGACAATCTCGTTGTTGCGGACGCCGATCATGACGTTGCGCTGGCCCTGCTGAATGGCCTCAATGGCGCCAACGCCGGTGCGCGATGCCAAGATGCGGTCATGGGCGCTGGGACGGCCGCCGCGCTGCAAGTGGCCGAGGATAGACACGCGCACATCATACTGAGGGAACTCGTTCTTCACACGCTCAGCATAATACATGGCGCCACACTTGGGGCTCTCCGACACGATGACGATACAACTCTTCTTCGACTTACGGATGCCGCGCTCCATGAATCGTGCCAACTGGTCGACATCTGTCGAGTCTTCAGGGATGATGGCAGCCTCAGCACCGCTGGCGATGGCGCTGTTCTGGGCCAAGAAGCCTGCGTCGCGACCCATCACCTCTATAAAGAAGATGCGCTCATGGCTCTGAGCCGTGTCGCGGATGCGGTCAACACACTCAACGATGGTGTTCATGGTGGTGTCGTAGCCGATGGTAGAGTCGGTGCCGTAAAGGTCGTTGTCGATTGTGCCGGGCAAGCCAATGCAGCAGATGTCATACATCTTTGCAAACTCCATTGCGCCTGTCAACGAGCCATTACCACCTATAACGACAAGAGCATCGATGCCTTGAGCCTGAATCTGCTCATAAGCCTTCGCCTTTCCCTCGTCTGTCATAAACTCCTTTGAACGGGCTGTCTTCAAGATTGTACCTCCAGACATGATAATGCCGCTGACATTCTCGGTGGTGAAATCTTCAATCTCACCATTTATCAGACCGTCATATCCGCGATAAATACCTTTAATGTTATAGCCGTTGCAAATGCCGGCACGTGTCACGGCACGGATGGCCGCATTCATACCAGGAGCGTCGCCGCCAGAGGTAAGCACACCAATAGTCTTAATTCTTGCCATAAGTTTATCAGTTGTATGTTATAATAGTTTCATTTATCTTCTACAATATTATAATCATGACCTTGGGGTATGAGTGTTTTGCTCACGACATGATCAAATGAGCCCTTTATAATTGAATGTTTTTGGGAGGCTCGGCCTGGTTGAAATATAAGCTTTTCTTGGGGATGTAAACTTGGGGTGAGAACTTGGGGTGAGAACTTGGGGTGAGAACTTGGGGCGCAAGATCAAGGGGCGTTTTTCATTGTTTATCTGCAACAACATCAAAGAGCATGAGAGGCCCATTTGTCGGGGCAAACATTTCAGAATGTCACAACGACCCAGAACACAGCCATGCCTGCAACAGCTCCTACCATACATTTCCATCCAATGTTGCGGAAGAACCACCCTACCCGCACACGTTCCATCTTCATGAAAGCCAAACCGCTCATGGAACCGATGCACAACACGCCGCCGCCTGCTGCGGAAGCGAAAGCGGAGAGTTTCCAATAGACATCGTCGGGCACGCAGGCAAACATGTCGCGCATGGAGATCATGGTCATGGAGGCAAGGAAATTGTCGAGCACGGAGCTGACGACCCCGGTGAGCACTCCTGCAACCCACACATCGGCAGGACCAAGGTGCACGGCGCCGCTAAGCTTGTCGAGCACTCCCGTTTCCTTTACCACGGCGAGAGCCAATATTGTGCCCATCACGAACAGCATCATCTGAATGACGCCATACTGCAACACGCGGGGCGTGCGACGATGGATCATCTCATCGGTAATGAGCTTGCGGTTCACAACCTCGTTTACGATCCACAGAACAGAGAGCACACAGAGAGCGCCCAGGAAAGGGCTAAGCTTCGTTATGTTATGGAACGTGGGGATGAACCACAGTCCGCCTATGCCGACAACAAGCATGAGCACACGTTGCCAGATGTTCAGATTGGTATCGTCGCCACGGTAAGGCAAGACCACACGCTCGGTTGCCACAACAGAGGGTAAGCTGCGTCCTATCCACCATGTGGGCAAAGCCCATGCAACGAGGCAGGGCAACAACAGGGTCATGGAAAAATTGGTGGCCGTGACGAAACCGTTGTTCCACAACACAAGACCGGTAGGGTCGCCAATGACGGTCAGAGCGCCGCCACAGTTGGCTGCAAGCACGATCGCGCTTCCAAAGATGAGCCGGTGGCGGTGGGTCACGACAAGCTGCCGCATCATCGTCAGCATCATCACGGTTGTGGTGAGGTTGTCAAGATTGGCTGAAATGATGAACGTTATGACAGCCATTGTCCAAAGCATGCGTCTGCTGTTGCGTGTCCGCATCAAGCGAAGCAGAAAATCGAAGCAGCCGTTGTTCTGCAGAATCTCTACTATAGACATGGTAGCGAGCAAGAAAAGAACTATCTCTGCCGCCCTGCCCACATATTTTAAAAAGATGTTCTGTGCTATAAATTGTTTCACAGCCACACTTGAGGATGTGGCTCCTTGAAGAAAGTTGAAATATTCGACACGATGCTCTTTCAGAACAAAGTCGGAACCATAACAAATATACAACACCCACCCTACAGTGCCAATAAATATTGCCACTGCAGCCTTGTTTATGTTGGTCAACTTCTCTGTAGCTATGAGAAAGTAACCCAAGAGCACGATGGATATTATGATAAACGCCATACTTTCTTCTAATACGACGGCAAAGTTAACAATTATTATTTAATAGCCAAATTTTGTATAAAGAAAAATTCAATGGTTTAACTGAATTTATACAGTTATCATCGGCGTTTGCTATCTACAGTTATCGTTTCTTTATCTTAAAGAGCCTTCATTTTTAAAGATCATTTATTTCTACAGATCATTTATTTCTACAGATCATTTATTTCTACAGATCCTATCATTCGTCTCCCCGTCTGCGTTTGTTCATCTTTTTCAATTTCCGTTTGATGTCGTCAATGAAAGAGGTCTTTCTGTCAAGCACATTAAGCGACATAGCAGAGCTTGATATTATGAGGAACAGGCCCAAGCTTCGATAAAGGCTTCCATCGACAAACGGAAGCACTAAAGAAGCGAGAACCAAAGGAAGCTGAAGGGCTATGTTTTTGACGAGAGAGGAAGAGCAGCGATAGTTATACTTAAAACGCATGTAGCTGAACGACACGCACACCTCTACAGCGGCGGCAAGCGTAAGGCCAACGCCAGCACCCAAAAGCGAGTGGCTGTTATAGCCCACAACAACAAACGCCAGCATCATCAGGCTGTTTATGCCTTCGAGAAAGCAGAAGGAGCGCGAATGGCCCTTAGCCAACGAAATGTATTCTACAGGAAGATACAGTCCGCGGAAAAACATTGACACGGCAGCAACCTGGATCATGGGAAGCACAGGCATGAACTTGCCGCTGAAGAGGAGGGGCAACATCACGGGAGCCATAAAGACAAAGCAAACGGTCAACGGCGATATGAGCAAAACCGACACCTCGGCCTGACGGTTCACCACGTCGTTCATGTTGCGGCCGTTGGTCAAGCAAGCGGCCGAGAGACGAGGAAAATAGTCGGTCTCCATGGCAGAAAACACCATGCCGGCATAGGTTACCACAAGCATGTAAGCAGCATTGTAGAGACCCACTACTGCCTCTGAGCCGACATAGTTGAGATAAGAACGGACCGCATATTCGGCTCCGCTGCACATGAAACCAGCTAACACGAAGGCCATGCCAACGCGAACCGTGCCAACGCCTTGCCGCAACACATCTCTTTTAAAAGACAGCCGCAACGGATAAGCCCTGTAAGAGGGAACAAGAACAGCGAGCATCTGGGCCAGGCACACCAACACAAGCGACGGGACGACGGCTCTGAAACCATAAAACCAATAAAGAGGGACAGACACCACGAGAGCCGACAGCACACTGTAAAAGCTGGATATGGCAAGGGCTTTCATGCGCCGCGTGGCTTTTAAAACGGCGGTCTCGCCAGAGGTTATGGCCATCATGCCGGCCATGGGCGAGAGAAGAAGGAAATGTAAGGTGTGGCTGCCCCACGAGTAAGCCAAGCTGTCAAAGACCTTACACAGAAGAGCACACAACAAGGTGCCGACAAGGGCGGCGACAACGCTCCAAGAACGTATGACCTTGACAAGACGCTCAACCTCACCATCGTCGCCAGCACTATAAGCGTCGGATATTTCACGCACGCCGCTCATTCCCAGACCAAGACCTGTCGAGTCGCTGACCAACTTTACAGACGACTGATACAGAGCCACCAAGCCCATGCCCAACGGACCAAGCAACAGAGCGGTCAGCTTGTTGCGCACCAGTCCGACGAGTATATTCATTGTCTGAATGCCACCAAAGAGTCCGGTATATTTGATTATCTGGCGGTAGTGTAATTCTGTAGATTTATCGTCTGTCATACTTGTTAAAACGCGACACTTGCGTTTTTATTGTGTGACACAAGGGGCAATAGAGAAACAACGAGGAAACAATCATAAAAAAAGGAATTGACAATGAGGGTTGAAATTCAAAAAAAACATAATTGACAACACTTTCTTGTCAGAAAACGACAAAAAACTGTATCTTTGCATTTACATAACAAAAAAGAACCAAACAAACTTCATAAATGGCAAAGAAGCACAATCACAAAACAATAATACCCCTTTTAACAATTATCATCATCATCGTTGCTGTCGCAGCATCGGTATGGCGTTGCTCTTGCAGTTGCACGCCCGAAGAAGAGAAGAAAGAAGAACGCACGGTCCCTCACATCAACGACTCGATAAGCAACCTCAGGAGCGAATGTGAGATGAGCCATGAGTTCGACTCTATAATGGAGCGTTACCTCAAACGCTGGGAGATCAACGGCGCACAGCTGGCCATCTCACGAGGCGACTCGCTCATCTACACACACGGCTACGGATGGGCAGACAAAGAGAGAGGGGTGCAGATGGAGCCAAGCATGATCATGCGCATTGCCTCGGTATCGAAGCTCGTGACAGCCATCGGCGTGATGCGTCTCTGCGAGATGGGAAAGCTGCGCCTCTCGGAACATGTGTTCGGCGCTCAGGGTGTGCTCAACGACACGGCCTACACCAACAGAATAAAAGACAAGCGCATTTTCGACATCACCATCGAGCAGCTGCTGCGCCATCGCGCCGGCTTCAACAACTATGCCGGAGACCCCATGTTCTCGACACGTTACATCATGATGCAGAACCATCTCACCACGCCTCCCGACAACACCACCTTATTAAAAATTGTGCTCAAGCGACGTTTGGGTTACACGCCAGGCACATCGTCTTGCTACTCGAACTTCGGCTACACGCTTCTGTCCATGATCATAGCACGCCGTTCAGGAATGTCGTATGAGCAGTTTATCCAAAAGAACGTGTTGCAGCCTGCGGGATGTTTCGACTTCCACATTGCAGGCAACTATTACGCCGACCGACGACAGAACGAGACAAAATATTATATGCACCAGGGCTCCACACCTGTTTATGAATATAACAACAGCGGAAGACAGGTGGAGAAATGTTACGGCGAGAACGACATACCCCGACTGTTGGGAGCAGGAGCATGGTGTGCTTCGGCAGCCGAACTGTGCCGCCTCATCGCAGCTGTAGACCTGCATCCCGGCAAGCCCGACATTCTGTCAAAACAGAGCATACTGGCCATGACCACCGAGGCTGTAGACCACGGGTTCTCACTTGGCTGGAACTTCACGCCCAAGAACCGTCCATGGACGCGAACGGGCACGCTGTCAGGCACCAGCGCCTTGGTCATAAGATATCCCGACAACCAATGCTGGGTGCTCCTGACAAACACAAGCACATGGAAGGGACACGCTTTCTCTGACGACACCAAAGCCCTGTTTGAAAAGTTGCGCAAGAAATTTGGTGGAAGGATGCCCAAAAGAGACTTGTTCGTTTAGAGGCTTACGCCTGCCTTGCAATGTCAGGAACACGCAAAACGTGCATTAAACAACAGGTTTGCAAATCTGAAACAACACGCTGATTAACAGATATGTAAAAACACGAACAAGCAGCACAAACAAACACCGTTAACAAACACCATAAACAAACACCATTAAAAAAACATTAAAACCAGATTTTAATTGATATGAAAAAATTTATTCTTCTAATCTCTGCTCTCCTTGCTGTAGGCTCAGCATCGGCACAGGAGGCACTCAGCGACATCAAAAAAGACATTCATGTCTCTGCAAGCAACCTGCTGGCCTACCCCGGCCCACACAAGAAGCTCACACCGGCACCCAAAGGCTACAAGCCGTTCTACATCTCACACTACGGACGACACGGCTCGCGCTACCTCTGCGACCAGAACGACTATGATTATCCTTACAACATTCTTAAGCGTGCCGACTCGCTTGGAAAGCTCACACCAACAGGCCAGGAGACGCTTAAAAAGATCGAGATGCTCCGCAACGAGGCATACAAGCGCATTGGCGAACTCACACAGTTGGGAGCAGAGCAGCACCAACAGATAGGGACCCGCATGTATGAGCGATTCCCAGAGGTGTTTGCAGGAAAAACGCATATCGACGCAAAGAGCACACCTGTTATACGGTGCATCTTCTCAATGGAGAATGCTCTTCAGGCCTTGCTTAAGAAGAATCCGCAGATAACAATCACTCAGGACGCGAGCGAGCACGACATGTACTACATGAACCACAACGACCGCGAGGTGAACATTTACAGTTGGCCAGACGAGGCACGCGAGGCTTATGACAAGTTTGCCAAGGCCAACGACAACTCTGAGCGCATGGCCAACCTGCTGTTCAACGACCATGGCTACGCCCAGGCTCTCGACATGCCGCGCCTTAACGAGCGCATTTTCAACCTGGCAAACGCTGTGCAAAACACAGAGCTCCGCCACAAGATAGACCTCTACAACCTGTTCGACGCAAACGCGCTCTACACACTTTGGCGCGTGGAGAACGCAAGATGGTACATCAACAACAGCGCAAGTCCGCTTAACGGATCTACTCAGCCCTTCACACAGCGCAACCTGCTTAAGAACATCGTGCTTACAGCCGACTCTTGTCTGCGCCTCCAGCACCCGGGTGCAACCCTGCGCTACGGCCACGAGACCATGGTGCTGCCGCTTGTGTCGCTCATCAACGTTAACGGTGCCGGCTTACAGGTTGCCGACCTCAACAACCTCGACACCCGCGGCTGGCTCAACTACCGCTATTTCCCTATGGGCGCAAACCTCCAATTTGTGTTCTACCGCAACACAAAGAAGGCCGATGACATTCTAGTCAAGGTGCTTCTCAACGAGGACGAGGCACACATTCCGGTAGAAACCGACTGCGCACCTTATTATCATTGGAAAGATGTGCGTCCCTATCTCATGCAGCGCATAAACGCTTTCAAGCCTTATGTCAAGCCTGAGAAAAAGTAGGCTCGGCTTAGACACTTTTTTTTCTTCACATGACTGGCTCCTCAAAACATCATTATCGGTTTTTGGGAGTCAGCCATAAAAAACACCACATATTTTTTTTCATTTCAACTATTCTTTGTAATTTTGCGTTATGAACGCATTACGAAAAAAAATATATTTATTATTAGCTAGTATAACACTTTTGTCGGCACCTGCAAAAGCTCAAGAAGGCCTTTATGTACAATGTGAAGACACATGCACACACATACACGGAATTGACCTCAGCCACTATCAGGGAGAGGTGTTCTGGGAGACCATTGGCGACAACTCAAAGATGGCTTATGTCTACCTTAAAGCTACCGAGGGTGGCGACAGGGTGGACCACATGTATCAGCTCAACATCGACCTTGCTCACAGGTACGGCCTGAAAGTGGGATCGTACCATTTCTTCCGCCCAAAGACGCCTCTCAACAAGCAGCTCGAAAACTTCAAGGCACAATGTAAGCCGCGAGACCAGGATCTCATACCCATGATTGATGTAGAGACAAAAGGAGGGCTTGGCAACAAAGAGTTTGCCGATTCGCTGACAAAGTTTCTTGACATGGTGGAGAACGCTTACAAGCAGAAACCGCTTATCTACACAGGCACCAACTTCTACAACAGATACATGGTGGGGCTCGTTGACCATTATCCCATCATGATAGCCCAATATAACCAGAACGAGCCCATACTTAGCGATGACCGCGACATAACAATGTGGCAATATACAGGTAAGGGACGCATTAACGGCATTAATGGCTACGTTGACAAGAGCCGGTTCCTCGGCAAACACGGTCTCAGAGAGATACGTTTTCGCCACTAAAAGAGAAACGACAGAGAAAACGATACTGAGAGAACACTATATAAGAGAGAACACTATATAAGAGTGAACCCTATATAAAGGGTGAACACCCTTTTATTTCAAGAACATAAAGAAACATTTTATCATTATGGCAATTATCAGATGTCCCGAATGTGGACACGCCATCAGCGACAAGGCACCCGTTTGTCCTTCGTGTGGCGTTGAAATAGCAGGCAAAGTAATCACATGTCCACAATGTGGAGTTACTTATTTCAAAAATCAACCCGAATGTCCAAACTGCCACCACCTCACAGCACAAGTGGCAGCTACAACACAGACAACAAGTACCACACCTCCTCCACCATCACAGGCGCAGCAGGAGGCTATAAGGCAGAATGCACCGCAAGCTCCAGCTTCTTATGAACAGCAGGCAGGAGCACAGCAGCAAAACACACAGCAGACCACAGCTCAACAACAACGGGCTGCCGTGGAGGAAGAGCTGCGTCAAGAAGAGCAAGAGGTAGAGAAGAAAAGCAACAAGCGCATTGTCATAATCTCGCTCATCATAGCCATCATAGCCGTGGGCGTGTGCTTTGCTTTCTACAGCACAGCTCGCAACGACAAGGAAAACGAGGCTTACGAATATGCAATGAACAGCTCTGACCCTATGGTGCTGCAGAGCTACCTCGACACTTACAAGGACGCACCAGAGGAACATATCGACTCTATACAGGCTCACCTCACCCTTCTAAACCAGGGCAACCAAGACTGGGCTAACGCTTGCATGAGCGGCACAAAGAGTGCTCTTGAACAGTATCTGCAACAGCACCCCAACTCGCCGTTCAAGACACAGGCAATGGAAAAGATCGACTCTATCGACTGGGCCACAGCTCAAGCCACAAACACCGTAGAGGCATTCGAGAACTATCTTGAACAACACCCGTCAGGCGAATATACCGATGAGGCAAACGACAAGATAAACAGCTTCAACGCACAGACCGTGCAGCCAGAAGAGAAGCTCATGGTGGGATCGACTTTCCGCAATTTCTTCACAGCGATCAACAACAAGGATGAAGACATGCTCTCTACATGTGTGGGCAGAATTATGACTTCGTTCCTTGGAAAGCCAGACGCAACACGGTCTGACGTGCTGACGTTCATGAAGAAGATATATAAGCCAACGGTGGCAAGCATGACATGGGCGTCGCTCGCCGACTACAACATCAGCAAGAAGGAAATAGGTGAAGAAAAATATGAATATTCGGTAAAATTCAACGCCACGCAAGCTGTAGACAACTCTGACGGCACACAGGAGAAAAACAAGTATCGCATCAGCGCAAAGATCAATCCTGACGGTTTGATAACCGAACTTAATATGACCAAGATATTGGAATAAACAACATCTTTGGAATAAACAACATCTTTGGAGTAAAGAACATCTTATGTGGAGCTTCACCCCACTCCATTCACAAGACACGAAATGATATCAATAGACAACCTTAAAGTAGAGTTTGGCGTCAAGCCTCTATTCGACAATGTGAGCTTTGTGATAAACGACAAAGACCGCATAGCTCTTGTGGGCAAAAACGGAGCGGGCAAGTCGACCATGCTCAAGATTATATGCGGTCTTCAAAAGCCTACATCAGGCAACGTGGCCATTCCAAACGACACGACCATTGGCTATCTGCCTCAGGTTATGAACCTGCAAGACAACACCACCGTGCGAGAGGAGGTAAAGAAAGCGTTTGCTGACATAAGCAAGATGAAGGAACGTGTGGACAAGCTGAACGAAGAATTGGCGCAACGAACCGATTATGAGAGCGACAGCTACATGGAACTGGTACAGAAGTTTACCACCGAGCACGAACGCTACATGATGATGGGGGCCGACAACTATGAGGCAGAAATGGAACGCACACTCACAGGACTGGGCTTTGAACGTACCGACTTTGACCGCCCCACCTCCGAGTTCAGCGGCGGTTGGCGCATGCGTATAGAGCTGGCAAAGATCTTGTTGCGCCGTCCTGATGTGTTGCTTCTGGACGAGCCCACCAACCACCTCGACATTGAGAGCATTCAATGGCTGGAACGCTTCCTCCAGCAGAGCGCCAAGGCTGTTGTGCTTGTGAGCCACGACCGGGCGTTCATAAACAACGTCACTAACCGAACATTGGAGATAACCTGCGGACGGGTTACCGACTATAAGGTCAAGTATGACGAATATGTGAAGCTTAGAGCAGAGCGTCGTGAGCAGCAACTTCGTGCCTATGAGAACCAACAGAAAGAGATTGCCGACATAAAAGACTTTATTGAGCGCTTCCGCTACAAGCCAACAAAAGCCGTTCAAGTTCAGAGCCGCATAAAACAGCTGGAGAAGATTGTGCCAATAGAGATTGACGAGGTCGACAACTCGGCCTTGCACCTTAAGTTTCCACCATGTCTGCGTAGCGGCGACTACCCCATCATCTGCGAAGATGTGGAGAAGAGCTATGGCAGCCACACCGTGTTCTCAAACGTGACCCTCACCATTAAACGTGGCGAGAAAGTGGCGTTTGTGGGTAAAAACGGAGAGGGAAAATCTACCCTCGTCAAGTGTATCATGAACGAGATTCCGTTTGGAGGCACCCTGAAGGTTGGCCACAATATACAGATAGGCTATTTTGCACAGAACCAGGCACAGATGCTTGACGGCGAGCTTACCGTGTTTGAGACCATTGACAACGTTGCCCGAGGCGACATACGCCTAAAGATCAACGACATCCTTGGAGCATTCATGTTTGGCGGCGAAGCGTCAGAGAAGAAGGTCAAGGTGTTGAGTGGTGGAGAGCGCAGCAGACTTGCCATGATACGTCTCCTCCTTGAGCCCGTGAACCTTCTCATCCTCGATGAGCCTACCAACCACCTCGACATGCCATCTAAAGATGTGCTCAAGGAAGCCATCAAGGCGTTCGACGGCACAGCCATTGTGGTAAGCCACGACCGTGAATTTCTTGACGGGCTCGTGTCAAAGGTCTACGAATTTGGCGGAGGTAAGGTGACAGAACATCTTGGAGGAATCTACGATTATCTGCAAGCCCACAACGCCGCAACCATAGACGAGCGTCTCAGCTCTCTCTCTCAGACCAGCGGCAACAAGCCGGTAAGCAGCAACGAGCCTCAACAAGAACCGTCTGCAGGCAAGCTTAGCTATGCTGAACACAAGGAGCAGCAAAAGAAGATTCGCAAGGCTGAGCGTGCTGTTGCCGAGAGCGAAGAAAAAATTTCCAAAATGGAAGCACGCATAAAGGAGCTCGACACCCTACTCTGCAATCCGGACCACGCCTCAGACATGGTGCTCATAACCGAATATACGGACATTAAGAAAGCCATAGAAGAGGAAGAGGAACGATGGGAAAAGCTGTCGGAAGAGTTGGAAACAATAAATAAATAAGTAACTAAAAAATTGATGTTTTATGAAGAAAACGTTAATATCAATTCTTGCCGCCGTCGGTCTGTGTGTTGGAGGATGCTCAGCGCAAAACGACAGCGTGAAGGTGCTTGCCCCCAAAACGTTTATAAAACAGGCACAGGCTGACAGCACAGCTATAATTCTTGATGTGCGAACACCCGATGAATATGCCGAAGGCCACATTGAGGGAGCCATGCTTCTCAACTTTCTTGACGACAAGGCTTTCAACAAAGGTTTGAAAAGGCTCGACAAGAAACACACCTATTATATTTATTGTCGCAGCGGAAGACGAAGTCATGGTGCTTGCGAGAAAATGAACAAGAAAGGATTTAAAACCTTCGACATGGAAGGTGGATATCTGAAATGGAAGAAGGAGTTTTAAAACAATTATTGGTTATTGATCTTTCACAGGAAAACAAGCTCTTGCGAAAGTTCAATAACCATGTTCTTTATCATTAGTTTCATTGGTGTGAAAACTTATTTTTTTACGGTTGCAAAGATATAGATTTTTACTTATATTATTTATACAAAATTTTGGATAAAGCTTATAAAATTATAGAGAACACATAATTTTAATATTCATTTACAAAAAGTGAACATGTAGAATGAAATCGTTGCAGAAACAATAAATGTATGGCTTCACAAGACAATAAAAGAACAGACTTGTAAACTAAACAACGAATAGAAGAGAAAAAGACAAATAAAAAATTAGTTATTAATTATGCTTACTTACATTTTATGACAAGCCCATATAAATTTTATATGAAGCTAATCATAAAAGTTAGCATAATTAATAACTAATTATTAGCTACTATTTTTTAACAGAGAAGTGCAACTCGCGACCCTCCGTAAGCTCACGATGAGATATGCGATAGGTCGTAAGCTTCTTTCCGCCCAGCGTCATGTTCTTTATGTATAGCTGCGATGGCGAGGTGCGGTCAGAGCTGATCACGATGTCGCCCTTTGGATAATATTTAGGGTTAAGATGCAACGTTACCTTTGAGAACACTGGCGTGGTGAGCGTGTAGTAAGGCTCGCCGGGACAGTCGGGATAGAGACCCATCATCGACATTATAGCCCACGCCGACATCGTGCCACAGTCGTCGTTGCCAGGAATGCCCTCTGGCTTGTCAGTATAATATTTGTCAAGCAACGCAGCAACCTCCTTCTGCGTGCGCCACTCCTCGCCAGCCACACGGCTGAAGAGATAAGGATACGCAATGTCGGGCTCATTGGCAGGGTCATACAAACCCTTGTCAAACACATGCTGCAGGCGGTTCACAAAGGCTTTCTTTCCACCCATGAGCTTCATCAAACCGTTGACATCGTGAGGAATATAGAACGTATAGTTCCAGGCAGAACCCTCATGGAAGCCAGGACAGTTGCTAAAATTGGCACCGTCCTCGGGGTTAAACGGGGTTAGGAACGAGCCATCGGCATTGATAGGACGCAAGGTGCCGCTTTCCTTAGAGTAGTAGTGTTTATATCCGAGCGAGCGTTGGCGGAACAGCTTGGCATCATTCTTCTTGCCCAGAGCAGAAGCGAGCTGCGCAAGGGCGTTGTCTGCAACATAATATTCGAGAGCATGCGACACCGAGTTGTCACCCGACATGTCGGCAGCAAAGAAACCGAGCGGAATATATCCCTTTTCCACATACGGATCGAGGTCAGGACGCTGCTTGTTGTCCTTGCCCGCTGTGGTTGCCGACTTCATGAACGCCTCATAAGCCGTGTTGATGTCGAAGCCACGCAAACCCTTCAAATACATGTCGGTTATTATTGGTATTGACGGGTCGCCCTCCATTGTCCATGTTTCACGACTGTAGAGCTCCCATTTAGGCATCCACCCCCACTCCTTATACATGTCAATCATGGATCTTGCCATATCTTCCTGCTTATCAGGGAAGAGAAGCGTTTGCAGCTGTGTGAGGTTACGATAAGTGTCCCAAAGCGAGAACACTGTGTAGCGGTTGCCCGACGTCTTCATGACCTCATCGCTCTCCATACGCGGATACTCTCCGTTCACGTCCTGCAATACGTTAGGATGGATCTGTGTGTGGTAGAGAGCCGTGTAGAACACGCGGCGTTGTGCCTCTGTGCCGCCCTCCACGCTAATGCAGTTGAGCGTCTTGTTCCATGCCTCACGAGCAGCAGCACGCGTCTTGTCAAAGTTGAGCGTAGGCTGTTCAGCCTCAAGGTTCAGTCGGGCATTGGCAGTAGACACCATCGACACACCCATCTGCACCTCCACCACGTCGCCTTCTTCACAGTTGAACGTCCAGTAGCAGCCCACATCCTGTCCTGCCATGTCGCGTGTGCGGTGGTCATAAAGTTTAAACTTGCCGCTATAATGCTCCCATGCCTCCTTTGCCGGTCCGAGCGAAGGAATCTTCTTCCAGAAGCCGTAGCTTGCGGGCTTGCGGCTCACACGCATAACAAAATAGATAGGGAATGTAGAATGAGAGTTGTAGCAGAACGTGCCAAGCATGCGCATGCCCTCCACCTCTGTGTCGCTCACTCGTCGGGCCCATGCGCCGCCTTCGTTGCTCAACGCATCGCCAAGGTTCAGCAATATGTTGCCCTGTCCCTTGCGGAACGTGTAGCGCTCACATGAGGTGCGCATGGTAGATGTCACCTCACACTTCACACCATATTTCTTCAGCATGACCGAGTAGTAGCCCGGTGTAGAGCTCTCTTTCTCATACTCTGTACCATACTGTCGGCAGTCGGGCTTTACCTCACCCATCGTTGGCATGGTGAGAAGTGAACCCAGTTCTGGACAGCCAACACCGCTAAGGGTGACATGTGCAAAGCCTGTAAAGTAAGAGTTGGTATACTCATATGGTGCTGACCACCACCTTTTGTCCTTGTCGTAGGTGTTGAGGTCGCTACCCATAACGTTGAACGGCACCACCGACATGAGTGCATGAGGCAACACAGAACCTGGGTTGCACACGCTGTAGTTGGTCGTTCCTATGAAAGGGTCAACATAGTCGATGTTGTCCTTCGCGCCAGCCGTTGTGGCCAACAGCAAGAACGCAGCCATAATGGATAATTTCTTCATATAACGTCTTTTGATTGTTTTGATTGTTATAATTTATTGATTGCTTTTGTAATGATGGCTATGATGGTTTTATTTTATAGTTGAGCAATGTTTTTAGGTTTCATCACTTTCATATTTGCAAAGATACTTCATTTTTGGGGATAGTCCAAAAATATATTATAAAAAAAACTGTTAACAGTCTTTTATGAAAGAATATTTTTCATATCTTTGCATTAGGCAAGCTGCACCCCGGCAAAACACAATTGTTAAACTAAACACGAAAAATCATGAAACGAAAAAAACTGTTATCAAGAACCTTTTTGGCTCTCGTTTTAACCATGGTGTGCATAAACATTAATGCACAAGCCAAAATTAACCCCTTAAAGGCTTTAAAAAAGAAGCCTAAAATTGGAGGAATTGTAGGCCTTACGGGTGTGAGAACAATAAATGGTATTGACAAATCATCGGAAGCAGGCACACAACTAAACAAGAACGGATTGATGGGCAACGTAATTAAGTTTACGCCAATCATTACACCATTACCACATGTGCCCGATTTTTCAAAGACAAATTTCAAAAAGAACATTTTGCCAAAATTGCAAATCGACAAGAATAGGGCATATCTCTTATCACTAAATCTGATACAAAAAGGCGATACCATTAACGGAATAAAGTTTCTTAAAATGGCTGTTGATGAAGGTCTGAACAACGCCCAATATCTATATGGCAGATATTGCATAGAAGGAAAATATGTTAAAAAGAACATTCCATTAGGCATCTCTTACATTCAGAAAGCAGCAAAGCAAAACAACGTAGAAGCTCTTGCTTATCTTGGCGATGCTTACTATTTGGGGCTTCAAGGATTTAAGAAAGACTCTGTCGAATCGGTCCGTTGGTACGAAAAAAGTGCTAAAAGAGGATTTTTTAATGCACAGTATCGTGTTGGCAACTTCTATTTCAACGCCAACGACACTACAAGCGCGGTTAATTATTGGCAGATGCTTATCAACAACAAAAAGGCTGAAAAACCAAAACTAATGACAGCACAGGAGCGTCGGATGTTGGGAGAGACTTATTATAACCTTGGAACACTCTATTATAACAAACAGCTCTATTCTTTAGACAAAGATACAGGCTTAAACTTTTTTGACAAGGCTGCCAACTGCGGTCACGATTATGCAGCATATCTTCTGTCTCAAATTTATCATGAGAGAACAGACGTGCCTCAGAATGAACGCCTGTCGCGTAATTATGCAAAAATGTCTGCCCTACTGGGCAACGTGGATGCACAGGCGTTGTATGGCTATTACTGCATGCAGGGCTATGGCATGGAGAGAGACTCGCTTGAAGCAGTAAAATGGCTAAAGAAAGCTGCAAGCCAACACAATGCAGATGCTATGTGTGTCATGACAGGTTGCTATTTTGATGCAGCCAACTATGACAGCACGATAGAGATGGGAGAACAGCCTCAATGTCGCGATTCTGTTGACATACAGCTTCTTGTAGGATCTGCCTATTATAATAAAGAGCAGTATGAGCAGGCTGAAGCATGGTTGAAAAAGGCAGCTGAGAAACAAAACACAGAGGCTCTTTGGTGGCTATATGACCTTAACCTAAGCATAAAACACGACTCGATCACAGCTGTCACCTACCTGGAGCAAGCATGCGAGAAAAACCTGCCAGAGGCGCTCAACAACATGGGCTACTATTATGCACATGGAATCATTGTGAAACAAGACTTGGAGAAAGCCGCAACACTCTTACAGAAAGCAGCATCGCTGAACAGCGGCATGGCTTATAACAATCTTGGCAATATCTATAGCGCAAAAGAATTGACAAAGACACCTGATTGGAGCAAGGCTGCTGACTGCTTCTATAAGGGTGCCGAGCTCAATTGCCCTGAAGCGCAATATAACTACTCGTTATGTCTAAAGAAAGGCAAGGGTGTGAAGAAAGACAAGCAAGCGGCAAAACGGTGGCTTGAAGAAGCAGCCAAGAACGGTAACGAAGAAGCTCTGAAAGAGTTGGGAAAAAGAAAGATAAACCTATAGCCATAAATCATCTATAGAAGCTATAATTATGAAAATCGTTATTATCACCTCCATCGTTGTCCTGCTGTGGTGCGTCATCTACAAGACCTGTCATAGCCGCAAGGACACACCATTGGCATCAGGTTCAGACTTTCCTAATGCCAACACCATGAACGGTTGTGGAGCATCCTTATATGGAGGGTTCCGCATTCAAGGCTCAGACCTGCGCATCTATTATGTCATGCTCTCAGCCTTCTTCTTACCTTTCATTCCCTTCGGATGTTTTGTAGCAACAAAGAAAGGTACCAAGCAAGAACTACTCGGCAAGAGTAGCCAGCTGGAGATTCATGGAAAGACAAGAACAGCGTTTCTGGAACTCATATGGTGTTATGCGTCAACATGGGGTTTCCTTATCCTTGCCCTCGCTCTCATTTTTCACCTTTAGTGAAACAAGAGGTTAAACCCAAATCGGTCGTTAGGGCTTGCTTGAATTTTGGATTTTTAGAAGAGTGGATTTTGTTTGGCTTTTAATGAGTAATAGCGAGCTATTGCGAATTAAAAACAAGCAAAAGACAACTTATAAAAACCAAAAGACTGCAAGCAGTTATAAAATAATACATAAAACGGCCTAATGAGCGATTTGGGTTAAACTATTGACCTTCATTTACGTCAAATTGACAGTAAAATAAGAAACGAGAAATTATGAAAAACTTACTAAAAGGCACTTTGCTCGCAACCACACTATTTATGGGCAGCTCAGCAATGGCGCAACAGGCCATAAGTCTGCCACGTCCAAACATGAATGCAAAATCGTTAACTGTAACAGAGGCGTTGAGTACACGCCATTCTGTTCGTCAGTTTGACACTACCCCATTAACCCTTCAGCAACTGAGCGACCTGTGCTGGGCAGCCTGTGGAGTGAGTCGCAATAACGACTACCGCACAGCACCTTCGGCCATGAACAAAAAAGAGATTCGACTGTTTGTATTCACAGAAAAAGGCGTTTACGAGTATGATGCTGTTGCCAACAGCCTCACACAAAAAGCCGATGGAGACCACCGTGAGCTTATAACAGGAAGCGCAAACGGTTACAAGCAGGCGTTTGCAAAAGAAGCACCTGTGACATTGCTCATGGTCATCGACTTCAACCTTATAGGTACAAAGAACGAACAAACCATAATGATGGGCTGTGTAGATGCAGGCAACGTGAGCGAAAACATTAATCTTTATTGCCAAAGTGTTGGTCTTGCCACGGTGCCTCGTGCCACACACGACACAGACGGCATCCGTAAGTTGCTCGCCTTGACAGACAACCAGCTGCCTATCATGAACAACCCCGTAGGCTGGCCAAAAAAATAACGAAAATAAAAAATCTGTTATATAATAATCGTGCCAAGCATAGAAATAAAAAATCGGATGTTTCACAACACCCGATTTTCAAAAACAAACTACTTAAAACTAATCTACTAAAACAAATCAAAAAAATTTCCTTTTTGGAATTTTCCAAATAATTTTCAGTCCTTTTTCTATTGCAAAGATAACTACTTTATAAATACAAACAAAATAAAATGGCCATAAAATTGCACATTTTAACATTTTTATAACTTAAAAGAGGAAAATGTGTTACCACATCTCCCTCTTTTGTTATCTTTACATTGCAATATTCCGTAATTAAACTTGCAATATTTTTTAAAGCGTCATTACATCATGCCACCCATTCCTGGCTGAGCCATAGGCATTGCGGGTTTCTCCTCAGGCTTGTCACAGATCAGACACTCGGTTGTGAGGAACATGCCAGCAATAGAAGCGGCGTTCTCAAGAGCCACACGCTCCACCTTTGCAGGGTCTATAACACCTTCCTTGCGAAGATCTTCATAGATGTCTTTACGAGCATTGTAACCAAAGTCGCCTTCACCCTCGCGAACCTTCTGAACCACGACAGCACCTTCGCCACCAGCGTTCTTAACGATCTGACGCAGAGGCTCTTCGATGGCACGAATTACGATGTTGATACCTGTCTGCTCATCGGCATTGTCGCCTTTTAAGCCCTCAAGAGCCTTCTGGGCACGGATGTAAGTGGTGCCACCACCTACAACAACACCTTCCTCAATAGCAGCACGGGTTGCACACAAAGCATCGTCAACACGATCTTTCTTTTCCTTCATCTCAACCTCGCTGTTGGCACCAACATAGAGCACAGCAACGCCACCTGACAGTTTTGCAAGACGTTCCTGAAGCTTCTCCTTGTCATATGAGCTTGTTGTGTTTGCAATCTCGTTCTTGATCTGAGCAACACGGTCTGCGATGAGCTGCTTGTCGCCGGCACCATTAACGATGGTAGTGTTATCCTTTGTTACAGTAACCTTGTCGCAGGTACCACAAAGATCAAGAGTAGCCTTGTCAAGCGAAAGACCCTTCTCCTCACTTATTACCACACCACCTGTAAGAACTGCAATATCCTCAAGCATGGCCTTGCGACGATCGCCAAAACCAGGAGCCTTTACTGCACAAATCTTTAAGCCAGCACGCAAACGGTTTACTACCAATGTAGTAAGAGCCTCAGAGTCAACATCCTCAGCTACGATAAGCATTGGACGGCCATTCTCAGCAGCAGGCTGCAAGATAGGAAGAAGATCTTTTATTGAAGAAATCTTCTTATCATAGATAAGGATGTATGGATTGTCCATAACACACTCCATCTTGTCGGCATCTGTAACGAAATAGCCGCTCAGATAGCCACGGTCAAACTGCATGCCTTCAACCACACCAATGTTTGTGTCACGGCTCTTGCTCTCTTCAATGGTGATGACACCATCTTTTGACACTTTACGCATGGCATCAGCCAACAGCTTACCAATTTCAGGATCGTTGTTTGCTGACACAGTGGCCACCTGCTCTATCTTGTCATAGTTGTCGCCGACCTGCTCAGCATTCTTCTTGATGAAATCGACAACTGAACCGACAGCCTTATCAATGCCGCGCTTCAAATCCATAGGATTAGCACCTGCTGTAACATTCTTCAGACCCTCAGTAACAATGGCCTGTGTAAGGATGGTAGCTGTTGTGGTACCGTCGCCAGCGTCGTCGCCAGTTTTGCTTGCTACGCTCTTAACGAGCTGTGCGCCTGTGTTTTCGAACTTGTCTTCAAGCTCCACTTCCTTTGCTACGGTCACACCATCCTTAGTAATCTGAGGGGCACCAAATTTTTTCTCGATAACCACGTTACGTCCTTTAGGACCAAGTGTCACCTTAACGGCATTAGCCAATTTGTCAACACCATTCTTAAGCAAATCACGTGCTTCGATATTATATTTTATTTCTTTAGCCATTTTCTTATCTAATTAAATTTTAATCTAATATTCTATATGTTCAATTTCTTAAACAACCAGCTATTTTTGTTCTAAAGCAACAAGCTTTTTATTTCTGAAGCAAATTGTTCTTTTATTTCTGAACAACAGCAAGCACATCGCTCTGACGCATGATGAGATACTTGGTTCCTTCAAACTCAATCTCTGTGCCAGAATATTTGCCATAAAGGATCTCGTCACCTTCTTTAAGAACCATCGGCTCATCTTTAGTACCATGTCCAACAGCAACAACTGCTCCATGCTGGGGCTTCTCCTTTGCTGTATCTGGAATAATGATTCCACCAACTTTCTCTTCAGCCTGTGCAGGTAGCACAAGCACTCTGTCTGCTAACGGTTTAATGTTCATAATATTAGTCTTTTAATTGTTATTCTTTAATGTTTAGCATCAATAAAGGTTTCATATCACTATGCAATGATAGACACTTTAAATAATGCTTTCATTCTTGGCTTATACCAAAAATGTGCCAAAGAGGTTATCCAACTGACAAAATGCCTTTTTTAACTGACAGAATGCCCATATATGACAAAAATGGCACAAAAAGATGAAAACAGCTGACAAATCATTAGAACCTAAAATCCGAAACCTGTAATATTTTTGATATCTGAAGATTGCGGATACCTCTCTAAAACGACTCGTTTTCGTAAAGAATCTTTATGGTGCAGTCGCAAGAGACGAAATCCCCTTACCCCATGATGCGACTTGAGGCTGTAGACAAGATTGTTGGTTCCTTTACGGAACTTACCAATATGTATAACACCGTCACAGCTAACTGCAACAAAAATGCAGAGACTCTTAATCGCAATATCCAACTGACAGAAAAGCGATATGCAGCAATGATGAGGCTTATGCAAGCGAAGAAATCCAGGGCAATAGAGCAACCACCCATACCGCAAACCATGAAAGCCTTGCCACGATTTATTTTTATGTCGTATCCATGGTATTGGCTAAAGAGGATGTATCGAAGTGAGCACTTTCGTCAGTTTCTGGTTATTTGCATGGCTTGCATCCTTGCAGTGTCTGTATTTCTGACGATATTCTTGGCTTATGATAATGCGCAGATGAGGAGATTTTAGCTTTTACCCGATTTCGATAAGATGAAGAACGAGGTTGAGGAGCAGCAAGCTGAAGACGGACTTGTAAATCCTGTTCCTGAGTTGAAGCAGTTGAGTAAGGACATTGATAAGGCTACAAATACCTTTATCAATGCCGCACTTGAACTGGAATCTGCCATTCAGCAGTATCAGCGTGCAGAATCCCAATTAGGTGGTGCTGTGACTACTATCTGCAAAAAGGTTGATACCATCAATCAGCACATAGACAAAGTCTTGGAAAATGCTCCCACAAAATTAAAGGTGTCTGTAAATGTCAATGATGCTGACTGGCAGAAAATCCAAGAACTGTTCACCAAAGAACGCCAATGGATGACCGCACAGATGCATATCCGTGAGGTCAATTCCATGTTTGCCAATGAACGGAAAAAAGTCCGTGAACGCTACAAGGAATATGATGGCTGCTATCTCGGTCACTATGCCCAGTGGTTCTTCTGGTTCTTCTTTACCATTGGATTTTTTGTGATTGTAGGATGTATAGGGATGATGATTGCACAATGCTATAATAGGTGATAAAAGTCGAAAGACCTTCGGCTCTTGTCACCTTAGGCTTCGGATTTTTATTTGTTGTATCACTAAGAATTACCATTTTTTACGGACATATACAATACCTGCCTTTATTTGGGCATCAATTGTATTTATGTCAATCCCTAATCGAATCATATACTCTTTAATTATATTATTATTTAGTCTGTCTGTAATTCGTCTTCTTTTGTAATAATCCAAATTTTCAAAAGAGAGCGGCTTTCCCTCTTCATAAAAAATCCACCTATCTTCTTTGTATGCTTGAATTAATCGTTCTTCTAAATTGGAATTGGAAAAATAGAATTTGAAAAATGGATTATCGGTTTCAGTTTCATTGGATAATGCACATGTAATAATGTTACATCTCAAATGTTTTTGTATGATTCTGCAAACATTAGACAGTCCATCTTCATAATTTGATATAAAAAACACTTTGTCTGGATATATCTTATTTTGCCAGCAACTAAATTTGGGAAAATGGGAGCCTCCACTTTGTGGATTAACCCACCCATTTGGATTTGGTATTTCCGAATAGATTTCAGCCTTTCCTGTTATCAGTTGTTTTTTGAATATAACTTTCACCGTTTCAATAAATAGATTGAAATCACTGATCTCGAAAACGGAGAAGGTTAAATAACTAAATTCTGTTGTCATTTCTATTATTTTAATCAGGTCTCTTTAAAAGTTAATATTATAGCAGTTTACCTTTTAATTTATCGGATTGTACTTGCTTCCTCCTGCTACAGATTGAATATACTTGTTTATTTCATTTTCTTCCTTTTCCGTGATAAAACCGAAGACAAGTTTTTGGCTAAACTTTTCCAACTCAACCAACACATCCAAGAACGCACCTTGATTTTTAGCAATGTAACTTACGATCGAGCAAGGATTTGCCCAATTTGTTGCTACGATTTCGCCAGTTTCCTTTAGAATGGCGAGAAGAAAAGCCTCAACCCAACCAACATATATAAATTGGTCGTTTTCTGCAACATCGTCCACGTCATTGAATGAATAGACCTGGATTCTTAGTTTCGACAAGTCATAATTGAATATCAAGTCAATGACAGGGAAATTAGGCGACACATCTGTATGCGTAGCTTTTCTCTTTATTGATAAATCTTGGATATAAATGTCAGCAAATTCTTCTGAGCAAGTTGTATTTCTTAGAATATCCTGCTTGTTTGGAACAAGTTGGGATATTGTTTCGACAAAGTTTGTTGCATCCATAATGATAAATTATTTTAAGTTATTCCCAAAAAATTTTGGCCAAGCCATAAAGTATTGAGCCTAAGCCAGCAACGTATCCTTTAAGATAATTGATATAGTTAATGGTAAAACTTGGAGGAAACTCGTCTTTGTCCTTATAAGTAAAGACTGTGAATGCTATGCCGAAAATGATAGCGCACAACTCTTCGTATTGGTTACGGATAATGCAGTAAATTCCTAAGCAGACACAAGTAATGGCAAAAATCAAATAAGTAACATACAAAATGAGACCTATTGATTTTCGCTTTCTTATTGTGTGGAACAATAAGGCTATACCTGTTATAAAAGAAAGGATTCCCCAAAGACGTAAATATTCCATTATTTGATTCTTTTTAGTTAGACATTATTATCATGCTAAATATAAATATAGGCCAGACGAGGAGCAAACATACGCAAGTTATGCAATACCATACTCGTCTGATTCCTGGCGTATCTTTAGCAAACACCTCCCAGTACCTAAGATATTTATCCTTTCTCCATAAGAAAAAGTAATTTATAAAGAGGCAAGGTACTACTGAGACAAGGATAAACGCAGTCTTGCCTAAAGGCAGTAAAGAAACACATGGAAATAATATGGATACGAGATTGAACAAAGTCCATATCAACAGACAAGTAAATCCAATCATGATATAATCCGATACACATATTCCTACAGTTTCGTTATAAGGTATTCTTGTGTTGTTCCCTTTACGATTTCTGTAAGACTTCAAATAGTAAAACAAACAATCAAAAAATCTGTTTAAAAGAGTTTGCGTTTTCTTGTCGCAGTTAAAAATGCAATAATATAGCCTATTCCAAAACAATTCTATATACTTCATATAGGCCTCTCTTTCTTTGAATTGGTTCTTTTTGAAATAAAAGAATAAATGGCATACTGGATACAAATTGGCAGGAGATTAAATATCCCCAACCAAACAAACACTATGAGGCTCAAAGATAAGGTTGCCCCATTGGTTACAACTAAGGAAATAATGCCTATCAAAAACAACGTCACAAGACTATTCAATATTATTTGTCTTTTCAGCAAAAATTCCTTTCTAACAGATTTTGCCCAAAGCCAAGCAAGCAAAGCCATACTCAAGTTAAACAAGGAAATACAAATCGTAAGCATAATGCCCATAAAATATCCCAAGTACAAGACCACAGCAGGAATAATATAGGCAACAAATGTAGCCACAAATACTGTGAGCAAATATTTCTTTGTATCTTTATCTCTTAGTTTCATATTACGTTCATTATATTTTACTTTGTATTGTACATTACAATGAAATGCTGTTTTATACTCATTTCCTGCTACAAAAATAACATTTTGTAGTGATAATCGGTTATAATCCTTTGAAAATCTACGATTATGACTTTCTTAGTAATCTTTCTTGCATTAAAGGACTTCTTGTAGTTTACAAATCCATACTCCACTTTGCAAGCACTTCTCTTGGACGAAGACGAGTAATGCTATACGACTCAATGGTGTTGCCGAGAGTTCTTCGTTCAAACTCAGAAGTGCCAATAAGGTTGTTTGCTGTGACAGAGAACTCCCAACGCTTAGCCTTGTAGGCAATGGCAAGGTCAAGAAAGTGGTTTATGCCGATGCTCTTGTCGTTGGTATGGAAGAGTTCGTTCTTCACGCTCAGCATCCATCCTTTGGCAGGGAATACATATAGTTTAAGAAAATGTTCCCAGTCGGTTGTGGGGTCGGAAGAGAGTTCGGGAGCCGTGAGGTTCTTCTGCTTGTAAATGTTCACATTCGACTTACCCTCAACAGAAAGAAATCTCGCTGGACGCAATGAGTAGTTGAACGAAACGGCGGTTGTGTTCATACGTGCGTCATTCACAATGCCCGACACAAGCATATTATAATCTGTGATGTTGTGTGAGGCGCCAATACCGACAAGTGTCTTTGCCCATCCAAAAGACTTGCTTATACGACCAGAAACGCCTATTGTCTGCATGGCATATTCCTTGTCTGTAGCAGTCATGGTATAGATGTTG
>OKRS01000361.1_pt1 | contig 35022 bp, 26 predicted proteins | sample 1601191 | NCBI WGS metagenome assembly OKRS01 (sample SAMEA3541509, study PRJEB24748) | human gut metagenome | biome: human gut; feature: human-associated habitat; material: faeces | place: China | collected 2012
ACCGTGTTTTGCTTTTAGGAATTAGAAGTGATATTCCATCGCTTTTGAAGTCGGTCGATGTAGTTGTTCAATCAAGTCATTGGGAAGGCTTTGGTCTTGCTGCTGTAGAAGGCATGGCAGCAGGGAAGCCTGTTATTGCAAGTGATGTTGAAGGATTAGCTCAAGTTGTTGAAGGCGCTGGTATACTCTTTCCTTTAGGTGATGACAAAAAACTTGCTGATATAATTAAACAACTTATAGAAGAGCGAACTTACTATCAGCAGGTAGCTGCCAGGTGTTGGGAACGCGCACAGATGTTCGATATACAGAAAATGGTGGATGCGTATAATGAGGTGTATGAGGGTTTAGTATAAATTACATGTTAATTATTTATTAGCAATGAATGAAGATTTAGAAGATGATTATCAAGACATTGATGATATTGAGTGTCTTAAAGATAGTACAGACTTGATAGTGTATTCTCGCGATTGGACTGTGGCTACAATTTTAAGTCAAATTGAGCAAGAAAATATAGATTTATCTCCTGGATTTCAACGAAGGAATGCTTGGAATGATGATAAAAGAAGTAAATTAATTGAATCTATTTTAATTGGTTATCCTATTCCTGAAATAGTTCTTGCGGAGGATAAAAAAAGACGTAATTCATTTGTCGTTATAGATGGAAAACAAAGACTGTTGACTATAGCCGGCTATAAGGACAACGATAAATATAATTATTGGGATAAGAATACACCTAAAACAAAAGGACTTAAGAGTAGGTTTAATGGCTTATCTTATACTGATGTTTCTCAAAATACGGAACTATTAAGGCTATTCGAAAATTCTGCCCTTCGTTGTACTGTTATATCAAATTATCATAGTGAAAATACTCTATATGACATTTTTTACAGACTTAATGCAGGATCTACTCAATTGTCTTCGCAAGAATTAAGACAAGCTTTAAATAAGGGCTGTTTTTCCGATTTCTTAATTCAAGTGACAAATGAAGATAGCGTATTACGTAAGGTTATGAATATAAAAGAACCTGATAGAAGACTACGTGATGTTGAGGTTCTTCTACGTTGTATGTCATTTATTGAATATGCATCAGTATACAATGGTAATTTGCTTCAGTTCTTAGACAGTAGAACAAAGGTCTTTAATAATCGTTGGGAAAAAGATTCTGCCTATATCATTGAGCTTAAAAATAGGGTCTTTGCAGCTATGGAAAAACTGATAGAAGTATTTGAAGACAAAAATGAAGTAGCGCGAAAATATAAGAAAGGTGAATTGAATAAGAAATTTAACAGAGTACTTCTTGAAGTATTGGTATTCTTTTTTGATCAAATAGATAAAGTGAGACTTACAAAAGAGAATAACTTGAAATTTAAAGGATTATATAAAAAACTATTTGAGGAGGATTTTGAATTTCAGGCAACGATTGATGGCTCAACCAAAAATATGGAGAATTACAAGATCAGGTATTCTCGTATTAAAGACTTGGTGGTTGAAGCTTATGAAGATCAACATATAATAATGCCATTTGATTATGTCAAAAGAAGATCTGGAAAATAAATATAAAGATTTAGAGAAGCATATTTTAGAACTTGGTATAAAGTATATAGAACTTCATAATGATCCGTTAGAAAATCCGAATGATTATAAACTTGATGTTAATTCTTTTTGTATATTGTGTCATGCTGCATTTGAGGAGTTTTTAGAAGATGTCACTTTATATTCTATAGACCGTATAGAAAGGGAGTTTAATTCTAAAATTAGAAAAATATCTTACGCAACAATTTGTTTGTTACATTTTGATAATCATCCTCTTGACCTAACAGAAGATCAGAAATGGGAGTCAAATTATTTGAATGATTATCTTTCGAAAAGATTGGCAGAAAGAAAAAGTGAGTTAAGCAAATATGCAATTAAAGAGAATCATGGTATTGATATTAAGTACCTACGTAAACTTTTGCTTCCTATCGGTATTGATGTACCTAAAGATCTTAAAGAATTAGGGTCATTGGATACGTTAAAAAACATACGTGGTACTTATGCTCATTCATTTGCGAGAACAGATAAACCTTTATCTCCAGAAGATGCAATGAATGCTGTATTTGATGTGTTGGAAATGGTGACCAAAATAAAGAATAAAGCATTGTGCATGTCATATTATATGATTTAAAGATATGGCTAAAATCTATGTAGTATAGTTATAACAGATTGTTGTATCATTAGATAATGATAAAATCAAAAGTAATAATTTATGAACATACTTCACGTAGTTAACATTTACTTTGTTCTCCCTTATTTTATTGGAGACCAGTTTACTTATTTCAAGGAACGTGGTTATCAGATGAATGTTGTCTGTAGCCCAAGTGAATATTTGGCTGACTATGCCAAGAAGCAAGGCTTCGACTATATTGAGACTCCAGTTAATAGGAGTATTTCAATAAAGCAAGACTTGGCGAGTATTAGGAATATTTGCAAGTTTATCCGCAAAAAGAAGATTGACATCGTCGTGGGGCATACGCCTAAGGGGGCGTTGCTTGCGATGATTGCCGGATGGCTGTGCAGGGTGCCTAAGCGAATCTACTTTCGCCATGGTCTTGTATATGAGACGAGTCATGGATTGAAGCGGACTATTCTAAAGACAGTAGACCGTATTGCATCGGCTTGTGCTACACAGATTGTTTGCGTAAGTCCGTCGGTGCTTAAAAGGAGTATCGAGGATAGGCTTGCTCCTGCAAAGAAGCAGATGATATTGAGCAAGGGTACTTGTAATGGTATTGACACGCAGGGACACTTTAATCCTGCAAACATTGACAAAGCACGATTAAATGAACTGAAAGCGAAGTATGGCATAAAGGATGATGATTTCGTTATTGGTTATTCAGGTCGTATGGTGCGCGATAAGGGTATCATTGAGCTGGTGCGTGCTTTTGACAAGCTGAAAGATGCTGACAACTGCAAGCTATTGTTGGTGGGTATGTTTGAAAAGCGTGACGCTCTGCCCGATGATGTAAAGAATAGGATTGAGAATAATCCTCGCATCATATATACTGGTTTTATCAATGGTGGTATGGAATACTATTATGCCATGATGAACGTGTATGTGCTTGCTTCTTATCGTGAGGGTTTCCCGACAGGAGTGCTTGAGGCGCAATCTATGGAAAAACCAGTAATAACAACACGTGTGACGGGTTGTTGTGATTCTATCATTGACGGGAAAACTGGTTTGTTTATAGACAATGATGCCGATGACTTGGCTAAGAAGATAGACATGATAAGACGCGACAATGCTATTGATGGCATGGAAGGTCGTAAATGGGTTGTAGAAAATTATGACTGCAGAATTATCTGGAAGGAAATAGAGAAGTTGTATTAACATAACAATATAATAATCGGGATGAAGAATATACTGATAACAGGTGCCAACAGTTTTATTGGCACTTCGGTAGAAGCATGGTTGCTTCGCAATAAGAATGAGTATAAGGTTGACACAGTAGACACTATGAATGATGCTTGGAAGAAGGCAGATTTCACTAAGTATGACGTGGTGTTTCATGTAGCTGGAATCGCTCATGTAGACCCAAAGCCAGAGATGGCTCCATTATATTACAAGGTAAACCGTGACCTAACGATAGAGATAGCAAAGCACGCTAAGGCTTCGGGTGTGAAGCAGTTTGTATTTATGAGTTCACAAATTGTTTACCATGCAAGCAAGTCGCTGGAGGGAACAGTAATAGGCAATAACACTAAGCCAAATCCGAATGACTTCTATGGTGACTCGAAGTTGCAGGCAGAGAAGGGTCTGAACGAATTGGCTTCGGACGATTTCAAGGTAGTAAACCTCCGTCCTTGTATGATATACGGAACTAATGGTAAGGGCAACTTCCAACGTTTGGCTCGTTTGGCTTTGAAGACTCCTATTTTCCCTCTGTGGCACAACAAGCGCTCGATGTTGTACATTGACAATCTGTGCGAGTTTGTTAAGCAGGTTATTGACCGACAGTTGGCTGGAACTTTCCATCTGCAGAACAAGGAGTATGCAGATACTGTAGAGATTGTGCGCTATTATGCCAAGGCTAACGGTCACGCTCTGTGGTGTACACGTTTGTTCAATCCGTTGGTATGGTTAGGCTCTTTCTTCTTGACTCCTCTGTGCAAGATGTTTGCCAACCAATACTATGAGCAGGACTTGACAACGTACGACTTTGAGTATCAGCTTGTGTCGTTTGAGGATTCTTTGAAACGTATCAAACTCTGATGGATAAAACTAAAGAGGCTCTGTATGGACTGATTCGAATGGCATTGGTAGGGGAGGTGCCTATGGCGTTTCCTGAATCAGTGGATTGGAATGTTCTCTACGACTATGCCAAGATGCAAGGTGTTGCAGCCATCGCTATGGATGGACTGCAGACATTGATGAATAAGACGGGCTTTGCTCCTGTTGGGCTGGATGTAAAGACAAAACTGCAATGGTATGCCTTGGCAATGTCTATTGAAAAAAGGCATACCAAGCAGTTGGAGTCAAGCAAAGAGGTTGTGTCTGTTTGGCACGGGGCTGGTATACGAACTTTAGTGTTGAAAGGGTTTGCCTTTGCCCAATATTATCCTAAACCGATGCAACGTCTGGCTTCGGACATGGATTGCTATCTGTGTGGAGGTTATGAGGTGGGCAATAGTGAGATGGAGCACTTGGGGATAAAGGTGAACCGTGAAGACTATCGTCATTCTACTTTCCAGTATAAGGATGTTTTTGTTGAGAATCATAAGATTTGCACTACAGTAAGAGGAAAGAGGCAGCGTAAGTGTTTTGAGGCTTATCTTCGTTCGTTGCTTGAGAATGAACCGACTGTATGTATTGACGATTCTTATTTAGAAAAGCCTTGCGACCGATTCAATGCCCTTTATTTCCTGCAACATTGTCATAGGCATTTCTTGCGTGAAGGTATCACGTTGCGGTATATCTGTGACTGGGCAATGATTCTTAAAAGTGCAGATTGTTTTGATTCTGAATTTTGGAATGAATGTGATAAGAATGACCTTAAACCTTTTGCCGAATCAATGACACGTCTGGCATACGTAGTATGTGGGGTTAAGGCTCCGTGGATGAATGGTGATGTTATGTTGCAGATTCAAGACAAAATGCTCCTTGATGATTGCTTCCGCATTGCCGACAATGCCATAAAGTACGGCAACAGTCTGAAGGCTCACGTACAAATGGTTAAAAACATGTTGGGCATGCGCTGGAAATATAAGTATTTCTCGCAACGGTCGATGGAGATAGAACTGATAAGTTCGGTTTGGAGCAATTGGGTGGAGAAGAATCCGAAGATATAGAGTATGGGATATTCTACATCCTGAGTTTGCCGAGGAAAAACCCACATCAGGCTTAATCATCCTCACATTTAAGTTCCGCCGTTGGTGGCACAACCGTTGGAAGCATCCCCTTGTATACAAAGAATGACTCCTCCCAATGTTCATAACATTACTGTGGAGTCATTTGAGGAGGTGGGGGACGATAAAGGATTAGAAGCCAACTTATGGATATGAATGAAGAAATGAAGTTACGTTTGGCTGATTGTGAACCGCTTTGGTTTAAAGGTGGTTGCTGGGTATAGAATATAGAAAATACAATCGTTTAATTTTTATGGCTGAATTGGATAAAAATCGTAATCGCCTCATTGCCTTATTAGGTAATTGTGCAAAAGTTCTATCTTCAAGAAAAGATGCAACTGATGAGACAATGAGTTTGGTACTGAAAATACGGAAATTAGAAAAATATTTGAGAAATAATATAGACAGTTTAGATACTGTAACGACTGTTTATACACATAATGAGGATTTATTATCTGCACTTGATTCTTTTAGGCAACGTAATGTTCCTTTATCTAAAAAGGTGTTGAAGAAAGTTGATAATATAATACAAGAAGGAGAACGTACTTTAGAAAAAGAGTCTTCTGTGTCATTTAACAGTATAGAGTATCTTTTTAGACAAAAAGCAAATATAGAAAAAGATATTGAGGATACTGAACGTAAAATAGATGATCTTAAATCAAAAAATGAGGGCGAAAGTTCAGAGGCGATTAAACTTTCTCGAAAGCTAAAAACATTAAAACTAAATCTAAATGAATTAGTTGATAAAATTAACAAGAAAGAACTTCAACAAGATGAAGTGAAAGAACTAAATAAAAAGATATCACCTTTGACTTCTGCTTTTGATAATTCTATTAAATTAGTAGAAGAAGAAAAAGATAGATTGGTTATTACTTATAAAACATATAAAAAATTTGTATGGATAGTCATTTGGGCACTTGTAGGTTGGGAAACTTATCTTGTTTGGAATATCTACCCGAAACTACCGTCAACAGATTGGCGAGTATATATATCATTTTATCTTCCAATTCCTATTTCTGCAGGTTTGCTTTGGGCTTTTATATACCAGATGAATAAAGCGCAACGCCAGCTTATAAAATGTGCGCAATATATTCATAATTTGAAATATAAGGATTCTCTGTTAAGGGCTTCTATGGAAATACATTCTGAAGGATCAAAGAACGAGGAACATGTTGCAAAGTTGATTGACAATATTATGAATGAACATAGTCACCCTGACAAGGATGCTATAACAGAAGATAAAACTGAAAACCAATCTTTATCTGCTTTGCCTTTTGACAAGATAGTGGAATTGGTTAAAGCATTTACAGGAAAATAAATATGAATAAGGAAACTTTAATCAAAATGAATAACTGGTTAAGTCTTTATCCTGACAGCACTCATCCTTTAGACGAACAACGCTTTTTTGATTTCGTTAGGGAGGCATGCTTGCATAAAGATGAAATATCAGAAACAGAATTAAAACGTGCTTTAATTGAATTTCATCCAGAATGGAATGACACAAAGGTAGGGCGTTTTATAGATGAAAAAATTATGATGATTGAAAGTCTTATGGGGTTCTATGAGTTTTGTGTTTCTAATGTTTCCATAGATGAGGAACAAAATGAGATATTGAAAACAGATTCCTTACAAAACTTTATGGAGGCTGTTGGTGATTTGAATTATCATGAAATATATGAACTTGTACAGGCTATTGAAGGAAATGCAGATGCTTTGACTTTCTTTGAAGTAAGTGATAAAGGGGATACAAGAACTATCAATTATGTTGTATTCAACATTTCTTTTAAATTTCCATTGTCTGATGTAGAGAAACTGGTTGCTTGGTTGGAAGACAACTATATGGATGGGCTTGATGCTGATTCATGGTATGGATTTCAATATGCAATGGAACGAAGTAAGGATGAGTAATGACAACTTAAGATGTTTGAGCTATGATCAAAATAACAAATAACAGTAACAAAGTTGAGGACTTCAAGATTCTCTCTGTCGTTATTCTTGAAGAACCTAAATCCAAGTATTTGAAAACATTGAAGCCTGGTATATATTCTTTTAATGATCAAGGCATCAGCAATGATTTCTTTGCACATAATGTGAATATCTCGGCTATCGTAGGAAAGAATGGTGCAGGCAAGTCTTCTTTGTTGGACATCATATTTCGTATGGTTAACAACTTTAGTGCTTATTTGGTGGGGAACACAATGAAGCGTAAAAGTGCAGACGTTATCTATTATATACCAGGGCTTTATTCTGAACTCCATTATCAGATAGGGGATAATAAGGGTATTTTGTATAACTACGACAATATTGTGGCTCTGTCATTTGGAGAAAAGAAGTATCTTTTGTCTGATCGTGAACTAATGAAGGAATCAAGATTCGATGACTTTGTGGATTGTTATAGGCCAACTCCATCAAAACGAAGAGAAATTGCGAGATGCTTCTTCTATACTGTTGTAATGAATTATGCTTTGCAAGCTTATAATTCTTCGGATTATCAGGATGAAAAGGCTTACGGTTTTGAAACTGATGATAAAATAGGCAATGATTCGTCAGGAAATTGGATGAATAGCTTGTTTCATAAGAATGATGGATATGCTTCACCTATAGTGTTAAACCCTTATCGAAATGATGGTGTTATCGATATGAAGACGGAAACAAGTTTAACAAGAAGCAGGTTGGCTGGTATAATGATTGAAGCAGAGAAGAAAAACCGAGGTTTTATTGACGGGTATCGTCTTCATCATATTGAATTTAAGTTCAATCCGTATAGAATTCTATTAAAAATGCCTGAACGTTTTCGAAAAGAAGACTTTGTTCCTTTTGAAAATATGTTTAGAAACAATTATGGCATTAGAAATTCAATGGCGAGGTGCGTCTTACGAAATTATGGAATCAACATCAATGAGACAAGTTCCTTGTTCGTATGGGCATGCATATATCTGGTTTATAAGACTCTTTCGATTCCATCCAAGTATCCCAATTATGCGAAATATGCTTTCTTGGGTGATAAGGATATTATAGATGGTACGTTGCCTAATGTTAGAGATAGGGAAGAATTGGGGAATTTGATAAAGGATATATTGGCTGATAAGTCGCATATAACAACCAAGATAAGACAAACTCTCTTTTTCTTGAAAAACTTCAAGACGAAAGATATGTATGATGAGACTTTTGACTATTCATATTATGAAAGATGGTTGGGAAAAGAGAAGGACGATTCTTCGCTTGAAGCTACTATGGTGTTGTTGCCTCCACCTATATTTGATTCTGAAATTTATTTGAGAAGGAAAGATGAGCAAGAAGAGATTCCTTTCTATAAGTTGAGTTCTGGGGAAAGGCAGTTTTTGTTCATGATGAGTTCTATCATATATCATGTTATGAATATAAAGTCGGTGCCTACAAGTCGTGTGGCTTATAGATATCTGAACATTGTGCTGGACGAAGTGGAGATGTGTTTTCATCCCGAATACCAAAGGACTTTTATTTATAATCTTCTGAACGCTATAGAACGATTGCATCTGAATACTTATTGTAGTTTCAACATTATCATAACAACACACTCTCCATTTCTTTTGTCGGACATACCTCAAAGTAATGTTTTGTATATGGAAAATGGAGAAGTTGTAGACAAGAGCAAAATGCAAAATCCTTTTGCTGCTAATGTAAACGATATTCTATACCAAAGTTTCTTCCTTAGTAACGGGTTTATGGGGGAGTTTGCAAAAAAGAAAATTATTAAGATGGTTAATGAGGTTAACAATAATAAGTTTGACAAACAGAAAACTCGTGAATTAGTGGGGTTAGTGGGTGAGCCTATCTTGAAAGAGCGATTACAGGATTTGATTGAGGAAAGTTTGCAATGAGACGGATTTTGATAGATGATAGTATTAGGGCGATTGCCGAAGAATACAAAATCCAATTGGAGAAAGGAAAAGGAAACTACAATTCTCCACGTAAGAAATTAATGAGTTTGAAGATAAATCCAAAGTTGGATGATAAGCAGAAGGAGTATGTGGAGTTGATTATTGACAAATGGGATGAGTTGATTCTTCAGGAACCACCATTTAATGGGGTGATAAGCGAGTTTGAGAGAATATATACAGCAGATGAGGTATCCAAAGTAAAAATAAATAGCGACTCTCCAAATGGCGGAATAGAGTTTTACAAGAAAGTGGTGGATGCAATGCGTTATGATTATGTACAAGAAACCATATATAAGGATATTGTCAAGAAGCTTGGTATTAGGACATGTGTGTATTGCAACGCTCAGTATGCTTTTTCATATTCATTAGGCAAGGATGATTTCATAAATTATGAGATAGATCATTGGATGCCAAAAAGTAAGTATCCTTATCTTTGCACGTCTTTCTTTAATCTTCAACCATCTTGCCCGAAATGCAACAAGATGAAATCTCAAAGGGATGACGTGCTTCCATTTTGTCTTTTTACTCATAACGCTGAGGATTTGAATCCTTTTGAGTTTTCTGTAGACAATGGCTCATGTGCCTTGTTCTTAGCCACAAATGATAAAGAGAAACTAAGAATATCTTTTAATGCGAAAGATGAAAAACTTAGGGAGAACATGAATAATCTGTTTCATCTCACGACTCAATATCAGGCTCATAAGGACATTGTTGAGGAGTTGATATGGAAACAAAAGATATATAATCATACCATCTTGGATATATATAAGGATAGTTTCAAAAACTTAGGTTTTAGAAAGTCTGACTTCAATCGTTTTATTCTTTCAAACTATGATATGGAAGAAGATATCCTCAAAAGACCTCTCTCTAAAATGATGCAAGACATAGCCAAACAGCTTGGAATTATAAAATAAGTATAGGTACTTGCAAAAACTGTGGAGCTATTTGAGGAGGTGGGGGACGATAAAGGATTAAGTAAGAATGAATCAGACTCATTCCGTAAAATGTATGAAATAGTTAATAAACAAATGGTATTTTAAACAGCTCAATATAAAAGCACTTGTAAAAGTGCCAATACAAAGGGCGATGCCTAAAATTGAGCACTAACTTGAATTGTGCGCAAGCGCATTTTGAATTGTTCAATTTTGAATTATTATGGCTTGAATAATATTTTTTTCGCGAATAATGTCTATCTTTGCAATATGTATAAAACATTTAACAGGAGGGCATATTATGAATACAGTAATTTTATCAGACGGAACAAGCTATTGTATTCCTAATTCAGATTTAAGTTTTTTCAAGGAATTGGCTTTGAGGATGAAATGGCAGGTTGTTGACAAAAAAAAGCCGACAGCATCAACTGCTACTGCAAGCAAGTCGTGGGTTGATGAATTTGCTGGTAAATGGCAGGACCAGCGCACTACTGCCCAAATAGTTGAAGACATACATAAAGCAAGAACTAATAATTCAGAAATAATATTATGAATGGATATAAAACATTAAGGCTATGCGATATACAGAAGAACGGTATGAGGACAGTCTCAAGTCCTATCGCGACATGAGGAATACGCTTGACAATGCTAAAAAAGAAGGTCTTGAAGAGGGTCTTATAAAAGGAGAGAGAAACAAAGCAATGGAAATTGCTACAAAAATGAAGGCAAAAGGCTTTTCTGTAGATGATATTGTTCAGATGACTGGTTTGTCTGCTGCTGAGGTTAAAAAAATAAAGCATTAAATAAGATTTAAGGTGGCGTAACTACTTAACCTATATTTATTCTATATCGGTACACTCTTTATTTGTACCATACATTTTTTAAAAAGCACATATAATTTTTTAGATATTACATAAGTGACTTAGTCAGCAGGGGGTTGCCCTGTTGGCTAAGCCACTATCTATTATATTCTTTCGTTTGTAAAAAAATCAATTTATTTATGACAACTTATATTATTATTTTCGTTCTGCTATTGGTGGCGGAACTCGTGTATTTCCGCATTGCGGACAAGTGTAACATCATTGATAAGCCTAACCAGAGGTCGTCGCATTCGACAATTGTGTTAAGAGGTGGTGGTATCATCTTCCTGATTGGTGCTTGGGTGTGGAGCGCTTTCTTTGGTTTTGATTATCCCTGGTTCTTGGCTGGACTGACATTGGTGGCAGGAGTGAGCTTTGTGGATGACATTCATTCGCTGCCCGACTCTGTGAGACTGGTAGCACAGTTTGCAGCTGCAGCAATGGCGTTCTATCAGTTGGATATCCTGCATTGGAGTATGTGGTGGATTGTGTTGGTGGCACTAATCGTTTATGTGGGGGCTACTAATGTAATTAACTTTATGGATGGTATCAACGGCATTACGGCGGGATATGCGCTGGCGGTACTTATACCACTGGGACTCTTGAACACGAATTACCAGGAATTGGCCATGAATTACTCCACGAATGAATCTTTGGGGGACACGAATTATCATGAATTATCCATGAATTTAGCCACGAATTGTTCTTCTGTTTTTTCTTCGGATGGGGTGTTTGTGGATCAGTCGCTGATTGTAGCTTCAATTATTGCTGCAATAGTGTTTTGTATATTCAATTTCCGACCGAAGGGTAAGGCTAAGTGCTTTGCTGGCGATGTAGGGTCAATTGGTATAGCATTCATTATGTTGTTCCTGTTAGGTAATGTTATTATCAAGACAGAAGATATAACATGGCTGATATTCTTATTAGTCTATGGTGTGGATGGTTGTTTGACAATCATACATCGTATTATGTTGCATGAGAACCTGGGTGAGGCACATAGAAAGCATGCTTACCAGATTATGGCAAACGAGCTGAAGATAGGACATGTAAAGGTGACGATGCTGTATATGGCCATGCAGTTGATTGTTTCGCTCGGATTTATATACCTCTGCCCTAACACTGTGCTTTGCCATTGGATGTATTTGATAGGTGCTTTGGCTGTACTGGCTATCGCCTACGTATTGTTCATGAAGAGATACTATCACTTGCATGAGGAATACCTTGCTGAATTAGGAATTTTGAATTAGGAGTTAGGAGTTGGTTGCCAGAGGCAATTGGGATTTTTGAGTTTTGAATTGTTTCGCATCTTGACAAATTAACACTTAACATAAACCAAAGAAATTCGTGGATAATTCGTGGTAATTACTTCCTTACAGTCAGTGGGTCCAAGGACAAATCTCGTGACAAAAAGATTGCGTGGGTCTTAGTCATAAATTATCGTAAATTAATCATAAATTCTATCGACATATTCGTTTGATTCGAGTGATTCGTGTTCTATGAAAGAGTTTTTAATTTTGAATTGTTCTCGGCTAAAGCCTGCGATTAGGAATTACTCAATTTTGAATTTGGAATAAGGATTCGTGGATAATTCGTGGTAATTACTTCCTTACAGTCAGTGGGTCCAAGGACAAATCTCGTGACAAAAAGATTGCGTGGGTCTTAGTCATAAATTATCGTAAATTAATCATAAATTCTATCGACATATTCGTTTGATTCGAGTGATTCGTGTTCTATAAAAGAATTAGGAATTAGGAGTTACGAGTTAGGGGTAGTCGGCTTTGCCGATTGTGAATTGCTCAATTTTGAATTATATTATGATTTAATATTAATTGGATATGGAAATAAATAAAGAATTGCTTGACAGTTTATTTGAACAAGCAAAAGAGAATCCTCGTTTACGTCAGAATCTTGATTTGCGCACGTCATCGGCTGATACCAGCCAGCGTATGCTGAATGCCCTGTTGCCAGGTACAGTTGTACCTATTCATCGTCATGAGGACACAACAGAGTCGGTAATCTGTCTATGTGGCAAGTTGGATGAAGTGATATATGAGGAGATTGTGACATACGAGAATGCAGCATCCGACGCTATGTCTATGGGTATGGACTCTCAGAATGTAGTACGCAAAGTGGAATATCGCGAGGTGCAACGCATTCATCTTTGCCCAGCAGAGGCAAAGTATGGATGTCAGATACCAAAAGGTGCGTGGCACACGGTGGAAGTAATAGAGCCGAGCGTGATATTCGAGGCAAAGGATGGGGCGTATAAAGCGCAATGTTGAGTTTTGAATGGTGAATTAGGAGTTTTTCTGGAATACGAATTGAAGCCTACGGCAACTCTACATTGTTTAATTCTTAATCGTAACCGTTAGCCGAGACAACTTCTAATTATTGCTTTGGCAAGCGGCATAGCCGATTATAAAACTCAAAAATCAAACTCCTCATCCGAGTGGCGGCGTAGTGCAGAGCGATACTGAATGGGGTTCTAATCTTTTTCGGTACTTTCTTTATTTGTACCATTCTTTTTTTATAAAGCACATATATTTTTTATATTCTATAAGTGACTTGGTCAACAAGGTTTTGCCTTGTTGGTTAAGCCACTGTTTTTTGTATTTTTTTCGTTTGCAAAAATCAATTGTTGTGATAGAAGAGCGTACAGAATTATGAGGGAAATACAACTTTACGATTACCAAAAGGACATGGTGCAACGGATTGAAGAGGCGTTCAAGACTCGTCAATCTGTCATGGTTCAGATGCCGACTGGAACAGGAAAAACGATACTTCTTGCAGAAGTAGTGAAAAGTGAAAAGTTAAAAGGGAAAAATCCATGTGTGTGGATTGTGGCGCATAGAAGGGAACTTGTAGAGCAGATCAAGGAAACACTTGAGGCTTCGCTTAATGTGAAATGTGAAATGCTTAATGCTACGCATAATGTTAAATGTGAAATGTTAAATGTTAAGCGTGGAAAGCCATTGGATTCTTCACTCTTCACTTTTCACTCTTCACTTATCAAAGTTTTCTCGATACAGTGGTTGTCGAAGCACTATCATGAATTGGAGGAGAGACCTTCGCTTATTATCATTGATGAGGCGCATCATGCTGTGGCGAAGACATATAAGGAGGTGATGGATGCATATCCCGAAGCGAAAAAGTTAGGACTAACAGCCACGCCTTGCAGATTAAACCGACGAGGGTTCACCGACTTGTTTGATGTGCTGCTGCAGTCGTGGTCGTATAATAAATTTATTGCGGATGGGTGGCTATCGCTGTACGATTATATGTCTATCAAGGAGGATAGCGAGGACTGGCGCTTGGTGAACTCGCTGAAGAAAAGAGGTGCTGATGGAGACTTCTCGCTGAAAGAGATGAGTGAGAAGCTGAATGTGCAGCCAAGTATCGAGAGGCTTTGTGATACCATATTGCGCTATGCGCCAAACAAGAAAGGCATAGTTTATGCGATTGATATTAAGCATGCGGAACATATAGCTGAATATTATAGGGAGCATGGACTGAATGCGGTGGCGATAAGCTCGAAGACTCCGCTGGAAGAACGGAAAGCTATAATTGAAAGGTTTAAGGGCACGAATGACTCTTTAAAGGACACGAATTGTCATGAATTGTCCATGAATTTAGCCAATAATAACTCTTTAAAGAACACGAATTGCCATGAATTCAAAATTCAAAATTCAAAAATTCAAAATCGGCTTTGCCGACAATTCAAAACTCAAAATTCAAAACTCAAAATTCTTATAACCGTTGATTTGTTCGGTGAAGGCTTTGACTGTCCCGATGTAGAGTTTATACAGTTGGCAAGACCCACACTTTCGTTGGCAAAATACCTGCAACAGGTGGGACGTGGCATGCGTGTGTTTGAAGGCAAGAAGTATTGTCTGATATTGGATAATGTGGGATTGTACCGCTTGTTCGGTCTGCCATCGGATGACAGAGACTGGCAAGCTATGTTTGAGGGTCGTGTAGCTGGAAAAGGCATTCTGAACGAAGATGCAGAAGGAATGTATAATATTGCCTATTCCATTCGCAACGAAAAAGAAAGAATCACGTCGGACGCACGAACAGAACTTATCACCGTGATGACACATGAGGGACAACGTATGGACTTGGAAGAAGCATACGGCTACGAGATAGTCAGCAACAAGGATGGGCTGTCGGGTGTTATGGATAAGGACGGCAAGGAAGTGCTGGCATGTGGATATAATAAGGTAGAACTGAAAGCATACGGAATAGCCAAGCTGTATTCCAGACGGAAGATAGACAGAGAACGTCCCTGGATGGACTTGCGCAATGGCGTGCGATACGTCAAGCGACCGAGAATCGAAAAGCACGGTTTTCTGGAATTTTCCACTACAGACGGACAGCGCCTCTATCCGAGAGTAAGGACACGGCAGATGGACGAGAACAGTTTTGTGTTGCGGAATGCGTTGGACAATGGGACAGACGAAGGACTGCGATTCAGTAATTTCTTTGTGCAGCCATCAGAGCCAGACAGACTATACAGATTCAAGGAGAAAATAGAAGACCTGTCGATTTGGGAAGATGAGCAAGGATGTCTGGCATGGCGCAAGACTTGGGATAGCATGGTGCACCCCATGACCGCTGAGGAATTAGCGGAAAGGAGAAACACATGGGAAAGAGATGTCAAGCAGTTTGAAGAGGAAAAGAAACAATACATAAGGTTTTTCAAACCAGCAATAGAGATTGACCACATCGATGGCAAGACACTGTTGGCTGATTATAAGGAACCTGCCAATCTGAGAATCACAAGCGATACAAGGAACAATTATCAGGTATACTATCGCAGAAATCGGCTGGAAAAATGGGAATCATTGGGCAGTTATGCCAAGATATACCCCCAGGCGTACGGCATAAGAGTGGTGCAAAACAGAGAAGGCAAATACCTTATGCGTACTGAACTGTACAAACCAATGGAAAAGCCTGAACAGACGTATGAGTTTGCAGAACTGCAGGATAACGCTTTGCTGCACTTTACAGAGCACGGCAAGGACTACTGGGTATATCTGGAGAATATGACATGCTTCACCCGTAAGCCTGAATTTGTCACCATCGGTTTCATGGATTTCTTGAAGATTGGTGGAGTGTATATGAGGCGTGGAAGAAACAATGGTGAAACCTACAGAAGAGCAGAGATAAGGATGTACGACGACATTTGCTTCTTAGGACTAAGAGAAGTATTCGTCAAGACGGAATATAGACAACACCATTATTATATACAGCAACGGTCATTGGACGGCAAGCGTTTTGTGCTGAGTGACAGTATGAAACCAAAGGAATCATCAACATGGTTTGACATGTACTATGACGGGAAAAATACACCGGTAGTAGAAAGACGGAAGAAGGACTATGAAGTGTACGGAGTGAAGAAGTAGCACTTTTTCAAATACAATATTTGTATTTTTTATCGCTCAATACTATGAGTTGAACGCACGAAGTAATCTTTAAGCTCGAAATTCGCGAGTTTTAAGCAATTCAACTTAAAATCCTCATATACAAAAGGTTACACAGTTTGTAACTTAAAAAGGGGAAAAACAGAAATGCAAAAGACCTCCATTTGATTGTAAAACGACTCCTTTTACACTACAACTGTAGTACTATTGCATTGCAATTTGGCTTCATTTGCATGGCAAAAGGAGTACAAATGCAAAGCAAAGAAGGCTTGATTGATAAAAATCGAGACTCAACCGCTGTTAAAACCATGAAAAACAGCTTTCAAAATCTCTAAAATCGATTTTTTATTTGTAACACTTTTTTACTGCATGTACTATATTTGCATGCAACATCTATCCACAAAATTATACATTGTCATCGGTTTGCACTATCTCTTGATAAGACAGGCTTATAATTCAGATTTTTTATCTAAATTTGCAGATATGAAATAAAACCGTGCTAATATGGACAAGAGAATTACGGAGCAGCCATCGCACTACGACCATCTGGAACAGATGAGCGTGGAACAGATAACTGCCAATATCAACCGCGAGAACATAGCGGTGCCCGTGACGGTGGACAAGGCGCTGCCTGCCATCAACCGACTGATTGATGCCGTGGAACATAAGTTGCGCTGCGGCGGACGCCTGTTTTATGTGGGATGCGGCACGGGCGGACGACTCGCTACTCTCGACACCATTGAGGTGCAGAACACTTACGGCATCGACGGACGGCAGATTCAAGCCATTTTCCCGGGCGGCATAGAGTGTCTGACGCAGACGCGAGAGTCGCGCGAGGACGACACCGACGACAGCTGGACGCAACTTACGGCAAGGGGAGTCTGCCAGGAGGACATCGTGGTGGGCATCTCGGCAAGTGGCACTACGCCTTTTGTGCTGGCTGCGCTACGACACGCACGTGCCGAGGGCATCACTACGGGATGCATCGTGAACAACCCTAACTCGCCCATTGCCGCTCAAGCCGACTATCGGGTGGAGGTGCTGACGGGTCCGGAATTCGTGACGGGCAGCACACGCATGAAGGCGGGCACTTCGCAGAAGCTCATATTCGACATGATAAGCACTACGGTGCAGATACGACTGGGACGTGTGGAAGGCAACAAGATGGTGAACGCCAAGCTTATCAACCATAAACTCATCGACCGAGCCGTGAGAATATTCATGGAACGCAACCCGCAATTCACCGACTACGACGAAGTGAGGGCCTTGATAATGAAGGCTGGAAGCGTGAAAAAAGCGGAAAAAGAATTGTGAACAATTCACGATAATTCGTGACTAAACACCACGCAGCAAGCATAAAGTTCTTTTTGTCACGAATTACCACGAATTATTCATGAATTCAGATAACGCACGCAACATTCGTGTGATTAGTGGAATTCGTGGTGAAAAGAATAATTCATGGTGAAATTCATGGTCAATTCACGATAATTCGTGACCGAAACACCACGCAGCAAGCATAAAGTTCTTTTTGTCACGAATTACCATGAGTTATTCATGAATTCAGATAACGCACGCAACATTCGTGTGATTAGTGAAATTCGTGGTGAAAAGAATAATTCATGGTAAAATTCATGGTCAATTCATGATAATTCGTGATAATTCGTGACTGAAAAAAGATTATTATAATGTTAATATTTGCCGAAAAAACTCAACATTCAAATATGACCATAGCCATTATCGGTGGCGGAGCGGCGGGCTACTTTGCTGCAATCGAAGCAAAGCGCAACTGCCCTTCTGCCGACATCACTATCTTTGAAAAGGCGCCTAAGATGCTTGCCAAGGTGGAAATCACTGGCGGCGGACGCTGCAACCTTACCAATTCGTTTCGCCAGATAAGCGACGTGAAGCATGCCTATCCGCGCGGACACAAACTGATGAAGAGGCTGTTCAAGCGGTTTGACCACCGCAGCGCCTACGAATGGTTTGAACGCGAGGGCGTGGGGCTGACTACGCAGGACGACGAGTGCGTGTTTCCGCAGTCGCAGGACTCACACAGCATCATCAACTGTCTGGTGGGGCTTGCCACACGTCTGGGTGTGAAGCAGAAGACACGCCACTGCCTCAACAACATCACTCGCAACGACGACGGAACGCTGCACCTGTGCTTTGCCAACGGACTGGAGCGCGACTTCGACCGCGTAGCCATCACTACGGGCGGCAGTCCGAAGGGCGAAGGACTGAAGATGCACGACCTGCTGGGACATGAGATTGAGCCGCCTGTGCCGTCGCTCTTCACGTTCAACATCAAAGACCTCAGTTTCCTTGAACTGATGGGAACGGTGGTGGAGCCTGTGATAGCATCGATTCCGGGCACGAAGATGCGTGCCGAAGGTCCGCTGCTCATAACCCACTGGGGAATGAGCGGTCCGGCTGCGCTGAAGCTGTCGTCGCACGCTGCACGCCATCTGAACGAGCGACAGTATCAGTCGCCCGTAGCAATCAACTGGACGGGCGAGAGCCGACGCTCGGTGGCTGAGGAGGAGATTGGGGACATTGCAGCCTACAACCCGCAGAAACAACTGGCTACGGTAAGACCGTTCAACATCCCTACCCGACTGTGGCACTACATAATACGTCGCACGGGACACTCGGCTGAGCAGAGATGGGGCGAACTGGGCAAGAAGAGCCTCAACCGCATCATCGAGACGCTGACCAACGATATCTACCAGATTGAGGGACGTGGCAAGGCACGCGACGAATTCGTGACGTGCGGCGGCGTTTCGCTGGCTTCTATCGACCTGCATACACTCGAAAGCAAGGTGTGCAAGGGACTGTTCTTCGCCGGCGAAGTGCTCGACGTGGATGCCATTACGGGAGGATTCAATCTGCAAGCGGCGTGGACAATGGGACACGTCGTGGGGAAACACATTGTGGAGTGTTGAATTAGGAATGTGGAATGTTGAATTGGTCGCCTGCGGCGATTAGGAATTGTTCAATTTTGAATTCAGAATTCTTCATTCAACTACGTAATATAAAAGGAACGGCGGACTCCTGTCCGCCGTTCCTTTTGTTTGCTGTGGTGTTAGCTTGCTGCGGAGGCCGGAGACCTCCGGCTACTATAAGCAGTCGGTTCATACCACTCCCCTCCCTGCGGGGGAGGGGCTGGGGGTAGGGCTTCTACATATTATAAAACTCCGTAAACACCTTTACGCAGTACTCATGGTCGCGCACGCTGCCTGTCTCGCGACAACTGTGCATAGCGAGGATGGCGTTGCCCATGTCTACACCACGCAATGGGATTGACGAGGCGAGGATGTTGCCAAGAGTGCTGCCGCCTGCTACATCGCTGTGGTTGACAAAGCGCTGGCACGGCACACCTGCCTTGGCGCATATTCCGGCGAAGACGGCTGCCGAAGCTGCGTCGGAAGCGTACTTCTGGGCAGCATTGAACTTGATGACCGGACCGCCGCCAAGCATAGGATGGTTGGTCGGGTCGTACTTCTCGGGATAGTTGGGATGCCATGCGTGGGCGTTGTCTGCCGAAATCATGAAGGCACGCTCTACTGCCTGATAGTAGGCTTCCTCGGTGCCACTCTGTACCAAGGCTATGCGGCGCAGCATGTACGAGAGGAAGGGGCTGCCTGCTCCCTGCTTGGTCTGCGAACCAGTCTCCTCGTTGTCGAAGATGCCAAGCACCTGTGTGGTGTCGCTGTCGGCAGCGGCAAGGATGGCCTCAAGTCCGGCAAAGCACATCGAGAGGTCGTCGAGACGTCCGGATGAGATAAACTCGTTGTGAACGCCGAAGGTGCATGCTGGCGCTGTGTCGGCAAGATAGAGGTCGAAGTCGAGAATGTCCTCACGGCTTACGGGGCGCTGCTTGCCCAACTCTTCAAGAATGACGTTGAGGAGCAGATTGCCGGCTTCGAGCTGACTCGTAATCTGACCCAAAAGCGGCAGCACGTCCTTCTGACGGCTCAGCTTAACGCCATCGTTGACCTGACGGTTGAAGTGGATGGCGAGGTTGCTGATTTGCAGCAGCGGTCGCTTGATGTGGAGCAGCATCGTGTCGGGACGCATCACGTCCTGGCTGCGCACGATGACACGTCCGGCAAGTGTGAGCGGACGGTCGAACCATGTAGACATTATCGGACCGCCATACACCTCGGTGTTGAGCTTGACGAGTCCGCCCTCGCAGAGCATCTCGGCATTGGGCTTGATGCGGAACGTGGGCGAGTCGCTATGGGCGCATATCATGTGGAATCCTGCCTCGGCGAGCGGCTGGCTGCCTATGCGGAAGGCGTAGATTGACGAGTCGTTCTTGGTGACGAAGAATCGGTCACCGGCTTTGACAGCGCCGAGCGGCTGGCATGGGTCGAGACGACGGAATCCGCCAGCCTCAAGCATGTCTGCGATATTTTTGACTGCCAGGAAATTCACTGGCGAAGCGTCAAGAAAAGATAAAAGTCGATTGATCATTTTTTTAATTTGTCGATTAATAAATTGATAATATTTTTCTTTTATTGTCACGAATTATCATGAATTAACCATGAATCTAAGCTACAGAATTCGTGAGTCATTCGTGGATATTCGTGACTTTTCTTCAACACTACAGTCCTCTTGCTTTGAGCAGTCCTGAGGCATCAGGGCTCTGCATTCCGGTGAAGTCGGTGAACATCTGCATCTGGTCCTTGGTGTTGCCACGGCTCAGAATCTTGTCGCGGAAGGCCTGTCCGATGGCGGGGTCGAGTGCTCCGTGCTTGGCGAAGTAGTCGGCAACGTTGACAGCGAGTACCTCAGTCCACAGATAGCTATAGTAGCCAGCTGCGTAGCCCCCACCCCACACATGGTTGAAGTAAGAGGTAGAGTAGCGTGGAGGTATCTGTGTATTGAGCAGACCGATGTTGTGGAGCTGCTCCTTCTCGAAAGCTCCTGCCATATAGGGCGACGGCACCTCGTCGGCGCTGATCATGTGCCATGCGAGGTCGAGGCAGGTTGAAGCCAGATTCTCGCCAAGGGCGTAGGCAGTCTGGAAGTTGATGCTTTCGAGCATGCGTGCCTTGAGGTCGGCTGGCATCGGCTTGCCAGTCTCGGTGTGGCGTGCGAAGTGGTCGAATATCTCGGGAACGCTTGCAAACGACTCGTTGAACTGCGACGGAAGCTCTACGAAGTCACGTGCCACGGCTGTACCTGAGAGGGTGTTGTACTGGCAGTTGGAAAGGATGCCGTGGAGGGCGTGACCAAACTCATGGAACATGGTGCACACCTCGTCCCAAGTAATGAGCGACGGCTGACCTTCGGGAGCCTTGGCATTGTTGCACACGTTGTAGATGATGGGGAGCTGTCCGCGCTGACGGCTCTGCTTGGCAAAAGCACTCATCCATGCTCCGCCACGCTTGGTGGGACGACGGAAGAAGTCGCTGTAGAAGAGAGCGATGGACTTGCCGTTCTTGTCAATCACCTCAAACACCTTCATATCGGGATGATAAGTCGGGATGTCCTTGCGCTGCTTGAATGTGAGGCCGTAGACACGCTGGGCTGCGTAGAACACGCCGTTGATCTGCACGCTGTCGACATTGAAGTAGGGCTTTATCTCGTCGTCGGAGATGTTGAGCATCTCCTTCTTCATCTTGGCAGAATAGTAGAAGCGGTCGTAGGGCTGCAGACGGAAGTCGGGACCCTCAAGCTTCTGGGCATACTGCTCGATGGCTCGTGTCTCGGCATCGGCCTTGGGCGAATAGTCCTTGATGAGTTGGCGCAGGAAGTTGTAGACATTCTTTGGATTCTTTGCCATTGTGCGCTCGAGCGAGTAGTCGGCGTAGGTGGCGTAGCCCATGAGTTTGCCCTTCTCGGCACGCAGCTTTGCAAGCTCTGTTACGATAGGGAATGTGTTGTACTTGGGGTTGGTGGCATCAGCGCGGTGGACGCTTGCCTCAAACACCTTGCGACGCAGGTCGCGATTCTGCAGACTGGCGAGGATGGGCTGCTGTGTGGTATTGATGATGACGATGCAATAGGGCGACTTGCTGCCACGGCTCTCAGCATCCTTCTTGCACTGGGCAATGTCGGCATCGCTGAGTCCGGCGAGCTGCTCCTTGCTGTCTACCCAAACCACGGCGTTGTTGGTGGCAGCTGGCAGGAGGTTGCCCCACTGCTGCTGCAACTCGGAAATGCGCGAATTGATCTGCTTCATGCGTTTCATCTTGTCGGCAGGAAGCAAAGCGCCCGAACGTACGAAGCTCTTGTAGATGACTTCGGTGAGACGCTGGTCTTCGCCCTTGAGCTTGCTGTACTCGTTGTCGTAGACGTACTTGATGCGCTCGAAAAGGCGCTGATTGAATGAAATCTCATTGTCGAGCTCGGTGAGCAGCGGCATCACCTTGTCTTCTGTCTCGGCAATAACAGGAGTCTTGTGTGCGCTTGTGAGTCCGTCGAACACGTTGATGACGCGGTCGAGCATTACGCCACTCTCCTCATAGGCGAGGATAGTGTTCTGGAATGTCGGCTTCTTCTTGTTGTCGACAATCTTCTGGATGTTTTCACGCTGATTCTTGATAGCTGCCTGGATTGCCGGCAGATAGTCGGTCTCTTGAATCTTGCTGAAGTCGGGCGCGCCAAATGGCAGGCTGCTCTTCTGCAAAAGAGGATTAGAACGGTTGGCACCCGAGCCTTGGGCAAACGATGTGGCTGGCATCTGCAGGAAGGCTGCTACCAAGCCAAGGGTTAGGACTGTGTTGTTGAAATTCATATTACATTGGTTTTTAGATAATTATATATTACACCATCTTACTCTAAGCAATTCCCAGGAGTTCGATTTCGAAAATGAGTGTTGATCCGCCGGGTATTCCGGGTTGCGAGAATTTGCCGTAGCCCATTTCGGCAGGGATGTAGACCTCCCACTTGTCGCCCACGCACATCTGCTGCATGGCTACAATCCAGCCCTCAATGAGGTCGCACAGGCGCACAGCCAATGGTGCTCCACCACGGCTTGAGTCAAACTTCTTGCCATTGATGGTGCGACCGGTGTAGTGGGCGGTGACGATGCTGCGAGGTGTGGGATGCTTGCCGTCGGCGTTGCCCTCAGATAAAACCTTATAGTAAATGCCACGCGGAAGCGACTTTACGCCATCTTCCTTGGCTTTCTCGGCAAGCCATTCAAGGTTTGCCTTTGCATATTCACGTTTGTTCATGTAGATTGTTTTGCTGTTATATTCTGCAAAAATAGGCAATTTTCCTGACAATCGTTTTATAATAATATAGAAAAGAATATTTAGGCTTGGATATTTCATCTGTTAAGCATAACTTTGTAGCCATTTCAATACAAAATCGAATAAACGTCTAAATATAAAAACTGAAAAGCTTAAGATGAAATATTCCATATTAGATAAAAGCCACGACCCTATGGGTGCGGCTATAAGCGACTTCCACCGCTCGGGCAAGGCTGCCCGTCTGCGTGTGTTGTCATCGATGTTTGAAGAGGATGAAATGCCTGTGGAGCATCTGTTCCGTCCGTTAGCGAAGATGCCACGTCTGGAGCAGAAGGCTCTTGAGATGGCATGCGGACGTGTGCTCGACATCGGTGCAGGTGCCGGTTGTCATGCGCTGGCTCTGCAGGAACGTGGCATTGAGGTGAAAGCTATCGACATCTCACCGCTGAGCTGCGAGGTGATGAGTGAGCGTGGAATTAAGGATGTGGAGTGTGTGAACCTGTTTGACCCGCAACTGCAGGGCAAATACGACACGCTGCTGCTACTGATGAACGGCACAGGCATTGCCGGCAAACTCGAGCGTCTGCCATCGCTGCTCAACCGTCTGAAGGAACTGCTGGCTGTTGGCGGGCAGATATTGGTGGACTCGTCCGACCTGAAATACATATACGAGAACGAGGACGGATCGATGGACATCGACCTCAATGCGCCGTACTATGGCGAGGTGGACTACCAGATGCAATACAAAAACGTGAAGGGCGAACCCTTCGACTGGCTATACACCGACCCCGCACTGCTCGCCTCTATAAGCAAGCAATGCGGTTTGCAGTGTGAGATCGTGGCAGAGGGTGAGCACTACGACTACTTGGCAAGGCTTATTTAGTTTACAGTTAAGAGTTGAGAATTGAGAGTTATGATGTGCTTTAACATTAATGTTTAGCTTGGTAATCATAACTCTCAACTTTCAACTCTCAACTTTTTCTATGCACAACGGTTCCATTGGCCTGATGTGTGGCAAGCACCAGCACTTCGGCAATCTGCACATGCTCGGGAGCACTTGCTGCATAGAACGCCACATCGGCAATGTCGTCGCCTACGAGCGGTTTGATACCCTTATAGACATTGTCGGCACGCTCGTTGTCGCCATGGAAGCGGACGTTGGAGAAGTTGGTCTCAACGAGTCCGGGCTTCAGATTGGTTACTCGTACACTTGTATGGGCTACGTCAATGCGCAGTCCGTCGGTAAGTGCCTTGACGGCAGCCTTTGTGGCACAGTAGACTCCGCCTCCGGCATAAGCCGCATCGCCAGCCACACTACCTATATTTATCACATGGCCGTGGTTAAGGCTCACCATCCCGGGCACCACGAAGCGAGTCATGTTGAGCAATCCCTTGATGTTGGTGTCAATCATCTCGTCCCAGTCCTGGAAGTCGCCCTCGTATTCGGGCTCCAGACCGCGTGCCAGTCCGGCGTTGTTGATAAGCACGTCGATGGGCTTGAAAGCATCGAGTATGCTTGCCACAGCATCGCGCATAGCCTCACGATTGCACACGTCGAAGGCGAGCGCAAGCACCTCCACCCCACCAGCCTCAAGTTCAGCCTTCAACACCTGAAGCTTGTCGGCAGAACGGCCTGTAATGATAAGATTGTAGCCACCAACGGCAAAACGACGTGCACAAGCCATTCCTATTCCGCTTGTAGCACCTGTGATAAGAGCAGTCTTTCTTTTCATGTCTCAGATTTTTATAATTAAAAAAACGGCGCCATGGTCATGACGCCGTCCATTCTTCTGCAAATATACTATTTTTAGAATTATAAAATACAGAATTATAAATAAAAAAATCTCCGCTTTCAGCTTTTATCAATCCATGAGGTCCTCACCCAAGTGTGTGGTCTGCTCACGCTCCATACGCTCCACTACCTCACGCGGCTTTGTGGCGTAGGTGATCATGCGGATAGAATCGTTGTAGCTGACGTATTTCCAAAGCCAGTTGAGCAACACCATCATCTTGTTCTTGACGCCGAGGATTGAGCGCAGGTGAACTACGAGCCACAGAATCCATGCGAAGAATCCCTGGCTGCGGAACTTGCCTATCTCTACCACTGCCTTGTTGCGGCCGATAGTTGCCATTGAACCGAGGTTGTTGTACTTGAAGGCTGTAAGAGAGCTCTCGTCCTGACCTTCGTTAATCTTCTTGAGGTTCTTGGCAAGATTCTTAGCCTGCTGTATTGCCACCTGTGCCACCTGCGGGTGTCCGTTGGGGTAAGCGGCATCGGAGGTCTGCAGACACTGGTCGCCAATGGCAAACACGCCATCCAGTCCGGGAATGCGGTTGAACTGGTCAACCTTGAAGCGGAAACCACGTCCCTGGTGGTCGTCGCTGATGCCCGGCATGGCGTTGGCACGAATGCCCGACACCCAGAGGAATGTACGTGTAGGAATCTCTGTGCCGTCCTTCATGATTACCTTGTGGTCGCGATAGTCGGTCACCATCTTGCCGAACTGCACGTCGACACCCATGCTCTTGAGGAAGTCGTAAGCCTTACGCGACGAGTCTTGCGACATTCCGGCAAGCAGACGGTCGCCAGCCTCTATAAGGTAAATGTGCATCAACGAGAAATCCATGTCGGGATAGTCGTAAGGAATGACGTAGCGCTTCATCTCCGACAACGCTCCGGCAATCTCCACACCAGTAGCACCACCACCTACAATTACAATATTGAGCAGCTCTTGACGCTCCTCCTCTGTAGCGCAGGTCAGCGCACGCTCGAAGTTGGAGAGCAGGGCATTGCGCAGACCCATTGCCTCGGGCACGGTCTTCATCGGTATTGCCCACTCCTCGATGTTCTTGTTGCCAAAGAAATTGGTTGTGGCTCCAGCTGCCAGCACAAGGTAGTCGTAGTCGATCTTGCCGATAGAAGTCTGCAGAATCTTCTTGTCGGTGTCTACCATACGAGCCTCAGCCATACGGAAATAGAAGTCCTTGCGCTTGCGGAATATCTGACGGAAGGGAAATGAGATGCTGCTCGGGTCGATACCTGCCGAGGCAATCTGATAAATAAGCGGTGGAAACTGATGGAAGTTGTTCTTGTCGATCAGCACTACCTGCATGCCCGACCCGTAGAGGTCTTCTGCAAGGCGCAGTCCGCCGAGTCCGCCACCAATGATTACTACTCTTTTCTTCTGATTTCTCTGGATATTGATGCTCATAATATTGGGTTAAAAATGGTTATCCTTAATTCTTCTACAAAGTTACAGTATTTTTATTGAAATACGTGTTACATCAACCAACAGATTGTGATATTTATGCTTTATGTTAAGGGTTGTTTTTCTCATGCTGCTTTTGTATGGAGATATTGGCAGTTGGGTAGCGTGAGGCTCTTATGCAAAGTAATATTAAAAAACGTTGGAAAACCGAGAATTTGTAAGCTGCGTTCGGTGTTTGGCGTAAATGTATAAGCAGAAATATATATCTTTGCACGGAAATATATAGAGGGTATTATACAAGTACGTATTTGAAATGATTATGAGAAAACCACACGTATGCTTCTTAGGAGTTTTGTTTGTGTCGCAGCAGATGCTGGCGCAGACCGATAGCATAGCCGATACCCGCGAGCTGAAAGCTGTGGTGGTGAAAGCCACGAACGGCATCAAGTCGAGATTTCGGGTTGACAACGCCGAGATAATAGGGCAGGGACAGCTGATACGTGCGGCTTGCTGCAACTTAGGCGAGTCGTTCACAGCCAATCCGTCGGTAGACGTTAGCTACAGCGACGCTGCCACCGGCGCCAGGCAGATAAAGTTGCTCGGACTGAGCGGCACGTACGTGCAGATGCTCACCGAGAACGTGCCCAACCTGCGAGGCGCAGCCCTGCCATACAGCTTAGGTTATGTGCCTGGTCCCTGGATGCAGTCGATACAGGTGAGCAAGGGAGCGTCGAGCGTGAAGAACGGATACGAAAGCACAACGGGACAGATAAACATCGAGTTTCTGAAGCCGCAAGGCACCGATGGCGTCAGAGCGAACGTCTATCAGGACAGCGAACTGAAAACGGAGGTGAACCTCGACGGAAGCGTTCATCTCAACGAGCGCCTTTCTACCGCAACACTTCTCCACTTCGAGAACCGACAGATGGACCACGACGGCAACGGCGACGGCTTTATGGATATGCCGAAGTTGCGCCAGTATAACCTGATGCACCGCTGGGCGTATGTGTCGCCACGCTGGATCAGTCAGCTGATGCTGCGCGTATTGCACGATGAGCGCAATGGAGGGCAGAGCCGCAAGCATGCCGCAGCCGACTCGTCAGAACCTCTCTACACCACATCGGTGAAGACCAACCGCTACGAGGCACAGTGGAAGAACGGCTTTACGCTGAACGCCGACCACAACACGTCCGTCGCACTTATGCTGCACGGATCGTGGCACGATGCAGACAACATATTCGGACGCACCGAGTATGATGTCACCCAGAAAAACGGATATGCGCAGCTGATGTTCGAAACCGACATCACGGAGCATCACAACCTAAGCGTCGGCGCATCGCTCAACCACGACTATTACGACGAACGCTTCAATCCGTTGGGCACACTGGCACGGGCAGAGAGCACGGTCTCTAAGGAGACGACACCGGGTGTGTATGCACAATATACATATAAGTTGGGCGAAAAGCTCACGGTTATGCCTGGCGTGCGTTGGGATCATTCGAACCGTTACGGCGGTTTCTTCACACCGCGTCTGCACGTAAAATACTCTCCGAACAGCATCGTCACGCTCCGCACCTCGGTGGGTAAGGGCTATCGCTCGCCACATGCTCTGGCTGAGAACGTGTCGCTCTTGGCAAGTGGCAGAGAGATATTCGTTTCGCCCGACCTGAAGCAGGAGGAAGCATGGAACACGGGCGCTTCGTTGGGCTTCAACATACCGCTCTTCGGCAGAAATCTGGAGCTGAACGCGGAGTATTACTACACCAACTTCGTCCATCAGATGATAATGAACTTCGACGGAGCGAGCGGACAGCACACGCTTCGCTTCGAGAACCTCGACGGCAAGAGCTATAGTCACACCTTTCAGGTTGATGCTACATACGCACTGTTCAGCGGCATGACAGCCACAGCCGCCTTCCGTCTTAACGACGTGAAGTGCACCTACGACGGCAGTCTGCGACAGAAACCCCTCACTTCGCGCTACAAAGGCTTGCTCACGCTCTCGTACAAGACACCGCTCGAACTGTGGCAGTTTGACGTGACGGGTCAGTTGAACGGTGGCGGTGAGCTGTACGACAAGAGTAGCTATCCTGCTTACTTCCAGTTGCAGACGCAGGTGACCAGGGAGTTCCATCACTTCAGTCTGTACGTCGGCGGCGAGAATCTCACCAACTATAAGATTGACGATCCGATACGCCATGCACACCATCCGTGGAGCGCGGCGTTCGATGCCACACAAGTGTGGGGACCCGTTACGGGAGCGATGGCATACGTCGGAGTACGCTTCAAACTTGAAAAGTTATAGTAACCAATATAAAATAAGGATAATATGAAAAAGAATCTTTTAATGGCATTTATGCTCATGCTTGCTGGCAACAGCTTTGCGCAGACAGCAACCGACACATTGGTAGTAACAACGCAGCCACAGATGCACTGTCAGAACTGTGAGAAAAAGATAAAGAGCAACATCCGCTTTGTGAAAGGCACAAAGAAAATCAGTACCTCTGTGGACGACCAGAAAGTGACAATCGTGTACGACGGCAGAAAAGCCAAATATGACGACTATGTTGAGGCTTTCAAGAAAATAGGTTACGAGATAAAGAAGAAGTAAATATCCAGGGTTAGTGCCATACCTTTGTGAGCCATTTTCTCACCGGCTCGTCGTAGATCTTTAGGCAGAGCCATGCCAGCACTATGCTGCTTACTACCACCGCAAGAGCCACGTACCATGTCTCTTGCAGGGTGTACTGTTCGGTCTTGATGAGCCAGCGGTAGAAGGCGTACATCAGTGGGTAGTGGACGATGTAGAGTGGGTAGGATATGTCGCCAAGGAAGCGGCAGATGCGTGTAGAAGCAGTATCTGTTGTCTTACCTGACGCGGCAAGCCACACTATCAAGGGGAAGATTGCGACGATGCATATGCTTTCGAACACACCATTCAGACTCAGTGTGCCAAAGATGCCGCCAAGCGAATAGCTACTATTTATATAAGGTACGTGGAAGAGTGCGAGAAGCACGGCGGAGCTTATCCAAAACGCACCACGCACGTTCTGGAAAGGCTTGAAGATGCGCGAAAGCAGCACGCCGGCTGTGAACGGGCAGAGCATTCGCAGCAATCCGCCGAGCATATTCATGCTGTCTACAGTCCAACCCACACCGATAGACCCATAGCCCGACTGATCGGTGACGGCGAACCACGTCAGTGTGCAGCACAATGCTACCGTCAGCAGGGAGAGCAAGCGTGTGGAGAGGCGGTGTATGACAAGCGCATACACGATGTTGCCGATATACTCGAAGAAGAGCGACCAGCATGGTCCGTTGAGTGGAAACATCTCGCCGTTGCCACGCACCTCGCGTGGCATACCTGGTAGAGCCGGCAGCATCAAACAGCCACAGACGAAGGCAAGAAGTGTAAGCCCGAGAGTGGCGTGTGAGCCGTCCCAACGCTCCATGCCAGTAAGTAGGAAAGACACGGCACCGATGAGTGCGCCCATGCACACCATCGGTTGCAGGCGTATCAGACGGCGACGGAAGAATCCGCCTGTGGTGAGCGTCTTGCCCCAACGACTGTCGTAGGCGTAGCCCACTACGAAACCTGAGAGGATGAAGAAGAAGTCGACAGCGAGGTAGCCGTGGTTGATGAAGTCGATGACGGGCTTGTTGCCGGCGAACTGGAAGCCTTCGAACACGTGATACCATACGACGAGCAGGGCGGCTACACCGCGCAGACCGTCGAGTAGGGCGTAATGAGGTTTGGAATTGTATGCTTGCACTATTTATATTTTATTTTGTTCCTTTTACGGGTCGCTAAATTACTAATAATTTTACAATTTGGCAAGTGCTTTCGTAATACAGTCCATTAAGAGTTATGATATGTGGAAAAATTCCACACTGTGTAGACCGGTTTCTACACTTGTTGGATATGGCGTAAATAAGCAATCGGCTGGTTACGAGTGCTTTAAGATAAAATATGATGTGTGGCACGTAATTTGTCCCCTGTCTTGTTATTAATCAACAATAAATATATAAATCCCAGATATGAGACTGTTTTATACAAAGAGAGAATTGGCATTGAAGAAGAAAAGAACAGCACTTGCAGTATTATGCATCGCTTTGGTTATTGGAGTTTATCTGATAGCTACCCATCGTTCTGAACCCGAACCCGAACTTCCCACAGTGGTTGTTGCTCCGGCAACACAAAAAGACGTAGAGATTTACGGCGAATATGTAGGTCGTGTACGCGCTCAGCAGTTCGTAGAAGTGCGCGCTCGCGTTGAGGGCTATCTTGAGAAGATGCTGTTTGCAGAAGGTACTTATGTGAATAAGGACCAGGTGTTGTTTGTTATCAATCAAGACCAATACAAGGCTAAGGCAGACAAGGTGCGTGCGCAGCTGAAGAAGGATGAAGCGCAGGCGCTGAAGGCGAAGCGCGATTTGGAGCGTATCCGTCCGCTTTACAAGCAGAATGCTGCCAGCCAGCTCGATCTCGACAACGCCATTGCTGCGTACGAAACAGCTGTAGCCTCGGTGGGCATGAGCAAAGCCGACCTCGACCAAGCGGAATTAGAGTTAGGGCGTACTGTGGTGCGATCTCCGATTGCAGGACATATCAGCGAACGCCATGTAGACTTAGGCACTCTTGTCGGACCGGGTGCCAAGTCGCTGTTAGCGACTGTGGTGAAGAGTGACACCGTACTGGTGGACTTCAGCATGACGGCACTCGACTATCTGAAGAGCAAGGAGCGCAATGTGTTGCTCGGTCAGAAAGACGACACACGTTCATGGCAACCGAATGTAACCATCACCCTTGCCGATAACACGGTGTATCCGCACAAGGGATTGGTAGATTTCGCAGAACCTCAGGTAGACCCTCGCACAGGCACTTTCTCCGTACGTGCCGAGATGCCGAATCCTAACCGTGTGTTGCTGCCCGGTCAGTTTACCAAAGTAAAGCTGCTGCTCGATGTACGTGAGCACTCTATCGTGGTGCCCATGAAATCGGTTATTATAGAAAAGGGAGGAGCCTACATCTACGTAATGCGCCGCGACAATATCGTGGAACGCCGCTTCATAGAGCTTGGTCCGGAAGTTGGAAACCAAGTGGTAGTGGAACGAGGCTTGGCAGCCAACGAGAATATTGTGACCGAAGGCTTCCACAAGCTTACACCGGGTGTTAAGGTGAACCCCGTAAAGCCTACAGCGAACACAAACAGAAAATAACGTGCGAATATGAAAGTTAGTTTTTTCATTGACAGACCGATCTTCTCGGCTGTCATCTCCATATTGATAGTCATTGTCGGCATCATCGGTCTCACGATGTTGCCTATTGACCAATATCCGCAAATCACGCCACCCGTTGTGAAGATCGGAGCATCATATCCTGGTGCAAGCGCTCTGACCGTTTCGCAAGCCGTGGCTACGCCTATCGAGCAAGAGCTTAACGGTACTCCGGGTATGCTCTACATGGAATCGAACAGTACGAACACAGGCGGATTCTCTGCCACCGTTACTTTCGATATTAATAGCGATCCCGATTTGGCGGCAGTAGAAATACAGAACCGCATCAAGTTGGCAGAATCGCGTCTGCCAGCCGAAGTAGTGCAGAACGGCATTTCGGTAGAGAAGCAGGCACCAAGCCAGTTGCTCACTATCTGTCTTACCTCTTCCGACCCTAAGTTCGACGAAATCTACCTGAGCAACTTTGCTACGCTCAACGTGCTCGACCTGCTGCGACGCATCCCCGGCGTAGGTCGTGTGTCGAATATCGGCAGCCGCTACTATGCCATGCAGATATGGGTGCAGCCCGACAAGATGGCCAACTTCGGACTTACCGTAGCCGATATCCAGTCTGCCATAAAAGACCAGAACCGCGAGTCGGCAGCCGGAGTGTTGGGTCAGCAACCCATGAGCGGACCCGACATCACTATCCCCATCAGCACCAAGGGCCGTCTGTCTACCGTGAGCCAGTTTGAGGAAATCGTAGTACGCGCCAATCCCGACGGCTCAATCATTCGTCTGCGCGACGTTGCACGCATCTCGCTTGAGGCTTCGTCGTACAGCACAGAGAGCGGAATAAACGGCGGAAACGCTGCCGTGCTGGGCATCTATATGCTTCCGGGTGCCAACGCCATGGAAGTGGCTGGCAAGGTGAAGGAAGCCATGAAGGAGATCAGTGCCAACTTCCCCGAGGGTCTCAGCTACGAAATACCGTTCGACATGACCACGTATATTTCCGAATCCATCCATGAAGTGTACAAAACCCTGTTTGAAGCCCTCGTTCTGGTTATCCTCGTGGTCTACCTCTCATTGCAGAGTTGGCGTGCTACGCTTATCCCGCTTGTGGCAGTGCCCATCTCGCTTATCGGTACGTTCGGCTTTATGCTTATCTTCGGCTTCTCGCTGAATATGCTTACCTTGCTCGGACTGGTGCTTGCCATCGGTATTGTGGTGGACGATGCCATCGTGGTGGTAGAAAACGTAGAACGCATCATGGACGAAGAGAACCTCTCGCCGTATCAGGCTACAAAGAAAGCCATGGAGGGATTGGTCGGTGCTATCATCGCTACCTCTTTGGTGTTGGCTGCCGTGTTCGTGCCCGTTAGTTTCCTGCCCGGCATCACCGGACTGCTGTATCGTCAGTTCACCATCACCATCGTGGTGTCGGTATTGCTTTCTACGGTCGTAGCTCTCACGCTTAGTCCCGTGATGTGTTCGCTCATTCTGAAGAAAGAAGACCCCAACAAGCGTAAGAACATTGTGTTCCGCCGCATCAACGACTGGCTGGGCGTGGGTACTAATAAATATGTGGTTCTTATCAAGCGCATCTTGCGCCATAAGCGTCGCGTGTTAAGCTCGTTTGGAGTAGTGCTTATCGCCATTCTTGTGCTGCACCGCATCATTCCTACCAGCTTCCTCCCAACCGAGGATCAGGGATACTTCCGTGTAGAACTGGAGTTGCCCGAAGGAGCTACACTTGAGCGTAGCCGTGTCGTAAGCGCCAAGGCGGTAGAGTACCTTATGTCTCTGCCGTCGGTCGATTATGTGCAGAGCGTAGTGGGCAGCAGTCCGCGTGTAGGAACCAGTCAGGCGCGTACCGACCTTACTGTTATCCTGAAACCGTGGGAAAAGCGAGGCGAACAGACTATTGATGCCATCATGGCGCAGGTAAAGAAAGAGCTTTCGGCTTACCCCGAATGCAAGGTGTATCTTTCCACTCCTCCCGTCATCCCCGGTTTGGGTAGTTCGGGCGGTTTCGAAATGCAGCTCGAAGCCCGTGGCGATGCCACCTTCGAACAGTTGGCTGCAGCTACAGACACTCTGCTCCACTACGCCCAGCAACGCAAGGAACTTTCAGGACTGTCGTCATCGCTTCAGGCAGAAATACCGCAGCTTTACTTCGACGTAGACCGCGACAAGGTGAAGTTTGCCGGCGTGCCGATGGCAGATGTATTCTCTACAATGAAGGCTTATACCGGATCGGTGTATGTGAACGACTTCAATATGTTCAACCGCATCTATCGTGTGTATATTCAGGCTGAAGCCAACTACCGCGAGCACAAGGACAATATCAACCTCTTCTTTGTGCGCGGAAGCGACAATGCGATGATTCCGCTAACCTCGCTCGGCACTACAAGATACACCACAGGTCCCGGTAGCATCAAGCGTTTCAATATGTTCAATAGCACCGTGATCAGAGGCGGCGCAGCCGAAGGATACAGTTCGGGACAGGCGATGCAAGCGATAGAAGAGATTGCCCGCAAGCATCTTCCAGAGAACATCGGTATAGAATGGAGCGGACTCTCGTATCAGGAGAAACAAGCCGGCGGACAAACCGCGATGGTGCTGGCATTGGTGTTCCTCTTCGTATTCCTCTTCCTGTCTGCACTCTACGAGAGTTGGACGGTGCCAATCGCTGTTCTCTTCACGTTGCCGATAGCAGCCTTAGGTGCTTACCTCGGTGTGTGGGCGTGCGGACTCGAGAACGATGTCTACTTCCAGATAGGTCTCGTGATGCTTGTCGGATTGGCTGCCAAGAACGCCATCCTGATTGTAGAGTTCGCCAAAGAGCAGGTAGACCGTGGGGTAGACGTG
>OKRS01000376.1_pt1 | contig 34407 bp, 23 predicted proteins | sample 1601191 | NCBI WGS metagenome assembly OKRS01 (sample SAMEA3541509, study PRJEB24748) | human gut metagenome | biome: human gut; feature: human-associated habitat; material: faeces | place: China | collected 2012
GTGCTTCGTGTTTCATCCCCAAGCAACAAGGACCAGAGGTCCTAAAAATCCGTGCTATCGGTGCTATCCGTGTGGGACAAAACATAAGCAAGTCTTAGCAGTCCCCAAGATTTATCTGGTGAGCCGATTTGAGCTTGTGTAGAGCTTAAATAAAAAAAGAGTTGCACCACCTCACGGTGACGCAACTCGGCAAACTTAAACAACCAATAAAAGAAATAGATTGTCTCTATTTTTATATATGGGCTTAAACCGTTATTATATATGTAGTCAAACCATTTTTATGTAGTTAAACCATAATATATATTGATTTATCCCGGCACAATTCATTTTTTTTTTTGTTGTGATACTTTAACCCAAATCTGCCTAATGGCCGATTTTGGTTTGATTTACTATCTTATGAACAAGAGTTCACGATACTTAGGCAATGTCCAAAGCTCGTCGGCAACGATGAGCTCGAGCTTGTCTATCTGATAGCGTATGTCAGCCATTTTTGGTTCCACGGTGTCGTGGTATGCAATGGCCTTGTCGTGTTCGCTCTCTATCTTGTTGGCAACCTTACGAGCAGATACCAGTTCCTCAACGAAACGCTCTATCTTCTCTGTACGCTCAGCAATCTCGCGGATAATCTTCATATTACGAGCAGTAAGAGCCTTGCCCTCTTCGGCACCAAAGATTTCCATCATGCCCTCTACGTTCTTTGCCAACTGGCTCTGATAGTGTGTAGCAACAGGGATGATATGGTTCATAGAGAGGTCGCCCATAACGCGTGCCTCGATCTGAATCTTCTTAGTATATGTTTCCCATTTTACCTCGTTACGAGCTTCAAGCTCAGGGCGCTTCATCACGTTCATCGATTCAAACATCTTGATGCTGTCTTCATCGAGATAGCGCTCGAAGATAACAGGGCAGCTCTTCTCGCAGTCCAAACCACGACGCTTAGCTTCCTCCACCCATTCGTCGCTATAGCCATTGCCATCGAAATGGATAGGCTTGCAAGTCTTAAGGTCTTCGCGAATGATGTCGATGATGGCGCTAACCTTGTCTTCACCCTTGGCGATGAGAGCATCTACACGAGTTTTGAAGTCGGTCAATGCTTCAGCAACAGCTGTGTTCAAAACTATCATTGCACTTGCGCAGTTAGCCTCAGAACCAACGGCACGGAACTCGAAGCGGTTGCCAGTAAAGGCAAATGGAGATGTACGGTTTCGGTCGGTGTTATCGATGAGTAACTCAGGAATCTCTGGAATATCAAGCTTCATGCCCTGCTTGCCAAGCATTGTGAAGAGATCCTTCTTGTCGCTTGATGCGATATGATCCAAGAGCTCTGTGAGCTGTTTGCCAAGGAAGCTTGAGATGATTGCTGGAGGTGCCTCGTTGGCTCCAAGACGATGAGCGTTGGTAGCACTCATGATAGAAGCCTTCAAGAGTCCGTTGTGACGATATACACCCATCAATGTCTCTACAATGAAGACTACGAAACGAAGTGTATCTTCAGGAGTCTTGCCAGGACCATGGAGCAATACGCCAGTATCGGTAGAAAGGCTCCAGTTGTTGTGTTTACCCGAACCATTGATACCATCGAAAGGCTTTTCGTGGAGCAAAGCACGGAAGCCATGCTTGCGAGCCACCTTCTTCATGAGGCTCATCAAGAGCATGTTGTGGTCAACGGCAAGGTTGCACTCCTCAAAGATAGGAGCAACCTCAAACTGGTTAGGTGCAACCTCATTGTGGCGAGTCTTGCAAGGAATACCAAGTTCAAGAGCACGAATCTCAAGGTCTTTCATGAAAGCCTGCACACGCTCAGGAATGGTACCGAAATAGTGGTCTTCCATCTGCTGGTTCTTAGCAGAATCGTGACCCATAAGGGTGCGACCTGTAAGAACGAGGTCAGGACGTGCAGAATACAAGCTTTCGTCAACGAGGAAATATTCCTGTTCCCAACCCAAGTTGCTATGTACCTTCTTTACGTCAGGATAGAAATAATGACAAACCTCTGTGGCAGCGATGTTCACGGCATGCAAAGCACGAAGCAATGGAGCCTTGTAGTCGAGAGCCTCGCCAGTATAAGAGATGAAGATTGTAGGTATACAGAGAGTGTCGTCGATGATGAATATTGGAGATGTAGGATCCCAAGCAGAATATCCACGAGCCTCGAAGGTGTTGCGGATACCACCCGATGGGAAGCTTGATGCGTCAGGCTCCTGCTGAACGAGCAGTTTGCCAGAAAATTCTTCAATCATTCCACCCTTGCCATCGTGCTCAATGAAAGCATCATGCTTTTCTGCAGTACCCTCGGTAAGAGGCTGGAACCAGTGAGTATAGTGAGTTACACCATTCTCATCTGCCCACTGCTTGATACCCTTAGCCACAGCGTCGGCGATAGAACGGTCGAGAGTGGCGCCATTGTCGATAACGTCTACAAGTTTCTCGTAGACATCGCGTGGCAGATACTTGTACATCTTGGCACGGTTGAAAACATTCTTTCCGTAATACTCTGATGGGCGCTCTACTGGCGCAATTACGTCGAGGGGTTTCTTCTTGAAAGCCTCGGCTACAACCTCAAATCTTAAATTTGCCATAGTTGTTTAAATTTTGGTTTGTTGTGTTGTTATTTGTGTTTGTGTTGTTGTTATCTCTATCGTTGGCCATATAAGCTTCCTCTCATACATCAATGAGGTGGGGCGCTTTATGGCTGCAATGTGAAACCAAAGAGCAGATAAGCCTTTTCTGTAGATGGGTTTGCAGAGATGCCTGCGAATACAGGTACAGAGAACGAATCTGTGATCTTCAAGTCCTTAGTAGCCTTGAGCGAAACATTTGTTACTGCGAAGCCGTTGGCATCAGCATAGAAAGATGAAGCAAAAGGCACAGCTCCAACAGCTGCTGTCCAGTCGCATCCACCAAACTTGAATGGTGCACTAACCTCTACGTATGAAGAATAGGCACGGTCGCCATCTTTGTTGTAGCCATCGTTGCCAGCAAAGTTGGTATACCACTGAATGGCAGCAGGACCGAAGTCGTAGCCAATGTTGGCTTCGAATACATGGCTTGTCTTGTGAGCATCATAGACAAAGTAGCGAGTGTTAGGTGTGTTGAACCAATAGTCGGTGATGCCGATATTGAAACCACCTACAGAGTAAGCTGCTGTGAGGTCAAACTCCTTAGTGTCTGAAGGTTCGCTGAGACCAATGCTTCCCCATGCTGTGAGCGAGAATCCCTTGTAGGCTACACCCAATGTAGGCTGCAATGAAACATTACCCAATTCCTGACCACGCCAGATATACTGATTAACTACATCAGCTGCTACTGTTGTCTCTACGTTGTCCTGAGCATTTGTTGCTGCGATGGAAGCAAAGGCTGCCAATGCCACCATGCTTAATCTTTTTACCTGTTTCATGTCTTTAAAATTTGTGTTTGTGTTGTTGTAGTGTATTTAATTCTTCACTCTTCACTCTTCACTCTTAGAGTCTCGCTATCCTGCTCATTGCTTCTACTACATCTTCGCGGTTGCCGAAGGCTGTGAGTCGGAAATATCCTTCACCGCTTGGACCAAAGCCTACACCAGGTGTGCAGACAACGCCTACCGAATATAGCATCTTGTCGAAGAACTTCCAACTCGGTATGTTGTCGGGAGTCTTCACCCACAGATAAGGAGCATTCTTTCCGCCATATACCTTGTAGCCAAGTTTAGAGAGCGTGTCGTACATAATCTTTGCATTCTGCATGTAGTAGTCGATGGTCTCCTTTACCTGCTGTTTGCCTTCAGGAGTATATATTGCTTCGGCAGCACGCTGGCTGATATAGCTTGTGCCATTAAATTTGGTGCTCTGTCGGCGATCCCAGATATGGTTGAGGTCAACCCTTGTCTTGCCATCGAGGGTTATTGCTGTAAGTTCCTTTGGAATAACAGTATATCCACATCTCACACCAGTGAAACCTGCAGTCTTAGAATAGCTTCGAAACTCTATTGCCACCTTGCGAGCACCCTTTATCTCGTAGATAGAGTGGGGAATATCATCATCCTGGATGTAAGCCTCGTAGGCTGCATCATAGAATATTATTGCATCATTGTGTATGGCATAGTTTACCCATTTGCGCAACTCTTCTTTAGGCAACACGGTGCCCGTAGGGTTGTTAGGATAGCAGAGGTATATCATGTCGACCCTGTGGTCAGGAAGCTGAGGTATGAAATTGTTCTCTGCTGTACAAGGGAAGTAAGTTACATTGCTCCATTTTCCCGAATCATCTCTTACTCCTGCACGACCTATCATCACGTTGGAGTCGATATATACAGGATAAATAGGGTCGGTGACACCGATGGAGTTGTCCCATCTTACTATCTCTTGGATGTTTCCTGTGTCGCTTTTTGCACCATCGTTGATGAAGATCTCGTTGGCATCAAGACGTATGCCGCGAGGGGCATAGTCGTGTTTTATTATTGCTTCGCGCAAGAAGTCGTAGCCTCTCTCTGGACCATAGCCACGGAATGTAGCTTTCGATGCCATTTCGTCAACGGCTTTGTGCATAGCGTTTATCACTGCCGGACATAATGGTCGGGTTACGTCACCGATGCCAAGGCTTATCACCTTTTGGTTTGGTTTGGAAACCTTGTAGGCATTCACCTTTTTGGCAATATCTGCGAACAAATAGTTGTTCGAGAGTTTCAGGAAATGTTCGTTTACTAATGCCATATTTCTTTTATTTATTTGGTTGTTTGTGTCTTCTCTATCTCGCCCTCAAACACGAACTCTGCAGGACCAGTCATATATATATGGTTGTCAGCTTCGCTCCATTCTATGTTGAGAGTGCCGCCATCCATCACGATATTGCTATGGCGCTTTGCTCTGTTTGTTACCGATGCTGCCACAGCTGTAGCGCAAGCACCAGTGCCGCAAGCCATTGTTACTCCGCTTCCGCGTTCCCACACCCTTGTGCGGATATCGCCATTTGGCTTTACTTCGGCAAACTCGATGTTGCAACGCTGAGGAAATGCAGGATGATGTTCCAATATACTTCCGTATTTCACAATGTCGAGATGTTCAACATCGTCTACGAAGATTACGTAGTGAGGATTACCCATCGAAACGAAGGTTCCTTTGAATGTACGGAACTCAGCTTTTACGGTATCACCGAGTGCAGCATCAAACTGCTCGCTACATTGCAACCTTGGCTCAAGCATATCTACTGTTACCGACTTTACTGTCGTGTTGCCATCTGGTTGTGACTCAAGATGCAACTTTAGGATCTTTATTCCTGAAAGAGTTTCAAGTCGGATGGTGTCGCTGGTGGTAATACCTTTTTCATATAAGTATTTGCCAATACATCTACTGGCATTGCCACACATCATGGCTTCCGAACCGTCGGCATTGAAAATGCGCATCGAGAAGTCTGCCTTTGCACTGTCGGTAGGCTTACCTATTAGCACTAACCCGTCGCTTCCGATGCCTGTATGAGGGGCGCTCCATTTGCGAGCAGCCTCGCTGGGGTCTTCTATATTATATAATAAGGTGTTGACGTATATGTAGTCATTGCCAGCCCCGTGCATCTTTGTGAAGTGTATTGTTTGTGCCATATTGTATAGCCTTTCTTTGTATTTGCGTCGTTTTGTTTGTTTCTGTTGCAAAGGTAAATCAATTTGTTGATAATTCAATAATAATCTTGTTAATATGTAGAAAGAAAATAAAGGAAATGCCAATTTGAAAGCAGAATCGTTTAATTTGCTTTCAAGTTGAAACTTAATGAGCTTTTGGTGATATTAAGTGTAAGTGCTTAAAGAAATATAATAGCAAAACGATATAAATCTATTGTAGATGTTGACATATTGTCGTACTTTTGCAGCAGAAACATAACAAAATGATATGTAAACACAAAAATTGAGATACATATAAACATATTATTAATAAGAAAAAGGAGAGGTTAACATGAAGAAAATTGAAGCTATCATCCGCAAGACAAAGTTCGATGACGTGAAGGAAGCCTTGTTGGCAGCCGATATCGAGTGGTTCTCTTACTATGATGTAAGAGGTGAGGGAAAGATGCGCCAGGCAAGAATCTATCGTGGCGTGATGTATGATACCAGTTCTATTGAACGTGTGTTGCTCAATATTGTTGTACGCGACAAGAATGTGGAGAAGACCGTAGCCGCTATTACGAAAGCTGCACAGACTGGTGAGATAGGAGATGGCAGAATCTTCGTCATTCCTGTAGAAGACACCGTCAGAATTAGAACTGGCGAGCGTGGCGACATCGCCTTGTATAATGCAGAGCAAGAAAAGTAGATCGCATAGCGTTTATATTTAACAGTCAACGCCAAGAGCGTTTTCAGGATTTAATCAACAACAACACAAACACAAATTTTTACGACTATGACAATACAGGATTTAAGTATATCGTTAGATACCGTATGGATGCTATTGGCAGCCATGTTGGTGTTCTTTATGCAGCCAGGTTTTGCACTCTGCGAGGCAGGTTTTACACGTAGCAAAAACACAGCGAACATATTGTTCAAGAACTTTGTCGACTTCATGTTCGGTTCACTTCTCTTTTGGCTCGTAGGCTTCGGCTTCATGTTTGGAAGCGATGGTCAGGGCTTTATCGGAATGCCACATTTTGGCGATTTCTCATTCTATACTCATCCAGCAGGCTTGCCAACCGAAGGCTTCCTCATTTTCCAGACTGTGTTCTGTGCAACATCAGCAACCATAGTTTCAGGAGCAATGGCTGAGCGCACTAAGTTTTCTATGTATTGCGTATATTCAGTATTTATTTCGTTGTTCATCTATCCTATCTCAGGTCACTGGACATGGGGTGGCGGCTGGCTTTGCAATGGAGAAGCAGGCAGCTTTATGATGGATACATTTGGCTATGCCTTCCACGACTTCGCAGGTTCTGCAATCGTTCACTCTGTAGGTGGTGTACTTGCTTTCGTTGGTGCTATTGCACTTGGTCCACGTCTTGGCAAATATGGTAAGGATGGCAAGAGCCGCGCTATTCCTGGACACAACCTCATGGCAGCATCTCTTGGTGTATTCATCCTCTGGTTTGGCTGGTTCGGTTTCAACCCTGGTTCACAGCTTGCAGCATCAGGCGAAGTAAACAGAGTTGCTATCTCACACGTATTCCTCACCACTAACCTTGCAGCTGCAGCAGGTGGTATAGCCACCATGTTCACATCTTGGATTAAGTATGGCAAGCCTTCATTCTCACTCACCCTCAACGGTATCTTGGCAGGATTGGTAGCCATCACCGCAGGTTGCGACCTTGTATCTCCACTTGGAGCTGTTATCATCGGTTTCTTGGCAGGTGTAATCCTTGTATTCTCTATCGAGTTTATTGATACCAAGCTTCATATTGACGACCCTGTAGGTGCAAGTTCAGTACATGGCGTATGCGGTATCTTCGGTACATTGATGACAGGTCTTTTGGCTGTCGATGGTGGTGCCTTCTATGGTGGTGGCTTCGGCTTCTTCGGAGCTCAGTGCTTGGGTATCCTCTGTATAGATGCATGGGCAGCAGTAGCAGGAGCAATATTGTTCTTCGGTATTAAGAAGCTCGTTGGTCTTCGTGTTGACAAGCGTATCGAGGAAGAAGGTCTCGATATCTACGAGCACGGAGAGAGCTGCTACAACTAAAGATTACAATTACTATCCCTCGTTAGTGGGGGATAGTAATATAAACGAGTTTTAACCAGACTCATATATATTAACCATTTCTTGCTTCATCCTCAGTTATACCAGACAATTTAAATCCTTCTCTTTAGCAGAGGGGCTGAGGGTGGAGCTTCTTTTTAAAACCCCAATCGGTCATTAGATTGAAAGAATCCATAAAATCATAACAACTCACCCATTTCGGTCTAATAACCGATTGGGGTTAAACTTTACAACCATGTGTGGAATAGTATCTATCTTTAACATCAAAGAGCAGACTCAAGAGCTTCGACAAAAGGCTTTGAGAATGAGTCAGAAGATTCGTCATCGCGGTCCAGACTGGAGCGGTATCTGCTGCAAAGGCTCTGCCATCCTTGCTCACGAAAGATTGAGCATCGTAGATCCAGAGTCGGGTAAGCAACCATTGTTTTCGCCTGATGGCTGTCAGGTGTTGGCAGTAAATGGCGAAATCTATAACCATAAAGATATCCGCCAGCATTTTGCTGGAAGTTATGAGTTTCAAACAGGTAGCGACTGCGAGGTTATCTTGGCTTTATATCGAGAGATGATGGCTAAGACCTCTGAACCAACCTGTGCCGACATCACCGCAATGATAGAGCAGCTTAGCGGTATCTTTGCTTTTGCTCTCTACGATTCTGAGCGCGACACCTTTCTCATAGCTCGCGACCCTATTGGCGTGATACCTCTTTATATTGGTTACGACAAAGATGGCAAAGTGTATGTGGCAAGCGAACTGAAAGCTCTCGAAGGACAATGCGATTCGTATGAACCATTCCTTCCAGGACATTTCTATTGGAGCCGCACACCAAAGATGCAAAGATACTATACCCGCGATTGGTTTAGTTATGATGCTGTGAAAAACAATGGTGCATCAGTAGCCGATGTGCACGATGCACTTGAAGATGCTGTGAAGCGTCAGCTTATGAGCGATGTTCCTTATGGAGTGTTGCTCTCTGGCGGCTTAGACTCGTCGGTGATATCTGCCATAGCTGAGAAATATTCTGCCAACAGAATAGAGGAAGACTGCAAGAGTCCGGCATGGTGGCCAAGGTTGCATTCCTTTGCTGTAGGACTGAAAGGTGCTCCCGACTTGGCTAAAGCACGACTCGTTGCCGAACATATCGGTACCGTACACCATGAAATCAACTACACCATTCAAGAGGGATTGGATGCTATACGCGATGTGATATATTTCATCGAAACCTACGATGTAACCACCGTTAGAGCAAGCACACCAATGTATCTCTTGGCGCGTGTCATAAAGAGCATGGGTATAAAGATGGTGCTATCGGGCGAAGGTGCCGACGAGATATTCGGTGGCTATCTGTATTTCCACAAAGCTCCAACAGCCCAGGCTTTCCATGAAGAGACAGTAAGAAAGTTGTCGAAGCTATATCTTTACGACTGTCTGCGTGCCAACAAGAGTCTTTCGGCTTGGGGAGTAGAGGGCAGAGTGCCTTTCTTGGACAAGGAGTTCCTTGATGTTGCAATGCGACTAAACCCAGAGGCAAAGATGTGTCCTGGAAATACCATGGAGAAGAAGATTGTGCGCGAAGCCTTTGCCGATATGTTGCCTGAAGAAGTGGCATGGCGACAGAAAGAGCAGTTTAGCGATGGAGTAGGCTATTCGTGGATAGATACCTTGAAGGAGATAACAGCTGCTGCCGTTAGCGACGAACAGATGGAGCATGCTGCCGAGAGATTCCCTATCAATCCTCCTCGCAACAAAGAGGAATATTATTATCGCTCTATCTTTGCCGAGCATTTCCCATCAGATAGTGCTGCTCGCAGTGTGCCGAGTGTGCCAAGCGTGGCTTGCTCTACAGCCGAAGCATTGGCATGGGATGCTGCATTCAAGAATATGAACGATCCAAGCGGACGTGCCGTTGCAGGAGTTCATGAACAGGCTTATTAATTTATCAACGATATCTGACTGAATAAATATATTTAATTAAGAGGTTTGTTACAAAAAAAAGGCGCAACTTCACATTTCTTTCATTTTAGAAATGTAGAGTTGTGCCTTTTTTATTTTGTATTGCCCTCGGTTTGCACTATCTTTAGATAAGATAGGCTGCACCTCAGCAATAAAAATAAATGAATTTATTTTGTATTGCCCTCGGTTTGCACTATCTTTGCAAAGAGTTTAACCTATTATAACCATTACTATTATGCCACAACTGCATCCTGCCAAGACCGACATAGCCGTGTTATTGTTGTTCTTTAATCGTCCTTCCACCTTTAAACTTGTTTTTGAGGAGGTTAAGAAGGCACGCCCTTCTCGCTTGTTCCTATACCAAGACGGACCACGAGGCGAGAAGGATATGGCAGGCATAGAGGCTTGCAGAAAAATTGTGGAGGATATAGACTGGGAATGCGACGTGAGGAGGAATTTCCAAACTCGCAACTATGGCTGCGACCCTTCGGGCTATATGGCACATAAGTGGGCATTCTCGCTTGCCGACAAGTGTATAGTGTTGGAAGATGATGTGGTGCCAAGTCAATCGTTCTTCCCTTTCTGTAAGGAGATGCTCGACCGCTACGAGAATGATGAACGAATAACTATGGTGGCAGGATTCAATACCGACGAGGTGACCTCAGATGTACCTTACAGCTATTTCTTCACATCTGTGTTCTCGATATGGGGATGGGCATCATGGCGAAGAGTGATAGATAAATGGGATGGCGACTACACATTCCTCAACGATGACTTCAATTGCACACAGCTTGCTCACCTTGCAAAGGAGCGTGGAGTGAGAAACGACTTCATGCAAATGTGCTACGACCACAAGGCTAACGGTAAACAATATTTCGAAAGCATATTTTGGTCAACAATGTTGATGAATAATGGTCTTGCCATTATGCCAACAGTAAACCAAATAAATAATGTCGGTGCTACTGCCGACTCTACCCACTATGGTGAACTGCTAACTATGCCTAAGGCTCTGCACCGTATATTCACTATGGCTCGCCTTGAGATAGATTTCCCATTGAAGCATCCTAAATATGTGATGGAATATGTTGACTATAAGCACCGCCTATATCGTCGCAATGCGTGGGGACATCCTTGGGTAAAGATAGCACGCTCGTTTGAAGAACTATTCTATAACCTTCGTCAAGCCAACTTCGCATATATCTGGAAGATGCTGACACGAAGAATAAGAAAGCTGATGGGAATAGAAAAGCATAAATAATAGTATTTAAATATAGCTCTAACTCTATTATCAAAATTATCTAAAGCATTTTTAATTAACACCTAAAATGAAAAAAACAATTCTCTTTTCGCTTGCTGCATTGATGACAGCCAATGCAATGGCTACTGATGTGAAGGTGGCATCGCCTGATGGTAAATTGCAGGTAACTATCTCTGATGAAGGTGGTAAACCAACCTACGTGGTAAACTACGATGGTAAGCAGATGATGACTCCTTCAGCACTCGGACTCAACACCAACATCGGTGATTTCACACAGGGGCTTACCATCAAAGACTCTAAAGAAAATAGCATCGACAGCAAATATACCATGTCGCGCACTAAGGCTTCTGAGGTTCACTATCAGGCTAACGAGGTGAATATCATTATGGAGAATGCTAAGAAGTGGCCTCTGACAGTTACCTTCCGTGTGTCAAACTCTGATGTGGCATTCCGCTACACTCTTCATCGTGGTAAGGGCAACAATCCTAAGTGTGCCGTTATCTATTCAGAGGCAAGTGCATTCAACTTCCCTGACTATACCACTACATTCATCTGCCCACAGAGCAAGACTATGGCGGGATGGGAACGTACAAAGCCTTCTTACGAAGAGGAATATACTGCAGATGCTGCAATGGACGTGAAGTCGAAGTTTGGTGAAGGCTACACATTCCCTTGCTTGTTCCATGTAGGCAACGATGGTTGGGTGCTCGTTAGCGAGACTGGCACAGGTAGCAACTATGCGGGCTGCCACCTCAGCGACTATGAAAAGGGAAAGGGATATACTGTTGCATTCCCTAACAAAACCGAGATGAATGGCTTGGGAAGCGAATATGTTGGTATCATGGTGCCTGGTTCTACTCCTTGGCGTACCATCACCGTAGGTTCTAATCTTAAGCCTATCGTTGAAACTACTGTGGCTTACGACCTTGTAGAACCTCTCTATAAGCCATCACGCGAATATAAGCCTGGTCGCTATACCTGGTCGTGGCTGATGTGGCAGGATAATTCTGCAAACTACAACGATCAGGTTAAGTTCATCGACCTTGCTGCCACTATGGGCTATGAATATTGCCTCGTAGACGCATTGTGGGATACGCAGATAGGTAGAGAGAAGGTTGAAGAGCTTTCACGCTATGCACAGTCGAAGGGTGTGAAGCTTATGCTTTGGTATAATTCTAATGGCTATTGGAATGATGCTCCTCAGGGTCCTCGTGGACGTATGCACACTTCTATTGCTCGTGAAGAGGAGATGGCATGGATGGAGAAGAATAATATCGCAGGTATCAAGGTAGACTTCTTTGGCTCTGATAAGCAAGAGATGATGAAGCTCTACGAAGATATCCTCTCTGATGCCAATCGTCATGGTCTGCAGGTGATATTCCATGGTTGCACAATCCCACGTGGTTGGGAGCGCATGTATCCTAACTATGTTGCTTCTGAGGCTTTGCTTGCATCTGAGAATGTACGCTTCTCTGATCATCATGCTCGCCAGGAAGGTTTCGAACTCACCATGCATCCATTCTCTCGCAACACTCTCGGTGCTACCGACTGGGGTGGTGTAATGATGAATACTCACATGCATCAGGATAATAAAAGCGGACATCCACGCTACACTTCTGATATCTTTGAGATAGCTTCTGCTTTGGTTATCCAGACCAGCGTCAACTGTGTTTGCTTGTGCCCTAACAACCTCAACGAGTTGCCACAGTTTGAGATAGATTTCCTCAAGACTCTTCCTACTACATGGGATGAAACTCGCTATGTTGATGGCTATCCTACACGCTATGCTGTGTTGGCTCGTCGTACTGGCGACAAATGGTATGTTGCTGGTCTTAATGGCACTTCAGAGCCTAAGACTCTTAAGCTCTCGTTGCCTATGTTTGCAGGCAAGACAGTAAACATCCTCGTTGACCAACCTAAGAAGAAGGGCGAATTCCTCCCAACTCCTGCTAAGAAGACCATAAAGGTTGGCAAAGATGGCTCCGCAAAGGTTACCATCCAAGGTATGGGCGGAATCGTTATATATTAAAAAGGTAAAAAGGTAAAAAAGTAAAAAGGTAAAAAAGTAAAAGGGTAAAAAGTAAAAAGGTAAAAAAGTGAGGGACATCCTTTACTTTTTTACCTTTTTCTTTATATATTTTTTCTCGGTATTCTTTTACCTTTTTACCCTTTTACCTTTTTACCTTTTACATAGCCTGTGCAGCTTTAAGGATGTCTTCTGGCAATATTGTCGACATATCGTTGGCAGAAAGGTTTTCGGCTTGCATAAGTCGTGTAGCCATAGCTTGGCGCACAGCATCGAAGAAATTGTTGGCAGTACGAGCATTACCGAAGTTGCGGTCGCGATTGTCGTACATGTATTTTAGCTGAAGCGATACAGCCTGTTGTGTATCCTCTGGCAAGATATATTTTCTTTTATTTGCTGCCATCATGAATATCTGTGTTAGTTCTTCTGGCTTGTAGTCGTCAAACTGTATCTTCTTAGTAAATCGTGATGCCAAACCAGGGTTGGTGTCAAGGAAATGCTTCATGTCACCGGTATATCCAGCAAGAATCACTACCATACGTCCCTTATAGTCGAGGAGCAATTTCACAAGCGTGTCTATAGCCTCATGACCGAAGTTGTCGTTAGGACCTTGATTCAAGGTGTATGCTTCATCGATAAACAATACACCACCGATGGCACTACGAACAACTCGTTTCACATTTATTGCTGTCTGACCTAAATAGCCTGCCACAAGGTCGTCGCGTGAAACCTCTATAAGCTTATTGGTTGGCAACAAGCCAAGCGAAACGAAGACGTCTGCCATGATGCGAGCCACAGTAGTCTTACCAGTACCCGGATTTCCTGCAAACACATAGTGGTCGGCAACCACCTTGCCGCTTTCACCTAATAGTTCTGCTCTCTTCTGCTCAAGCTTAATGATGTTTGCCATCTTGCGCACATCGTCCTTCACTCCTTGCAGGCCAATAAGTTCATCGAGCTTCGACAAACTTTCTTCTGTGCTCACCTGCTTAGGCATCTCGTAAGGAATATCCTCAGGTAGAATAGTTGTAAACTCTTCTTTCTCCAACTGTGCTCCAGTCTGCACTTTGTTCATCAATCGAGATGATAAGCGCTTCTTTGTCTCCTCAAATAGTTTAACCATTTCGCCTGCATTACCGAAGTTCTCATCCTTAGCATCCACCTTCAGCTGTATGCATTTCTGTAAAGGAACTATAGCCTCAGGTACTAAGGTGTAGTTCTTCTTCTTTGCCATCTGCATGAATATCTGCTGTAGCTGGTCTGGTGTATAGTCGTCGATATGCATCTTGTTGGTGAAACGACGCGATAGTCCTGGGTTGGTGAGCAGGAATTCGTCTATATTCTTTCTGTATCCAGCACAGATAAGCACAAACTTACCCTTGTCGTTCTCCATACGAGTCATCAGAGTTTCTATAGCTTCCACTCCAGCCTTGTCGTCAGAGCCACTACCGCCCTTGCTTGGTGGAGCCAGGTTGTAAGCTTCGTCGATAAATAGTATTCCTCCCATAGCATCATCGCAAGCCTTACTCATCAGTTTGGAAGACTCGTTCTGATATGGACTTATCAACGTTCTGCGTTCATGCTCCACAACCTTGTCTGATGGCAACAATCCAATAGCCTTGAAAATCTCTCCGAGCTTTCGTGCTATTGTGGTCTTTCCTGTACCAGGGTTACCAGTAAGGAGTATGTGAACAGGTGTCAACTCAGCCGAACTTACTCCTGCAGCCATGCTCATGCGTTCAATCTGTATCTTATTGGCAAGTTCGCGCACCTGCTTCTTTATGTTGTCCATACCAACAAAAGCATCGAGCTCTGCCAATATCTGGTCTACGCTCTTTTCTTCATCTTCGTCGCAGATGTCTATCTTTGTTATAATGCAGTTCTGTTGCATTGCTGCTTGTGGGTCAACCTTCTGTAGTTCGAGCAGTCTATGTGCCTGGCGCTTCTTTGCTTTATCTAATACATTTCTCACGTCGCGAGCATTACCAAACTTTGCACCACGCATCAGATACATCTTCTTGAAGTAGTTGCGAGTCCAAACTTCGTCGTCAGGGTTAAGAGTGAGCTTATTGCCCTTCATCATCATTTGGAAGATGTCATATAGTTGCTCGCCTGTATAATCATCGAAATGAATAGTTTCATTGAATCGCGATGCCAATCCAGAGTTGGTACCGAGGAATTCGTTCATCTCGTGGTCGTAGCCTGCAGCAATACATATAAATTCGCCACGTCGGTCTTCCATCAGCTTTAGCAATGTGTCGATAGCTTCTTTACCAAATGTGTCGTTCTCACTTTGGCTCAGCGTATAAGCCTCGTCAACAAACAGTATACCGCCAATAGCCTTGTTTACAGCAGCCTCTACCATTGGCGCTGTTTGACCAACGAATGAGGCAACAAGGTCTTTTCGTGTCACCTCAATGAGCTGACCAACCTTCAACACTCCCATTGCTGCCATCACGTCGGCAAACACACGAGCAATGGTAGTCTTGCCCGTACCTGGATTGCCCAAGAATAGAAAGTGGTCTTTACATTTTATCTCAGAGCCGTCGCGCTGTGATTGCATCTGCATCATAGTGGTAAGATTGCGGATATTATCCTTTATCTTATCCACACCGATGTATTTATCCATCTGCTTAATAGCCTCTTCGAATGTCTTCTCCACATATTCCTTTCCATCAATTTCGTCTGGACTGATGAATGATGAAGTCTGGTGTGTGGCATTCGAATTGTGCTTCAAAGCTATAGTGTCGGCAAGGTTCTTTGCATAATATCCATTGGCGTCAGTCAATCTGTCGCGCTTAGCTTGCCTTACCACTCTCAATAGCTTCTGTCTTGCATCTTCGCTTAGTCCTAATCCGTAGGTTAACATAAGTCGGCGCGAGCATATCTCTGTAAGTTCTTCGTAGGTATATCCCGGTAGGTTTATCACCATATCGAAGCGGTCGCGGATGTTAGGATTGTTTTTCAGATAACTATCCAGCACTACCGACCATCCACACAATATCACGAAAGGATCGCCCTTCCATGTCTGCACACCGCTGAATATGCGGTCTAAGGTTGTAGTATTGGTGTCTTGACCATTAGGCAATAGTTTATGCACTGCATCTATACATAGTATTCCGCCCTTGGCTTTAGCCAGATTTGCATCAAAGTCTTTTGCATTGCGGAAAGCATCAAACTCTTCGCTATTCAGTATATATGTAGCAGGGTGCTTGGTCATACCTTTCTGACTGAACAGTTTTTCTATCACCTCCACGAGCATAGTCTTACCCGTTCCCATCTCGCCACTGATAATGATATTAGCGGTGAAAGGTTGGCTCACTCCCGTAGTCTTCATTCTGCGCTGATGTTCCTCGTAGCGTGCTACGAGGGTCATCAGTTGCTTCTTCACCTTGTCCATTCCCACCAAGTCGGCAAGAGGACCAGTATTGTCGTTAGATAGAGCAGAGCCACACCATTTGCAATAGTGTGCCTGCTCTCTATTTTGTTTCTGACATTGTGGACAGATCATAATAATTCGTTTTTCTTAAACAACTATTAGTTAATTTCTTCAAGCTTGAAACCACCACCACTATTGTTTGATGAGTTCACCTTGATATTATATCCTCCGCTATTGCTGTTTTCATGCTTTGGAGTTGAATGTTGTCTACTTCCACCATTGGTGTTGATAGAATGCGACGACGATGACCCCTGTATGTTGATGCTGTGTCCTGCAGGTTTTGACGTCTCTGTAGCTTGAGCTTCCGAACTTGCATCCGAGCTACTGTTGCTTGTTTCGCTCTTCTGTCTATTGTTCTTCTTGCTGCTACTCTTCTTGCTTGTAGTCTCAACAACATCAGCCTCGTTAGCTACATTCTCTGCACTTCCGTCTTTGGTGAGTGTAAAGCCTACCTCCTTGCCTGTCTTGGAATTGCGGTATTGACATTCCATGGTGCCAGCACTCTTGTCTACATATATATTATATGTACCATCGAGCACGCCATTCTGTACATTGTCTTTGAGTTCGAGAGCTATCTTGTCACCATCCTTGGCAGTTCCCGAAACGCTCTCTTGCGCAAGATTCTTAAACTTCACAAACATAGTACCATTCACCTCGCCAGTCTTCTCGTCTACATTGTCAATAACCAATGTTGCTGCTTTGCCTTGGAATTCTCCATTCCATGAGCCTTTTAGCATGGTTGCGATTTCTGTATCTGATGAAGAGAAGCTTAGTCCCTTTGCTGCTCCCATAAATATCAGTAGCGAAGAGATTAGTATCGAGGTAACCACCGACCAGAGGGTCTTCTTCTTAATCTTTTGAATTACATTCTCAAGATAAGCCTCTTCGTTCTCTGTTCTTAGCTCTACGGTTGGTGTAAACTGCGAGATGCTCTCGTTAGATCTGAAAGCAAAATGCAATGGAGCCACCACAAGTTCGTCGTTGCCAAGCAAGTCGGTACTATTGCTGATACTTACCGAACCGATACATGCGCTATATATCTTCCATGCGTATAGCAGTAGCAATCCTGCCACGATATATCCTGCAAATGGCATCAGCAGCTTTAGTATAAAGTACAGTCCCCAATATATCGCCAGCGCTATCAGTCCGCCCCATATCAGTTCGCCTATACATCCGCCTTCTCCTTCTGATAGTGCAAAGAAGCCTATAGCGCATATTATGAACAATATAGCAAATACCGTAGAGTTGAATGTTTCCAATGGATTTCCATCGAAAGGCAGTCCCATGATAAGTGAGTATAGTGCCAAACCTACCAATGGCACCAAGCCCAACAGTATCACTACCCATCTTAGTGTTAGCACACGCTTTCTCAAGCTGAATATCTTGTCTACGCATGCCTCTGTCTTGTCTACAGCCTGACGGAATCTGCTTACATAATGGTCGCTACTGTTGAAGCCTTCTATATACTTCAAGTATTTCTCCGTCTCCAGCTCGTAGGTATAAGCCTGATTCAGATTCAGTTTTGGATTCTCTTGGAAGAAGATAGTTAGCCAGTTGCCAAGCTGTCTGCCTGTATATTCGTTCTTCTTCTCTGTATTTGTGAGTTTGTTTACGTCGGCAAGTGAAGTGAGCTTCTTACTGCCACATATATAATAAGGTGTAGCTCCCATTCCGGCTATACACTTATATGCAGCAATAATCTTGTTGTATGGACCAGGCTTGCCGGTATTGGTCTGGCTCTTCAGGTCGAAACAATATTTTATGTAGTTTATCTGGTTCCTAAAACCGCGCACCGTGAGATACTGCTCCAGTCTTGACCCATCGATATTCATAAACTCCTGGAAGAAGGAATACTTATCCGAATTCTGTCCGTAGTCAGAAACCAACTTGTTGAGTCTTGCTGCCAACTGAGCAGGAGTAAACAGTGCATTAGGATCCTTGGCATCAGCAACAATCTTATAGTCGTAACCACATTGCTTGTTCAGCAGATACAACACACCAGGATAGCATTCTGTAGCCCAATTCTTCTGTTGCAGATATTTCTCTACCTCGGCAGCAATCATACCGTTGCGTGAGTTCACCCACTTAGTGAATCCACCGCATGTTATCTCCCACTTAGAGTCATCGCTAAGGTTTTCGCCATATTGTAGCACATCGTTGATATGGTCAACATAGTGTATCTGATTGCCGGTAGTAACGATGCGGAAAGGCAACTTAGCATTATACTCGTAGATAAATCTCAGCAGGTTGTCTTGAGCGTTCTTCTCCAACTGCTGGTATATGTTGTCTGCCCATGCCTGCTCACCATTCACACGCAGATATACATAGAATGTATGATCCTTGTCTTTCAGGTCTTCGCAATATTGGTCGAAGTTATACAGCAGCGACTCAGCAATCTCTGCAAATGTGCTCATCTGTTTTCCCTTGACGTCGGTCCATGGATATTCCTCATCCAAGGTGAAGATGGCTGCAGCAAGACCGGCAGACTTATTGCTTGGATACCACTCTTCAGTTATCTGGTCTATGTTAAGAGCCATCTCTGGGTTAGTTTGGTCGATAAGTTTCGACAGCTTTCCACTATACAGATATTTCTTTGCCAACTCTTGGTCTTCGAGCATGAAATGTGCAAGCTCGTTCATAGAGTGTGCCACCTGATTCTTCGCACCATTGTAAACGATGCTCATCTGTGGTACATTCTGGTTTGCTGCAGCCTCGTCTTCCACGAGGTTCTCGCCCTTAATCCATCTCTGTATATCGGCAAAACCAGCACGCTCACTATTGTTGAACAACAACAGCGCCTTTATCAGCGACAACGAATGTGCGCTGAGTCCTGTAGGCATCGGTATCTGCTCATACTGCTTCATCTTTATGAGCTGACGTTCGTTCTTGCCTTCGAATATCTTGTCAAACGCCTCTTGTCCCATCCATATTCTCATCAGCGAGATACCGAGAGAGTAGAAGTCGCTCTTGTCGTCAACATCGATAAGCTGACCTTCGATATGCGAATATATCTCTGGTGCTGCATATTTCTTTGTTCTTGCCTGCGAACATTGTCCTTTACCATTAGCATCTATCGCAACGGCAAGTCCGAAGTCGCCCAACACCAGGTTTGTGCGTTGCTTGTCTACAAAGAGGAAGTTGTCTGGTTTGACATCGAGATGTAAGAAACCTCTCTTGTGGCATAGGTCGATACTTATCGCCATTTGCATGGCAAGCTTCTTCCATCTTTCTTCGTCGCCCTTTAGGTCGAGGTCGCTCAGTGTGCCACCCTCGCAGAGCTCCATAATCTCATAGTCGCGCACATCCTTGTCGTCACTCGGACTTGTCCATGTTCCGTGCTTATATAGTCGCATCAGTCCTGGCATACCCTGAGGTATAGTCTTCACCTTCTCCAGCATGTCGTGGTTAGGATGTATTCCCGAGAGATATAGCTTCAGCATATATTGCTTACCCTTGCTCTCTACCTTTATCAGCTGCGCCTCTCCCGACACCTGCTTCAGGTATTCCACCACGTGCAACTTCTTGCCATCAATAAAAATATCAGGCAAACCAAAAATAGCACCCTTTTGGTTCTTATAGTCGGCATTAGCGCTGTTGGCAGCCTGTGCTTGTGTAGCCTGCTGTGGTCTTCCGCCCATATTGCTATTGGCAACGATGGTTCCTCCGTTGTCGTTATTGGCACGAATGGTGCTTCCACTTCCCATGTCGCCGTTTCCTGCAGCTTGTCTAACTGTAGCGTTGCTGTCGCCACCAGCTCCTGTGTTTGGTCTCACTGTGCTACCGTTATCATTCATTCCCGGTCTCACGGTGCTGCCATTGTCATTCATTCCCGGTCTCACGGTGCTGCCGTTATCATTCATTCCTGGTCTCACCGTGCTGCCATTGTCATTCATTCCTGGTCTCACGGTGCTGCCATTGTCATTCATTCCTGGTCTCACGGTGTTGCCATTATCATTCATATCTGCCGATGGTCTTACGGTAGAATCATTGTTTTCACCATTGTTCGCTCCAGGGCGAACAGTGCCATCGTTAGGGATTATAGTTGAATCGTTCATGTCGCTTATCTTGTTTCTATAGTTCGTACAGTTTCAGTATAAGAATTATATTTCCACATACCTCCCAACTCAGGTCTGGTGCATTCGCTTGGCTGGTTGTGCTCACAACCGCAATAGTTGCAAATCCATGTTGTTGGTCGTCTTACCAATCTCTGTGTTGTCACCACCACCTTGTGTGCACAGCAGAAGTTGCGTTGCATCTGTGGTGTAGTATTGGCATCTGGTTGCATAGCGTTCAATAGCGACTGCATCTCCTGCATCTGTCGCTGATATTCAGCCTTCATAGCAGCCAAGTCGGCACCACCCACGCGTGCTTTCTTGTCTACCTTCTTCTTCTGTTGCACCTGCTGTTGAGGCTTTGGAGTAGGCGTTGGCGTATTGTTTATAGGAGTAGGGGTTGTTCCCAACAGCTGATGATATTGCTCCATCAACTTCTTGTCCTCCTCGCTGAGCTCCATCACGGTTTCGAAGTCCAGTTCTTCAACTTCCTCCTCTTCTTCTATATCAAAGTCACCACCATCATCAGGCATTCTGGCTTCTCTTTCTGCAGCCATAATCTGCTCTTCCAGTTCAGCCATCTGTTCTGCCAGCGATACCGCCTTCTTATATACAGGGTCGCGTTGTGCCTTCTCTACCTCTGCTCTTGCAAGGTCGTCGAGAGGTGTATTACAATGACTGCAGAAACTACGGAAGTTCAATGTGCCACATATAGGACAGGTGATACCCTTACGTGGACCGCCACATTCACAGCAGAACTGATCTTCTGGCTCCATCTCTGCACCGCAGTATGTGCATACATCAGGATGTAGCGGATGATGACAATGCGGACAAAGTTCCATGTGGAAGTCTACTGCCGCTCCGCAATGCGGACATGTATAGTTCGGGGTGTTATTATCATAGCTTTGTGTAGTAGCAGTCTGCTGGCGTTGCTGTTCCTGCTGCTGTTGCTGTTGAAATTGATCCATTGTATTATATTCGTTTAGGTTAATTTCTATTCAATTATTTCTACAACTATCACGCTGACGTTGTCTTTGCCTCCAGCTTCTTTTGCTGCAGCCACCAACTCTGGTGCGCTACCGCCATTTTCCATCACACTCTCTATGGTCTCGTCGTCTGCCATATCCGACAAGCCGTCTGAGCATATGATGAACTTATCGCCCGGAATCACTTTCTGTGTAATATCCTCTACATCGGCAAAGACACTTTCTCCCACTCCCAGTGCGTTGTATATTATGTTCGACGGTATCGTTGGGTCTTTCTCCTTCTCGCGCATCGAGTGGTCGGTACTCAACTGTCGCAATATACCGTCGCGAAATCTGTATATTCTGCTATCACCGATGTTTATCCAGCTCACGCTACCGTTATAGAAAAGCAATCCTACGAATGTTGTTCCCATATTATAGAATTGTGGCATCTCTTCGCCCTTGCGCTTTATCATATAGTGAGCATCTGTAGCCCACGACTTTATCAGGTTGTGTAGAGTTGCTGTGTCAACCATCGCTGGTAGTGTTTCCACAAAAGTTTGGAAACTCTGCACAGCTAATTCGCTGGCAAATTCTCCACCTGCATGTCCGCCCATACCATCTGCCACTATGGCTGCCATACGTGCGTTGTCGTTGAGTGTGAATGTCGACTGATAGGCATTATCTCTATAGAAATCGCCATTCAGCAACACTATGTCTTCGTTGTTGGTACGCTTCAGTCCAACGTCTGATATTAAATTGCAAGATATTATCATAGCTTCATCGGTTTTTAAATCTGTACAGCAAACTCCAAATTAGCAAACTTCACTATGTCGCCTACGTTCACCACTCTTGGTATGTTTGGCGCCAATTGCTGTCCGTTCACGAATGTGCCATTTGTGCTGCCAAGGTCTACTACCTCAAATTGTCCGCTGGCATTATACTGCAAACGGGCATGGTTGCCCGACACATATCCTTGTCCGGCAAATGCCTGGGCATAGCTTCCGCGTCTACCTATTATAGCACCATCGCCAATACCTAACCTTATCGATGGGTTTTGGCAAACCAGATGTCCAGGCTTTGCCTGTGGCTGACGAGGAGGAGGAGGTGGCGTAGCTCCCGGACGCATCGTGCGGTCTGTATTCATATCTGCTATCGGCTGCCCAGGGGTCACAACTTGTTGCCCTGTGTTTGGCATAGGCTGCCCGGTATTAGGCGTATGTTGCCCAGTATTTGGCATAGGCTGCCCGGTATTAGGCATAGGCTGCCCCACAAAGCCTGTCGGTGGCTGAGGAACGGGATTAGAATTTACGTTTGGAGTTGGCGAAGGACCGACATTCTGTGTGTTGCCCACAGGTGGAGTTGTTGGGTCTTTCACGCTACCTCCATTCTGGGCAAAAGCCTTTGCGGTCACAAGTTTTGTACCACATTGGTTGCATGTCATACCTCTTTTTATAGTACGACACGAAGGACAAACCATCAGTTCTGTACCACATTGGTCACAAAACCAGCTGTCGTCTTCAATGAGCTGTTTACATTTTGGACATGTCTGCATAGGTTGGTCAGTTGTGTTATTTAGTTTATATAATCGTTATTGTTATGTATTAGTTATATATTGTGCAAATATAATGTTTTTTATTCATTTATCCGCACATAATGCAGAAAAAGTGTACCTTTGCAACATAATCCCTATAAATATATGACTAAATACAAATTGATAGCCTTTGATGCCGACGACACCCTTTGGGACTGTCAGTCGCATTTCGTAAATATCGAAGAGAAATATGCTTCTCTCCTATCTGACTATGGCATCGCTCCCGACGAGGTCAAGAAAAACCTCTTTGCCACAGAGTGTGCCAATATGCCGCTCCTCGGCTTTGGCGTAAAAGCCTTCATGCTCTCGCTGATTGAAAATGCCAACCGAATGACAGAAGGCAGAATCGGAGGCAAGGGTATAGACCGAATAATGGAACTCGGCAGACAGCTCCTCACCTTCGACCCTAATCCGCTTGATGGTGTAGAGGAGGTGCTCACAGAGCTATCCGACAATTCCGACATCAAGCTCGCTGTCTTCACCAAGGGCGAACTCCTCGACCAGAATAGCAAACTCGACCGTTCTGGGCTCCGCCATTATTTCGACCTCGTTGAAGTTGTCAACGACAAGACTCCCGATGCCGTACGTGCCTTATGCCGTCTTGCTGGTGTCAAGCCCGACGACCTCCTTATGGTTGGCAACTCCTTCAAGAGCGATGTCGAGCCTACCATAGCCACCGGCGCTTCCGCCGTCTACATTCCTACCCACCATACCTGGGAATACGAAAAGACAGAAGAATATGCTCACACACGAGTCACTAAAATCTCCAACATCCGTGAGCTCCTACAAATAGTGTAATAATAATATTTAAATAAAAAACTCACTCTCTCAGCCCTCAAGTCTAATTACTCCCCTCTCTTTTGGAGAGGGGTTGGGGGTGAGGCTTTCTATTATGGAAAATCCCTATATCAAGCAATACCCCGACCTCATGGCGGGCAAAAAAATAATGTATATCCATGGCTTCGGCTCTTCTGCCCAGTCTGGAACAGTTACTCGCATCCGCGAAACATTCCCTAATGCCGAGGTTATAGCCTACGACATGCCACTCCATCCCGCTGAGGCTATAAGCCTGCTCCACGATATCTGTGAGCGCGAAAAGCCCGACCTTATCATTGGAACTTCCATGGGTGGTATGTATGCCGAACAACTCTATGGCTTCGACCGTATTTGTGTCAATCCTGCCTTCGGCATGCACGACACCATGAAGGAGCATGGCATGACAGGCAAACAGCAATGGCAGAATCCTCGTGCTGATGGCGAAACAGAGTTCCTCGTAACCAAAGCTCTGGAAAAGGAATACCGCGATATATGCGAACTCAACTTCCAACATGCTGCCGACGACAACGACCATGTTTATGGACTCTTTGGCGACAACGACCCTGTTGTCCACACCTTCGACCTCTTCTGCCAACACTACACTCATGCTGCCCACTTCCATGGCGAACATCGCATGGACGACAGTTCTTTCTTCCATGGCGTAGTGCCAGTGATACGCTGGATAAGCGACAAGCAAGAGGGTAGGGAGCGTCTTGCCTTGTATATCGATGCAGATGCCCTTATGGATAGCTATCGCAAGCCGAAGTCGAGTCTCGTCAAAGCCTACGAATTCCTGATAGAGCATTTCGATGTATATATCGTGTCGCCATGCCCTACCAACTCCCATACCTACGTCACTGATATGATGTCATGGTGCGAACAGTATCTCTCTACTCCTGCCCACAATCATGTCATCTTCACCAACCAGCCTAAGGCTCTCATCGGCGACTATTACATCTCATGCAATCCTCCTCGCGACTTCATGGGCACCACCATCGCCTTTGCCTCCGACACCTTCAAAACATGGGAGGAAATCCTAACCTTCTTCCAGCGCATCTGCTAAGTGAAGAGTGAAGAATTGAAAATCGGCGGCCGAAGGGAAAGCCAACAGAAGAGTGAAGAATACAATGGAAGTGAATATCGTGAAAGTCGTGCGGAAAATGTGATGAAATAGTGTAAAAGTCGTGCAGAAAATGTGATTATGCTTGCGTAATTGCTTGGTTAGTGGTACTTTTGTAGTAAGTGAGAAAGATTATACATGTAGATATGGATGCTTTCTTTGCTTCGGTAGAGCAGAGAAACAATCCGGAATTGCGAGGAAAACCTATTGCGGTGGGCTACGACGGTCCGCGCGGTGTGGTGTCGACGGCGAGCTATGAAGCACGCCGATGGGGAGTTCATTCCGCTATGTCGATACAGACTGCGCACAGACTCTGCCCTGAGCTGATAGTGGTGGGAGGCGATAGGGAAGAGTATAAGCGAGTGTCGCAGCAGGTGCACGAGATATTCCAAGACTATACCGACGAGATAGAACCTTTGTCTATTGATGAGGCTTTCCTCGATGTTACTAATAATAAAAAAGGTATAGAGATGGCGGTAGACATAGCGCGAGAGATAAGACAGCGCATAGCCGACGAACTGCATCTCACAGCCTCGGCAGGCATTTCGTATTGCAAATTCCTTGCCAAGGTGGCTTCCGACTACCGCAAGCCAAACGGTATGACCGTGATTCATCCCGACAAGGCACTCGACTTCATAGCCGATTTGCCTATAGAGAAGTTTTGGGGCATTGGCTCGAAGACGGCAGCACGTATGCACAGCATGGGCATCTTTACAGGCTACGATTTGCGCAAGGTTTCGGAAGCCCATTTGGTGGAAGTGTTTGGCAAAGTGGGCACAATATACCATAATTTCTCGTTGGGCATTGATGTGCGCAAGGTGGAAACCGACAGCGTGCGCAAATCGGTAGGTTGCGAACGTACTTTTGCTGAAGACATCGCTTCGCGTACCATATTATTAATAGAGCTTTATCATGCAGTATTGGAATTGGTGGAGCGAATAGCCAAAGCCTCTTTCTCCGGTCGTACACTAACATTGAAGATAAAGTATGCCGACTTCCGTCAGATTACGCGCAGCATTTCTGTCGACTCCTATCTCATCACCAAGACCGACATTCTGCCCATTGCCAAATCATTATTATCACAAATCTCAGTATCGCCAATAATGAAGGTCCGCCTTCTCGGTCTCTCTGTGTCGAATCCAAACGGAACAGAAACAGAAGGCAAATGGCAAGAAGGATGGCTGTGGAAAGAGTTCTAATGGCTTCTTTTTTAATTTTTCGCTTTTATAAGGGTTTTTATGAATAATAATGCAATAAATGTTTTATTTCTCTATCAAAAAGAAATATTTTATTAGATATTTATTGCATTATGAATAATTTGTTGTATATTTGCAACCAATATTGTAAGCGTACACAGATATATAACAATAAAAGGATAGATAATATGATACTGGATATCGAAATGTTGAAGTCATTTTATGACTCTTATTCTTGCCGTGTAAAAGCTGCTAAGCAAGTGCTTAGCCGTCCGATGACATACGCAGAGAAAGTTCTCTACGCCCACTTGTTCGACAACAATGATATGAAACCATTCAGCCGTGGCGAATCTTATGTAAACTTCCGTCCCGACCGTGTGGCTATGCAGGATGCTACCGCCCAAATGGCTTTGCTTCAGTTTATGAATGCCGGCAAATCGCGTGTGGCAGTGCCTGCAAGTGTGCATTGCGACCACTTGATTCGTGCCGACAAGGGTGTAGAATTCGATCTTCCTGCAGCTATGGAAGGCAACAAAGAAGTTTACGACTTCCTGAAGTCGGTATCTGAGAAATATCATATTGGCTTCTGGAAACCAGGAGCAGGAATCATCCATCAGGTGGTATTGGAAAACTACGCATTCCCAGGAGGAATGATGGTTGGTACAGACTCGCATACTCCTAACGCAGGCGGACTTGGTATGGTAGCCGTAGGTGTGGGTGGAGCAGATGCAGTAGACGTGCTGACAGCACAGCCTTGGGAACTAAAGATGCCACGCCTCATTGGTGTACGCCTCACAGGCAAACTATCTGGTTGGGCTGCACCAAAGGATGTGATACTAAAGATTCTTGGCATTCTCACCGTAAAGGGTGGCACCAATGCCATACTCGAATATTTCGGTCCTGGTTTGGACAGCCTTACAGCCACAGGTCGTGCAACAATCTGCAATATGGGAGCAGAACTTGGAGCCACATGCTCTATATTCCCTTACGATAACAATGCCTCAGAATATCTTCGCCAAACAGAGCGTTTGGAGGTTGCCACTATGGCAGAGCAGAATGCTGCAGAACTTCGTGCCGACGACGATGTGTTGGCAAATCCTGAGACTTATTTCGACCAGCTGTTGGAAATAGACCTTTCTACAATAGAGCCACATCTCAATGGTCCGTTTACTCCTGATGCTGCCACACCAATCTCGCAGATGAAGGCCAAGGGCCCTGCCAACGACTATCCTATGGAGGTAGAGGTAGGACTGATAGGTTCATGCACCAACTCAAGCTACCAAGACCTCTGTCGTGCAGCTTCGGTAGTGAAGCAGGCTTTAGACAAGGGTATTGAGCCAAAGGGACAATTGATAATCAACCCTGGTTCGGAGCAAATTAGATATACTGCAGAGCGTGACGGCATACTCGACATCTTTAAGCAGATGGGAGCGCTGATAATGACAAATGCCTGCGGACCATGTATCGGACAATGGAAGCGCCATACCGACGACAACAATCGCAAGAATGCCATCGTGACTTCATTCAATCGCAACTTCCGTCGTCGTGCTGATGGCAACCCAAATACCTACGCCTTTATTGGTTCTCCAGAGCTTACTACAGCTCTCGCAATAGCTGGTCGCCTGGATTTCAATCCTGCTGTAGACTGCCTTACAGATAAGAATGGCAACAGCGTGATGCTCGACGAACCTTCAGGTTATTGTTTCCCTCCACGAGGCTTCGAAGTTGAAGAAAAAGGCTTCATAGCTCCTTCTGACGAAGCTAAGGATGTAGAAGTGGTTATCAATCCTGATTCTCAGCGTTTGCAACGTCTGCAGCCTTTCGCTCCTTGGGATGGCAACGACTATACAGACATGCCACTCTTGATAAAGACTCAAGGCAAGTGCACCACCGACCATATCTCTATGGCTGGACCTTGGCTCCGCTTCCGCGGTCATCTGCAGAATATCTCCGACAACTTGCTGATGGGCGCTGTGAATGCCTTTAATGGCGAGTCGAACCATGTGAAATGTCAACTATGTGGCGACTATGTAGAGGTTTCAACTGCAGCCAAGGCATACAAGGAAAAAGGATTGTCGAGCATCGTTGTGGCAGAGGATAACTATGGCGAAGGTTCAAGTCGTGAGCATGCTGCCATGGAGCCTCGATTCCTTAATGTTAAGGTGGTGTTGGCAAAGAGCTTTGCCCGTATTCACGAAACAAACCTTAAGAAGCAGGGTATGCTCGCACTTACGTTCCAAGACAAGAATGATTACGACAAGGTGAAGGAAGACGACCGCATCAGCGTTGTCGGACTCAAAGAGTTTGCTCCTGGCAAACCGCTAACAGTAGTATTGAAGCATGCCGACGGCACAAGCGAGGAGTTCCTTGCACAGCATACTTACAACGACACACAGATAGCATGGTTTAAGGCTGGAAGCTGTCTGAACAATATGTAAAACAATAGCACAACATGAAGAAAGAATATCTAATATATAAGCTTAGCGACGAGGTAAAGAACTCGTGCAAGATAGACCGCGAGGCTTTCACCAAATATGGTGTTAAGCGCGGCTTGAGAAACGAGGATGGTAGTGGTGTGTTGGTGGGATTGACCAACATCGGTAATGTGGTTGGTTACGAGCGTGATGCTGAAGGCAAACTGCAGCCTACTGAAGGTAAACTATACTATCGTGGCTATGAGCTCGACGACATCGTAACTCCGTTGCTCAAAGAGAAGCGTTGCGGTTTCGAAGAGATTGCTTTCCTCTTGCTCTCAGGCAATCTGCCTGACAAGGAAGAGCTTGCTGCCTTCCGCGAGTTGCTCAACGATAATATGCCTCTCGACCATCGTACCATCGTACACATCATCGACCTCGAGGGTGCTAACATCATGAACATCTTGGCTCGTTGTGTGCTCGAAATGTACACCTTCGACCCTAATCCCGATGATATTTCGCGCGACAACCTCATGCGCCAGTCGATAGAGCTTATTGCCAAGTTCCCAACTATCGTGGCTTATGCTTACAACATCTATCGCCACTCTGTGCAGGGACGTAGCCTCCACATTCGTCATCCAAAAGAGAATCTCGGCATAGCTGAAAACTTCCTCTATATGCTCAAGCATGAAAACTATACCGAACTCGACGCTCGCATGCTCGACCTTCTGCTTATCATCCAGGCTGAGCATGGTGGTGGTAACAACTCTACCTTCACGGTTCGTGTGACAAGTTCTACTCGTACCGACACATATTCAAGTATCGCAGCAGGTATTGGTTCTTTGAAAGGTCCGCTTCATGGAGGTGCCAACATCAAGGTTATCAACATGTTCCACCATCTAAAGGAGCAGATTGCCGATTGGACAAACATTGACGAGATAGATACCTATCTCATGCGCATGCTTGACAAGAAGGCTTACGACCAGACAGGTCTTATCTATGGTCTTGGCCATGCCGTATACACTATGAGCGATCCACGTGCCGTTGAGCTTAAGAAGTTGGCTGGCGAATTAGCCAAGGAGAAGGGTAGAGTGGAGGAATACGAATTCCTGAAGCTCATAGAGCAAGAGGGCATCAAGTGCTTGATGGCTCGCGGACGTACAAAACCTGCTTGCGCTAACCTCGACTTCTATTCAGGTTTCATCTACGAGATGATTGGTTTGCCACAGGAAATCTATACTCCTATATTTGCCATGGCACGTATCGTTGGTTGGACTGCCCACCGCATCGAAGAGCTCAACTTCGAGAGCCGTCGTATCATCCGTCCTGCATACAAGAATATCCAAGACAGCAAAGAATATACTCCACTTGCTGATAGATAATAAAGATAGAATTATAGCTAAAAAAAAGTAATTAGTGTCTGTAGATGAAAAAAATATCTGCAAACGCTAAGTAATATTGGAAGCAATATCTTCTCTATACTAATCAAATAGCAGCCTTCGGGCTGCTATTTTTTTTGTTTAAAAGCTCAATGAAAATATTTTATGGGATAAAAAGATTGGTATCATAAGAGATAGTTTTGGGATTCGAAGAGTTGCCTTCCCTTCCATGCAATTATTAGCAGTTAGTCCATTTTTTTTGGTGAGCGAGTAAATCCTATTCTCTCAGATCAAATAAGCAAAACTAAAGCTCCCTCGATAAATATGTAGTAATCATATTTGTCGGGGGAGCTTTCTCAAAAGTTTACCAATCTTCGATGGAATTATAAGGAATTTCTTTGTTCCATTTCTGCATAGACATTTTTCTTATTTGTTTCATTTTGTCTTGTGCATATTTCTTGTCTGATGCCTTAAATCCATTTTGATATTTGCCATTAGCATTCTTCATCTCCATAAGGTCTTGTGCCCATTTGTTATAAGTATTACGCAGCGAATTATAATTCACTTGGTCGGTCATGGACATTTGAGAGCCTTTAGTATCTGTAGAATTGATTTTTTTGCTACTTGAATCATTAGACGGGGATGACGTGTGAGTACCATTTTCCCCATTGCTTACATTATGGATATCTGTTACGTCAATGCCAATGCCTGATGTAGGGGCTGTATCCGAAGAACTACCACCATCTTTAATTTGACTTATTGTACCAGCTAATTCTGCACCTGCATTTAATACTTTTCCTAATGATTGCATTAACTCGGCTCTTTCATGTGCAGCAATAGTTTTGTTGTTCGCTTGTCTTTCAATCTGTTCATGAGAAGAGGATATAGGGTAGTAACGCTCATCTTTGACTCTAAATGTTGCCCAATAATCTGGTGGAAAAATCATTATTTCAATTCCGGTTTGTTTGCCAACTTTATATTGGGATAAACTTATGAACCCTTCTTCGTCGAAAGTCATACCAAAACCATCAGGCTTTCCATTTTCCACTTCACCTATATATAATTCCTTCTCGTCATCATCTTCTAATTCAAGATACGAAAAATGTTTTGCAGTCTTTTCATCACTTGGATATTTTTCAGTTGGCGTATCGTCTGCAAACATACCTTCATAGATAGCTGATCCGTTTTTGTCGTAAACTATCCCTTTTCCGTTCTTGATTCCGTTCTCCCATTCGCCTACAAAGACATAGGCTCCATTACAATTCGTAATTTTACCTTTCTCGCCAGCAATCATCATACCTAATCCATGAAACTTGTTCTTTCTTAAGTTTCCAGCAAACAAATTTCCACCTTTCAGCTTTTGAATACCCAATCCTTCTTTGTCCTTTCCCTTGTCGGTTAATTGCCCAAAGTAATCCACAGATTTTCCAGAGAACAAGATTTCACTAATGTCTTGCGCATTTGCGAAAAGAGGCAAAATTAAAAGCAGTATTAATATAGTTTTTCTCATACTTTTATTTTTATAATGGAGGATGTGCAACCTATAACACATCCTCCTGTATATATTATTCGTTTTTGTTAGAAGACCAATCAGGGCATATGTGATACTCGGATATTTTCTTTGTAAGTTTATTATAAACCTTTGGAGTTATTTCTTTCATCTTCCACGTCATGCCCCATACTTTCACGTAGTAAGTCTCACCATTTTTTAAATTGAGAGTGATTTCTTGATGAATCCGCTTGCCAGATCCAAATTCAACGTCATAAGAAAGGATAGTCGGACCTTCTTCATTGAATGTACACTTTCTTATCATCTTCTGATACCATTTTAAATAACCACTACAAGTCGCTTTGTGGAATGGCGAAACCATTTCAATCATTCCATCAACTCCTCCATTTACTGAAATCGTCATGTCTGGTGCAGTTTGGTCGTGACTTGAAATTAAATATACCGTTGACTGGGCATAGCTATAAAGGCTTGTAAAGAACAAAGTACATAAAATAAAGGCTTTCTTTGCAAAAATAAATTTTCTCATCGTTATAATAAAAAAGGCGTATAACCGTTCCGATGCTTGTTTCCGTTTTGGTTACCGCCAAGTGACCAGCATATCAACAAACGACAGAACAGTTCACGCCTATGAGCGTGAACTTTCAGTCTGCTTGTTCTTGATATGCGAATATTGGCGGTATTCAAACGGAAAAGAACAAGAGCATAAAAGCTCAATATCTAAAAAGTATAGAACGGAAACGCTTGATTAAAGTTTATTGAGGTAATACCTCGTTTAAAGTCTCTGTAGAGGAAAGGCTATTCTGAGAACAGCTCTATCCTTAGCGTTTCATTCTTGTTTAATGTCTGTTTCTTATTCTACGATTTTAAAGTTCAATAATATTGTTTTACTTCTCTATGAAAGGTGAATAACCATTTATGAGATATATTCACGCTTGCAAATATAACTATTTTTGATGAAAAAACGATAAAACATATAAAATATTTTATAAAGGCAAGGCAAAATATAGTAAATCACATATTTTTTGTAGGTTATCCATAACAGAAATTGTGCAAATAAATCCTCTACTTTAAGTTAATACTGTTTAAATTTGGGGATTTTGCAACTTTTTGTTTGTTTAAATTTGGGGATTTTGCTAACTTTGCGGTAAATAAAAAAGGGGATTTTGTAGATGGGTACATTTAATAGAAAGATATACAGTCAGTTACGTGAATGGAAAGAACGTGCTGGCGGAAGACGAGCCTTGATGATAAAGGGGGCGAGACGAGTTGGTAAGTCAACTATTGCTGAAGAATTTGCGAAGAAGGAATATCTGTCGTACATTCTTATAGACTTCGGACAAGCTCCAAAAAGAGTTGTGGACTTGTTTGAAGACTTATCTGACTTGAATTTTATATTCTTGCAACTTCAAATGATTTATAAGGTGAAGCTTGTGGAACGTAAGTCTGTAATTGTCTTTGATGAAGTGCAACTTGCTCCAAAGGCACGCCAAGCAATAAAGTATTTGGTTGCAGACGGACGCTATGATTACATTGAGACTGGTTCTCTTATTGGCATAAGGAAGTTTACAGAAGGTATCTTGATTCCAAGTGAAGAGACTACTATAGAAATGTATCCTATGGATTATGAAGAGTTCAGATGGGCAATGGGAGATGAGATAAGTGTTCCTTTGCTTAGACAATGTTTTGATGCCCAAAAAACACTTGGAGATGCTGTCGTTAGACAAACTCTTCGTGATTTCAGACTTTATATGTTAATTGGCGGTATGCCACAAGTTGTGTCTGAATATATCAAAACCAATAATTTTGCAGATGTCGACGAAATGAAACGTTCGATAATAAGTCTTTATGATGCAGACTTGCGGAGAATAGACTCTACAGGGCGTGCTTCATTACTTTTCAATAATATTCCGGCCCAATTGTCTCATGGAGGTGGACGATATCAAGTAAGCGCTGTAATAGATAACCAAAGGGCGGAAAACATCCTACCTATATTGGAGGATATGAAGAACTCTATGATTGTGAATGTCGCTTATCATGCAGATGATCCAAATGTAGGTATGTCTTTGACTAAAAATTTGGAGAAGTTTAAGATATACTTGCATGATACTGGATTATTTGTTACCTCGATGTTCATGGACAAGAAATCTACGGAGAATGTGATTTACAATAAATTGCTCAATGATAAGTTGAATACGAATTTGGGGTATGTTTATGAAAACGTTGTGGCTCAGATGTTGACTGCATCTGGCAACAAACTGTTCTATTATACATTTCCTTCAGAGACATCAAACCATCTTTATGAGATAGATTTCTTGTTGAGCAAGGGAAACAAAGTCTGTCCTTTGGAAGTGAAGTCTTCTGGGTATGCGACTCATTCTTCTATTGATAATTTTTGTGATAAGTTTTCATCTCGTATATCTGATAAATACCTTGTTTATACTAAAGACTTTCGCAAGAATAAAGGGGTAATCTGTCTTCCTGTATTTATGGTGCCATTCTTATGATTTGGTCGCCTTTACAGACTTTTACTGAGAAATAAAATAATTAATATTAGCTGTGCATAGTCCTAACGTATGCAATGCAGCCATTCCTTAGGAAAGATAAATAACTGAAAAATGGAAGATAAATTTGAAATGCTTTGGCTTGAGAAGCGCAAGGCTATATTAATGAACAACGAAGAGTATCGTAAAGCAACTGAAGGCTACAAGATGTCGTCGGGGGCAGACTGGCTATTGTTTGGTATGCCTATTGTTGCAGCAATAGTAGTATTAGACCAATCGTTTTTTGCCAACGAGATGCTCAACTGGCTACTTGGTGCAGGTGTAGCAGCAGTAATGTTTGTGATAGCCGTTGCCGTGAAATCGTTTATTATAGGCGCACGCCCTGTATCGGAAATTGAAGCAGAGATTAAGCAACGATGCAAGGAACAATTTGACGCTACAGGGAAGTTTTAAAAATGAAAATAAAATGGCGAAAAAAAGTAATGTCTTATACTGATATAGGTAGACACATTTACAAACCATTAAATGTGTTAATCA
>OKRS01000377.1_pt1 | contig 34356 bp, 29 predicted proteins | sample 1601191 | NCBI WGS metagenome assembly OKRS01 (sample SAMEA3541509, study PRJEB24748) | human gut metagenome | biome: human gut; feature: human-associated habitat; material: faeces | place: China | collected 2012
GTGCTCTCTGTGCTATCCGTGTGCGACATAATAAAAGACAAAGGCAAAGTCTTCCCTAACTGGTTGTAATCAATATTCCCCAATGTTTATCGGGTGAGCCTATAACAGACTTTTGTGTAGAAGTTATAATAAACAAAAAAAGTCTTGCAAGTATTATACTTACAAGACTTTTTAGTAGCGGGGGTGGGACCCGAACCCACGACCTCCGGATTATGAATCCGACGCTCTAACCAGCTGAGCTATCCCGCCATCGTTGTTTGCGGGTGCAAAGGTACATCAAACTTTTGAATCTTCCAAATAAAAACCAAACTTTTTTTTCTATGATTGAAAAAATAAGATGATAATATAATACTTATTGATGCAAAATAAAAGCATATGCAATAAAAAATGATACAAATAAAAGGATTTGCAGTAAAAAAATCAAAAATAATTGTGAAAATAAAATATTATTTTTGCACCATCTTACAAAAAGGCGTTACTGGCGCTTTGGTTTTTGACTGTAGAAGAACTTCGCAAACTCATCTGTTCGTCAAGAAAACAAGGCAATAAGGCAATGTCCCACGGGCTGTATTGTATACAGCCCTCAATGGGTTATAAGTATTTATGCTTATGACAAAGTTGAGGGTTTATTCTACTTTATAACTTGGGGCTATCCTCGTTGCTCGCTTCCGACGAACAGGGCAATGCGAAGGCCTTTCTATGGTGGAATCGAGCTGCTTTGGATGGCTCCACGTTCTTTTTAGTGTAAAATCTTAATTTTTTATATTTACAAATGTATTGTCGGGTTTGAAGCCATACCGATATTAACAAAAAAACTACTATAAGGTTATGAAAAAACTTATGTTTTTTGCTGCAATGATTCTTACTATGGGTCTTGTATCATGCTCAAGCGACGACTAAACAATGCAGGCGCCAATAAAAGTGAAGCTTGCACCATCAAAAGCGTCAAAAGTAACATTCTATTCTAATGGCAATGAACTCGATGCCAATGGTAATGTTGTAGGAACAAACACAAACGCAAAGACAGCCCCTTTCTATGTTACACGTGCTGAAGAAAATGGAAATCCTGATGCTGTAGAGGTGAATTTCTCTATCAATGAGCGTCAGTATAAGTCAAATGATACTAAGCTATCTATCCACGTACGTTCGGTGAGCGATGTTACTGTGTTTATTCCAACTCCTGCAGAGTACTATTGCCCAGTTGATGATATGCATATCGTGCAGTCTCACTCACAAAATGTCGAGGCTTATGGTTCTAACGAACATGCTGAAATGGTTATCAATGGCAGCAAGGTCGGACTTGATATTGCTTTTGCTGAAAATGGTATTACTATCAAAACAAGCGGTATGAACGAAAATGTTCAGAACTATTTGCAGAATAAATACCATGATGGTTTGACATTCGAAATCTGCAACTACTTCAATACCGAGAAAGCTGTAGCTAACGGAAGTACTAAAGCAATTTCTAAGAATGATTTGAAGAGTATGCTTGACGATCATACTACAATTTCGTTCACACACACACCTGCTGTTTTTGCCAATGCTTATGGCTTGCTTAAAGGTAATGCAACAGCAGGCGAAAAAGAAGTTAAGATTATGGAAGACGACCAGGAAGTAACCTACCACGTGCGTGCACTTGATTGTAAGGTTGTGCCTGCTGACTTCACTCTCTTCAATACTGCTGTTTACGGGGGCGTTTCTGGTCACACATCTTATCTCTATTCATACTCACGCAAGTAAGTATCAGTAGAATCAATAAAAAATTCCGACGACTTTACTTTAGTCATCGGCTTTACGGCAAGGCTTTTGTTTCAAATAGCCTTGCCGTTTTTTTGCTCGCCTTGTATCTTTGGTCTTCATATACCAAAAGTGGCAGAAAATGGCTTGAAAGTTTATAAACTATCGTGGTTTATTTAATTAAAAAAGAGTGAAGAATCTAATAGCTATATAACTATTAAATTCTTCACTCTTCGTTTTTCACTATTCCCTTAAATTCTTACAGAGGGTACTCCTCGAATGCGTATAATACTGTGGTGAGGTATCTTTCACCAGTATCAGGGAGGATGGCTACAATATTCTTACCTTTATTCTCTGGACGCTTGGCAAGGATGGTGGCAGCATAGACTGCTGCGCCAGATGATATGCCAACGAGCAAGCCTTCCTGTTGTGCAAGCTGACGACCAGAACGGATGGCGTCGTCGTTTTCTATATCCAAGACCTCGTCGATTACTGATGCATCGTAGGTGTCAGGAACGAAACCTGCACCAATGCCTTGGATTTTATGCGGACCACTCTTACCACCATTCAGTACTGGCGATGAGGCTGGCTCTACAGCTACTATCTTGATATTAGGATTCTTCTCCTTAAGATATTCGCCGATACCGGATATTGTTCCACCTGTACCAACTCCACCAACAACGATGTCGACTGTGCCATCTGTATCTTCCCAAATTTCAGGACCCGTTGCCTGATAGTGGATTTGTGGGTTGGCAGGGTTAACAAACTGACCAAGAATAACAGCACCAGGGATAGAAGCTCGCAATTCTTCTGCAGCTTTTATTGCTCCAGGCATGCCATCGGCTCCAGGTGTTAGTCGAACCTCTGCACCATAAGCCTTAACGAGGTTGCGACGCTCTACACTCATGGTCTCTGGCATAGTAAGGATGAGCTTATAGCCTTTTACTGCAGCAACGAGAGCTTCGCCAACACCGGTGTTGCCACTTGTAGGTTCTATGATAGTAGCTCCAGGCTTTAGAATGCCTTTGCGCTCAGCATCTTCAATCATAGAAAATGCTACACGGTCTTTGATGCTACCGCCCGGGTTGAAATATTCCACCTTAGCGATGATGGGTGTTTCCGCTCCATGTAGTTTGGAGTATTTGCTAAGCTCCACAAGAGGAGTGTGGCCGATAAGGTCGGTTATTTGTTTTGCAATTTTCATATCGCCATGGTTTATACGATTATACATATTCGAAAGCCTCTTTGAGAGCATCGAGCAAGTCGTCGATATTCTCGATACCGATGCTCAAGCGAATGGTAGAAGGATAGATATGCTCCTGCTCCAATTCCTCAGGGCTCATTTGTGAGTGTGTTGTTGTGGCTGGATGTATCACGAGCGACTTCACATCGGCAACATTTGCCAAGAGTGAGAATATGCGCAAGTGGTCGATGAATGCCCATGCTTCTTTCTGACCTCCCTTGATTTCGAAGGTGAAGATGCTACCAGCACCATTAGGATAGAGCTTCTTGTATAGCTCGTGGTCTGGGTGAGAAGGGAGTGAAGGGTGGTTAACCTTGGTGACCTTAGGGTTGTTGGCAAGATATTCCACTACCTTAAGTGCATTCTGCACGTGGCGCTCTACACGAAGGCTGAGAGTCTCCAGACCCTGAAGCAATATCCATGCATTGAAAGGACTGATGGTAGCACCAGTATCACGAAGGATGACGGCACGAATTCTTGTTACGAAAGCTGCTGCTCCTGCTACATCAGCAAATACTGCACCATGGTATGAAGGGTCTGGCTTGGCAAGGGTAGGGAACTTGTCGGCATTAGCCTTCCAGTCGAACTTACCGCCATCTACGATTACGCCACCGAGCGAACTACCATGACCGCCAATGAACTTTGTGGCAGAATGAACAACGATGTCGGCTCCATGCTCGATAGGACGAATGAGGTAAGGAGTGCCGAAGGTGTTGTCGATGATGAGAGGGATGTTATGACGATGAGCAATCTCTGCAAGACGGTCGATATCTGTGACGTCAGAATTTGGATTGCCGAAAGTCTCAGCATAGAGCGCCTTGGTGTTAGGTTTGATGGCTGCCTCTACTTCATCAAAGTTGCGAACATCAACGATTGTGTATGTAACACCCTGAGTTGTCAATGTGTGAGTGATGAGGTTGAACGAGCCGCCATAAAGGTTGTCGGCTGCTACCACATGGTCGCCATTCTGAAGAATGTTTTGCAAAGCGTAGGTTACGGCAGCAGCACCAGAAGCAACTGCGAGTCCGGCTACACCACCCTCAAGGGCTGCAACACGATCTTCGAATACTCCCTGAGTGGAGTTAGTTAGTCGACCATAGATATTACCTGCATCGCGAAGACCAAAACGGTCGGCAGCATGCTGAGAGTTGCGGAACACATAACTTGTGGTCTGATATATAGGCACTGCTCTTGCATCAGTTGCAGGATCTGGATTCTCTTGTCCAACGTGGAGTTGTAGGGTCTCAAAACGGAGTTTTCTTTCGTTGCTCATAATTTGTTTCCTTTCTTTTATTTGTTTTTATGTTGTTGTCTATTTATTGTGATACCATAAATCGTGTTTGTGTATCTTTATGTTCACGGTTGCAAAGGTACGGCGAAATACTGATACTGGAAATAGCATAATTGCGTCATTTGTGATACCACAAATGTGGTATATGAGTGATAATCGCCAGAAATTGACATGATTATAGGTGTTTACACCTTATTATATATAGGGACAGAGATTTTATATATAGCAATATGGTGTCTTTAATAAAAATGTAACATGTTGGTAATATGTGTGAAAGAAAATAATGCTATCTTTGCAACCGTAATACAATATATAAAAATATATTATGGTGAACGATTTAACAGATGGCACAGCCAATAAAGGCTACCGCATTCTTGTGGTAGACGACGAGGAAGACTTGTGTGAAATCCTAAAGTTTAATCTTGAGACTGAAGGATATACAGTAGAAACAGCTAATTCGGCAGAAGAGGCGCTGACATTGGATATTGCCAGTTTCAACCTTTTGCTCCTTGATGTTATGATGGGAGGCATGTCGGGCTATTCACTCGCCAAGAAGTTGAAGGCAGCTCCTGCTACAGCACAGATTCCTATCATCTTCCTTACCGCTCGTGATAGTGAGAACGATACCATTACAGGTTTCAATATCGGTGCCGACGACTATATCTCAAAGCCTTTCTCTATTCGTGAGGTGATGGTGAGAATAAGAGCCGTGCTTCGTCGTACTTCAGAAACTCCTGATACAGAGACTCATCAGATGATACGCTATCAGGGATTGGAGATGAACCTTGATAAGAAGACAGTGACTGTAGATGGCGAAGATGTGCCATTTACAAAGACTGAGTTTGAACTGTTGAAGCTGTTGCTCGAAGAACGCGGAAGAGTCTTTTCACGTCAGGAACTCATCGATAAAGTTTGGCCTAAGGATGTGCTGGTGCTCGACCGCACAGTAGATGTCAACATCACTCGCATGAGAAAGAAAATAGGAAGATTCTCAAAGTGTATTGTTACTCGCTTGGGCTTCGGATATTATTTTGATGCATGATGAATATGAAACTAACAGTAGGTCAGAAACTATATGCTTCGGTAATGGCGATATTTCTTGTCTTTGCCGTGGCATTAATCATGTTTCAGCAAAACAGGGAAAAGCAATTTAAGATAGAAGCCCTGAATATAAGGTTGCAAGGCTACAACGAGCATATGGCTGAATCGCTCGATACCATGGAGCTAATAGGCTTTGGCGCTATGAATAAATATGTGGCAATGCACAATATGCCAGGACTTAGAGTCACCATCATCAACACTAAGGGCGAGGTGATTTATGATAATAAGCTCAGCAAACCTACTCATGCTGCCAACCATTTAAACCGTCCTGAGATTCGTCAGGCGCTGGCTACAGGAAAAGGATATACTGTTGACAGAAAGAGCAATACTCTGAATCACGACTATTTCTATTCTGCCACATATTATCCACAAAGCAAAGTGATTGTTCGTAGTGCGTTGCCTTACGACAACAATCTTATTCGTTCGCTAAGTGCCGACCAACATTATATATGGTTTACCCTTGGTGCATTGCTCGTGTTGACAATTGTGTTGTGGCGATTTACTCGCCGACTGGGCAAGAATGTAGGCAAGCTACGACTCTTTGCATATAAAGCCGACCATAACGAATCTTTAGAGACAGAAGACTTGGCTGAATTCCCTAACGATGAGTTAGGCGAAATAGCAGAGCGAATAATTAAGATTTATAAGCGTCTGCAGTCTACACGTAAAGAGCAAGATATGTTGAAGCGACAGCTCACTCAGAATATTGCCCACGAGCTAAAGACTCCTGTGGCAAGTATTCAGGGCTATTTGGAGACAATACTGGGCAACGACGATATGAGTGATGAAACAAAGAAGCAGTTTATGCAACGATGCTTTGCTCAGAGCCAACGTCTCACAGCTTTGCTCCATGATATTTCTACTCTGAATCGTATGGATGATGCTCCACAAGAGACCGAGTTTAGTGAGGTGGATATAACACAGATGGTGGCAACAATAAAGAGCGAGACAGCCTTGCAGTTGGCAGAGAAAGATATGGCTTTCAATAATCTGCTGCCTAAGGATCTTGCCGTTAAGGGCAACCAGAGTTTGCTATATAGCGTGTTTAGAAATCTTGTGGATAATGCTATCGCATACGCAGGTGTTGGCACCACCATTATTCTTTCGGCTCAGAAGGAAGGGCCTATGTGGCATTTCATATTCAAGGATAATGGCGTGGGAGTGCCTCGCGAACATCTGCCACGACTCTTCGAACGTTTCTATCGTGTAGACAAGGGACGAAGCAGAAAGATGGGAGGTACAGGTTTAGGACTTGCCATAGTGAAGAATGCCGTATTGCTACATGGTGGTAGAATATCGGTAGACAATCAGCTTTCTGGTGGCTTGATATTCGACTTCACCCTGCCTGCTTGTTAAAATATTGTAGGTGTATATATCAAATATGTAAAAAACAATGATCCTTTTGGGTTATTGTTTTTTGCTTTTTATAAGATAGGCTGCACTTGGAAATAAAAAAGAAAACTTCGTATTTCTTTTGTTATTATATAAGATAGGCTGCACTCGGCAATTTGTGAGCAAGCTCACATTGCACTCGTTTGCACTATCTTTCCACTCGTTTGGATAAATTTCTCTCGCTCAAGAATACAAAATCATTTGTATTCTCTTCGCTTAATCGAAATTTTGCACTATCTTTAAATAAGATAGGCTGCACTCGGTAATAAAAAAGAAAACTTCGTATTTCTTTTGTTATTCCACTCGTTTGCACTATCTTTGCAGTATGAATCTTCAAGATACAACAACAGTAAAATGGAGCGAGAATGTAATTATCGCTGATGCTGACTATGTAGACCATGTGGCTTTCGACCTCACGGTTAACTTTGAACGTATGCTGGGCAGACGTGTTCATGCTGCAGATATCAGTCAATGGGCAGTATGCGTGGCACTTGATGGTGGACTAAGACCTGGCGAACATGAAACTCAGTTGGTGTTGGTGCACAATCGCGACTCTAAGAAGATGGACAACTTCAAACCATCTGACTATGAAACAGAACTGAATGCCCAGGCTTTCAAAGATGAACAACTTGGAGAATTCCTTGTTACATCTCTTCCTGTAGAAGATATGGTGACAAAGAATCAGTTTATGGTTGAACTGCTTCAGGCTGTGTTGGCTCAAGAACCTGTTAAGCGTATTATGGTAATACCAAATGCTGATACTCCTGAGCTATATGACGAATTGCGCCATGTGCTTAAGAATGTAGACGATGAGCAGAAACGTGTCACTCTCTTCGCTATGCAATCTATGATGGGTGGCAACTTCCGTCAGGAGATACTCGGATATTCTCTTCTTAGCGCTTTGGGTATCAGCGCTGATGAGATAAAATAAACTTTCAATATAGAATATTAAACATTAAAAAATAATAGTAAATGAGCAAAGTACTTATGATTGGTGCCGGAGGTGTAGCTACCGTTGCGGCATTTAAGATTGTTCAGAACTCTGACGTTTTTACAGAGTTTATGATTGCAAGCCGTCGTAAGCAGAAATGTGACGATTTGGTAGCTGCCATTAAGGCAAAGGGATATAAGGTTGACATCAAGACCGCACAGGTAGATGCTGACGATGTTGAGCAGTTGAAGGCATTGTTCAACGACTATAAGCCTGAACTCGTTATCAACCTCGCATTGCCTTATCAGGACCTTACAATCATGGATGCTTGTTTGGCTTGCGGATGCAACTATATGGATACCGCTAACTATGAGCCAAAGGATGAGGCTCACTTTGAGTATTCTTGGCAGTGGGCTTACCGTGAGCGCTTTGAGCAGGCTGGTCTTACTGCTATCCTTGGTTGTGGTTTCGACCCAGGTGTAACAAGCATCTTCACAGCTTATGCTGCTAAGCATCATTTCGATGAGATTCAGTATCTCGATATCGTAGACTGCAATGCTGGTAACCACCACAAGGCTTTCGCTACAAACTTCAACCCTGAAATCAATATCCGTGAGATTACTCAGAAGGGTCTTTACTATGAGAATGGTAAGTATATCGAGACTGAGCCAATGGAGATTCATAAGCCATTGACTTATCCTAATATCGGTCCTCGCGAATCTTACCTCTTGCACCATGAGGAGATTGAATCGTTGGTTATCAACTATCCAACTATCAAGCGTGCACGCTTCTGGATGACATTCGGTCAGCAGTATCTCACATATCTCGACTGCATCGAGAACCTTGGTATGAGCCGTATTGACGAAATTGAGTATGAGGCTCCATTGGCTGATGGTACAGGTACAGCTAAGGTTAAGATTGTGCCATTGCAGTTCTTGAAGGCTGTGTTGCCTAACCCACAGGATCTTGGCGAGAACTATGAGGGCGAGACAAGTATCGGCTGCCGCATTCGTGGTTTGAAGGATGGCAAGGAGCACACCTATTATATATATAATAACTGTAAGCACCAGGATGCTTACAACGAGACTGGTATGCAGGGCGTTTCTTATACCACTGGTGTGCCTGCTATGATTGGCGCTATGATGTTCTGCAAGGGTCTTTGGAGAAAACCAGGTGTTCACAATGTTGAGGAGTTTGATCCAGATCCATTCATGGAAGAGCTCAACAAGCAGGGATTGCCTTGGCACGAGCAGTTTGATGGCGACTTGGAACTGTAATACTCCATTATTTTCTTAACCCCAATAAACTCATAAAGTAATATTTATGGCTAAAGAAAACGAAGACACACAGAAGGCTATGCAAGAGGGTAAACTGAAAGCCCTGCAAGCAGCCATGTCAAAGATAGAAAAAGATTTCGGTAAAGGCTCTATCATGCGTATGGGTGATGAGCAGATTGAGAATGTAGAGGTTATCCCTACTGGTAGCATCGGTCTTGATGTAGCTCTTGGCGTAGGCGGCTATCCAAAAGGTCGTATCATCGAGATTTATGGTCCTGAGTCGTCGGGTAAGACTACTCTTGCTATCCATGCTATTGCTGAGGCTCAGAAAAATGGCGGTATTGCAGCATTCATCGATGCAGAGCATGCTTTCGACCGTTTCTATGCTGCCAAGCTTGGTGTAGATGTCGACAATCTGTGGATATCTCAGCCAGATAATGGTGAGCAGGCTTTGGAGATTGCTGATCAGCTGATACGCTCAAGCGCTATCGATATCATTGTTATCGACTCTGTGGCTGCGCTTACTCCTAAGAAGGAGATAGAGGGCGATATGGGCGATTCGGCTGTAGGTCTTCAGGCACGACTCATGAGTCAGGCTTTGCGTAAGCTTACTTCTACAATATCTAAGACCAACACCACTTGCATCTTCATCAACCAGTTGCGCGAGAAGATTGGTGTGATGTTTGGTAACCCTGAGACAACCACTGGTGGTAATGCTTTGAAGTTCTATTCAAGTGTTCGTTTGGATATCCGTAAGGTTTCAGCTATCAAGGATGGTGACCAGATAATCGGTAACCAAGTACGTGTGAAGGTGATCAAGAACAAGGTAGCTCCTCCTTTCCGTAAGGCAGAGTTTGAAATCATGTTTGGCGAGGGTATCTCTAAGATAGGTGAAATCCTCGACCTCGGCGTTGACTACGGAATCATCCAAAAGTCAGGCTCATGGTTTAGCTACAACGGAACAAAACTGGCACAGGGTAGGGATGCCACAAAGGCTATGCTAAGAGATAATCCTGAATTGTGCGAAGAGCTCGAAGGACTTATCAAGCAAGCTATTGCTGATAAGAAGGAAGAATAAAACAATTTATCAACCAATATCTGACAAGGCTGCATGCTATTAGTCGCAAAGACTATGGTGTGCAGCCTTTTTCTGTCAAATTGTCATATTGCTGTCGCATCTCTCATAGTCATATTCCTTTGGCACATGGTTTGCAAATATATCGGTGTACATGTGTGGTGCATGTATATAATAATATGTATAATAACAAAAAATAAATATAACTATGGGAAAGATTATAGGAATCGACTTAGGAACTACAAACAGTTGCGTTGCTGTATTCGAAGGCAACGAACCAGTAGTAATCGCAAATAGCGAAGGTAAGCGTACAACACCTTCTGTTGTAGGCTTCGTAAAGGATGGTGAACGTAAGGTTGGTGACCCTGCAAAGCGTCAGGCTATCACAAACCCAAAAAACACCGTTTATTCTATCAAGCGTTTCATGGGTGAGACATACGAGCAGTGCGCTAAGGAAGTTACTCGCGTACCTTATACTGTAAGTAACGAGGGTGGTTTCCCACGTGTAGACATCGAAGGTCGTAAGTATACTCCACAGGAAATCTCTGCTATGATTCTTCAGAAGATGAAGAAGACAGCTGAAGACTATCTCGGACAGGAAGTTACTGAGGCTGTCATCACCGTTCCTGCTTACTTCTCTGACTCACAGCGTCAGGCTACTAAGGAGGCTGGACAGATTGCAGGTCTTGATGTAAAGCGTATCGTTAACGAGCCAACTGCTGCAGCTCTTGCTTATGGTGTAGACAAGGCTGACAAGGATATGAAGATTGCCGTATTCGACCTTGGTGGTGGTACTTTCGATATCTCTATCCTTGAGTTCGGTAGCGGTGTATTTGAGGTTCTTTCTACTAATGGTGATACTCACCTTGGTGGTGATGACTTCGACCAGGTAATCATCGATTGGCTCGTTCAGGGCTTCAAGGCTGATGAGGGTATCGACCTTACAAAGGATCCAATGGCTATGCAGCGCTTGAAGGAGGCTGCAGAGAAGGCTAAGATAGAGTTGTCTTCTACAACTTCTACTGAAATCAACTTGCCTTATATCAGCGCAGAGGGTGGTATGCCTAAGCACTTGGTTAAGACTTTGACTCGTTCACAGTTCGAGCAGTTGGCACACAACCTTATTCAGGCTTGTCTCGTACCTTGCCAGAACGCTATGCGTGACGCTAAGCTTCAGACATCAGATATTGATGAGGTTATCCTCGTAGGTGGTTCAAGCCGTATCCCTGCCGTTCAGACTTTGGTTAAGAACTACTTCGGCAAAGAGCCTTCAAAGGGTGTAAACCCAGATGAGGTTGTTGCTGTTGGTGCTGCTATCCAGGGTGCTGTGCTTACAGGTGATAAGAGCGATATCGTTCTTCTCGATGTTACTCCTCTTACCCTCGGTATCGAGACCATGGGTGGTGTGATGACAAAGCTTATCGAGGCTAACACAACAATTCCTTGCAAGAAGAGTGAGACATTCTCTACCGCTGTCGACAATCAGACTGCTGTAACAATCCATGTTCTTCAGGGTGAGCGTCCAATGGCTGCACAGAATAAGTCTATCGGTCAGTTCAATCTTGAGGGTATCGCCCCAGCTCGTCGTGGTGTTCCTCAGATTGAGGTTACATTTGATATCGATGCTAACGGTATCTTGAATGTTAGCGCTAAGGATAAGGCTACAGGTAAGGAGCAGGCTATCCGTATCGAGGCTTCAAGCGGCTTGAGCGAGGAGGAAATCAAGCGTATGAAGGCTGAGGCTGAGCAGAATGCTGCTGCTGATAAGGCTGAGCGTGAGCGTGTAGATAAGATGAATCAGGCTGACTCTATGATCTTCACCACCGAGAACTTCTTGAAGGACAATGGTGATAAGATTCCTGCAGACCAGAAGCCAGGTATCGAGTCTGCTCTCCAGCAGCTCAAGGATGCTCATAAGGCTGGCGACGTTGCCGCTATCGATTCTGCTATCAACAACCTCAACCAGGTTATGCAGGCTGCTTCTGCTCAGATGTATCAGGGAGCTCAGGGAGCTCAGCCAGGTGCTGATGCCGGCTTCAATGGTGCTCAGGGCGGCCAGCAGGCTGGTGGTCAGAACGACAATGTCCAGGATGCTGACTTCGAGGAGGTTAAGTAGTCTGAAATAATCAACAATAATTATCGGAAACCAAATCCGTGTAACTCAATGAGTTACACGGATTTGCCGTTTTAAGGGGTTTGCTGATACTTATCGATTTCTATCAATTCGTTGATTTTCTGTGTTCCATATTTGTACCGCGACTAAAAAGTAGATAAAGAGCGACAAAAACATACATAAAAGTAGAAACAAGGAAAAATAAAGATTTGCTATGCCAAGTATCTCATTGAAAATCAGACGAAAATGCAAAATCTGCGGTAAGGTGTTTTTCATCAAAAACCTCGATTCGCAGTACTGCTCAGGTAAGTGCAGTAAAATAGCTTACAAGCGCAGATGTGATGCAGAAAAGAAGGAGGAGCGTCTTGAAAAGATAGCTTCTCAAGTATCAGATATCAGAGAGTATATCTCTGTTAAGGAAGCCGTGGCTATCTTCGGAGTAGAACGTGATTCTGTTTATCGGTTGGTTAGGAGTGGAAAGGTTCAAGCTGTGAATCTCGGTGAACGTCTCATACGAATCAACCGCAAAAACTTAGAATCTCTTTTGCCGACAAGAAAACAAATCCGAAAGGAAAGTGAAAAGCCATTGCCTAAACTCTATAGTCTTGAACCCGAAGACTGCTATACAATCTCAGAGGTTTGCAAGAAATATCGTATTAATGACTCTACCGTTTGGGCGCATGTGCGCAAATACTCTATCCCTTCTCGTCAGATTGGTAACTACGTTTATGTGCCGAAAGAAGAAATCGATAACTTATATAAATCAGAAGACCTATGAAGAAAGCTATGTTACACACCAAGGTTTCCGTGAAGCTCCGCAAGTCAGAGCTTCGTGAAGAATGGTATCTTTACTTAGAAGCCTATCCAGTGTTTAAGGTTGGATGCGAGAAACCACAGCGAGAGCGTGAGTATCTCAATCGTATTATCACCACTCCCATGTGGGACAAGACACGTCCTGCACGGCTTAATGTCAATGGTGAGCAGTCCTTTAAACCCAAACGTGACCAGAACGGCATCATTGTTTGTCGTTCTAAACGTGACCGTGAAATCTGCATCTTTGCTGATAATGTCCGCAATCTCCGTCAGCATGAGTACGACAATGCCGAACTTTACTCTGAGACAGACCAAGCTATGGTGGAGAAGATAGAGATGGGCAAGACCAACTTTATTGATTACTTTGAAAAGGTTGCTGATAATCGGCATAAGAGAGGTTCAAAGTCCATCATCGTCAATTGGAATCGTGTATATGAACTTATCAAAATTTATGCTGATGGTGACTTCTTCCCATTCTCAAAGGTTACGCTGAGAATGATTGAGAGCTTCAAGACATTCCTGATGACAGCTCCACAGGGAGGTGGCAAGTCGGGGATTATATCTCAGAACACAGCTGCCACTTACTTCGCTATATTCAAGGCTGCCGTGCATCAAGCTTTCATTGATGGCTATCTTGATATTGACATTGCTGCAAAGGTCAAAGGTATTCAGGAGGAAGAAAGCAGACGTGAACATCTTACCATTGACGAACTGAATCAACTTGCAGCAACACCATGTGATTATCCTATGCTCAAAAAGGCAGCCTTGTTCAGTGCTCTTACTGGACTTCGTCATTGTGATATAATGAAGATGAAATGGCGTGAGCTATCAAAAGAAGGTGACCATTATCGCCTCAACTTCAATCAGAAGAAGACAGGCGGAGTTGAATATATGCCAATCTCAGACCAGGCTTATCTTATTTGCGGTGAACCTAAAGCCCCGGACCAATTAGTGTTCGAGGGACTTCAGGCACCATCATGGATAAACAAGCCTGTAAAGAAATGGGTGGAGAATGCCGGTATAAAGAAGAAAATCACGTTCCATTGTTTTAGGCACTCGTATGCAACCAATCAACTAACCAAAGGCACAGACTTGTTTACCGTCAGTAAGATGCTTGGACATACCAATATCAAGACCACGCAGATATATGCCAAGGTGGTTGACTCCAAGAAGGAGCAAGCAGCCGATGCCATCAAACTTGTTCTTCATAGTGATGTGACGGAATAATCACTCTTTCCCTTATCTGCCACTTATGCGTTATGTATAGGTGGCTTTTTCTTTTTATTTCCCTTTTCTTTGGTTTACTTAATACGCAATGGCATACGGAACGCTTCCGTATGTACTACCGTACCTTCAGAAAAATGCAGTTGTCTATATTAAAGTTTGTTATTAAAAATCAGTCGCTTACGACTCTTATTTATTTCTTTTAATATGGTATAAGATACGGTGCAATCCTTGCCCATTTCCGCATCTTGTAAACATCCATAAATAACACTAATTTTGCTGCCGAATTCAATAACGAACTTGACTGCGCAGTCATAATCCATAACAATTTAAAAGTAAATAAACAAATGGAAAATCAAAGAAAACAATCCGACAATGTGCCGACATTTGATATGATTCCGATGTTAATGGCAAACCTTCTGGAGGACAACAAAATTCTTTCTGCAAAGATTGATGCTCTCAATAAGAAGATAGGCACGGTTACACCAGCCAACAGGAAAGGTGATGACAATGAGCGTATGGATGTGACTGAAGCACAGAGATACATTCCCGGTCATCCTGCAATCCAAACCATCTACGGATGGACTTCAAACGGTCAGATACCTTATCATAAGATTGGCAAGCGTATCTATTTCGTTAAGTCAGAACTTGACGAATGGCTGTCTCACGGTCAGCGTAAATCAGAAGATGCTCTGAACAAAGAGGCAGAAGAGTATGTTAAACGTCATCCTAAACATTCACATTTTTAATATTTATGACTATGAATATTCAAAACAAGATGTCAAAAGAGCAGTATGCTTCTCTTTTCAAGAACACAGAAATCAAAGTTGGAGATAATTGCTATTACTGCTATTGTAAAGATGGAGAGACCGAAATCTCGAACTTCATTATGATACCTCTTTATCTTATTCGTGATGGAGCAACAGCCTCTCGTGTCTTCATTCTCCGTAACAAACTGGGATGTGAAGTCAGAATAGAGTTCTCCATAGAGGAAATGACTGCGCTTCCAAAATTTCGCATTCGTATTGAACGAGAAGTGAACTTCATGTGGTATGGCTCATCTGCCAAGTTCAATAAACTTCGTGGCATTCTTTATTCAAGCATGGAGGTGATAACTAAAATATCCACACTCGGATGGCAGAAACAGGGATTTTATGCTTTCGGTAACGGTGTAGTATATGATGGTAATTGGTTCCCTATTGACGAAGAAGGCATTGTGCGACTCTCGTCTTCATTGGGTTCTTTCTATCTCCCTGCTTTCTCTAAGATGAATGAGGATAATGCGGACAAATTTCTATTTGAGCAGAAGTTTGTTCATCATGCAGAAAGCAGAATACATTTCTATGCTTTTGCAAGCCAAATGATTGTTGTATATGGAGAGAATGCCATTATAGGCATTTGTTACATCATCGTGTGTCTGTTTCGTGACATCATCATCCGATATAGACGAGAGTTCCCTTCCCTATTTTTATTTGGTCCCAAAGGAACTGGTAAGACAGCTTTCGGTGAATTGCTGCAAAGTCCATTCATCTATTGTGGTGATCATCCCAACCTGCGCACATCTACCATGCCGAGCCTTGCCATAGTACTTTCTCAGGCTGAGAATGCAATGATGCATCTTGATGAATACAAAAATGACATAGATGTGGAGAAAGTCGAGCTGTTGAAAGGCTTGTGGGACTGCCAAGGACGTAGCAAGTTGGATATGGAGACCCATAAGCGTGAGCAGTCAAAAGTTCTTAGTGGTGTAATCGTCAGCGGTCAGGAGAAACCAACCGTTGATATCGCTCTATATTCTCGTCAGTGTGTTTTACCATTTCACAAAGATACTCATACCGTAGAGGAAAAAGCTAACTTCCGAATCTTGAAAGATTACGAGCATGAAGGAACTTCATACGTTGTTGTCGAGCTCTTGCAGATACGAAAACAGTTTGAACATTCGTATGCATCATGCTATGAACAAGCCGTAAAGGATATATGTTCAGCCATAACTTATAGTATCGACGAGCGCATTCTCCACAACTGGTCAGTAATCCTTGCATCCTTTATGGCTTCGTGTGACCATATCAAGTTCCCATTCTCATATAGTCAGGTATTCCAAACTGTCATTTGTGGTGTCGAATATCAGAATGAGGAATGCTTGCACAGCAATGAACTGAGTATATTCTGGAAGACTGTTGACTATCTCAAACAAGATAATCAAATCTTCGGTCTCTGCGATTATCGAATTCACGAATACACATCATTGAAAGTTGACATAAAAATTGATGGAAGAAGACAATCCGTCACACGCAACTTCGGCAATTCCAAGAAGATTCTGATGATACCGACCAATAGCAGACTCTTTGCCTTGTACACGCTGCACCTCCAAAGAACTCATGAGAAGGTTATTCCAGAGAACACTTTAAAGTATTATATCGAGAACTCACCAGAGTATATTGGTAAGATGAATAGCGTACGTTTCGCGTCCATAGAGAATGTTAAAGACTGGCCTCGGCAATACGAACTGAAGATTCCAAACTGCCAACCACGCCTGAGCGAGAAACCGGTACAGGCATTCTGCCTCGACTCCGATGCCGTAGAAACAGCATACGGAACAAATCTCTATTCCGATTACATGGGCTTTGATTTAATCCACACTTCGTGATTGCATCTACACTTTCTACAATATCTACAATATTGATATACAATTATTTATCTAATAATAACTATATATACATATGAGATAAGACTTCACAACCAAAATCTTCTTTTCCCTTTTTTAAAAATAAGGGAAAAAGAAAAACGAGCTTGCTCGTAACTCATTCATAACAGCAGTGCAAATATACTTATATGACACGTTTTGTAAAAAACGGGTAGCCTAATACCCATTAACATTCGTTAAAGGTTTAGGCTGCCCCTCCAAAGGAGTTCCAAAGGGGAGCAAGCTCTGGCAGAAGAAGTTGTTTTAACTACGAAAAATCAAAGATGGGCTATCTTATTTTCGGAAAGCCCATTTATATTTTGGATTTCGTATGGCTTCTTTCATTGCCTCACGATATAGATCATTCTCTGCATCTGCAAAATATATGTCAGAACAGAAATTATCCCACCAAGAATCAATGTTCTTATAAAACTGTTCTAATTCTTCTTTTGTAAATGACGGTTCAAAGTTATCAACAGTTATACCTCTGTCTTTCAACTTTTGTGTGATGCTTTTTTCTGTTTCTCCTGGATTACGCTCAACATTAAGCAATACAGCCTTTCTTGATACCACTTTATTATTAAATCTTTGTTTCAATCTATCGTGCCAAGCATGATTCAATATATCTTCGGGGAAATAAGCTTCTCCATTATTGCTGGCAGCAAAAATCTCCTTTGATATTTTTGCGTCATGACGAAAATACACTTTCTTAACCTCAATAACATTCTGTTTTAAATCGGCTTCTTTTTCCATTTCGAGTAGAAAGCCACTTTGTAAACCACTTCGAGAGAACACTTGTTTACCTATTGTTTTTAATGCGTAATGTTTATGCTGTTGAAATGCCTCTGGAAATCTTAACTCATAATAGTAGATTACACCAACTTTTTTTTCATCTATACATGGAATATATTCATCCGTATCACTCTTATAATCTGTTGTCGCAAAGAATTTCATCACCTCTACATCAGAAGTAAAATCAAGAAATTTTGATTTATTATAATAATGCTGTGCCAAACCAGAATAATGCATTCTTATGCGGAATGTATCATGAAGCAATTCTATACCATTCTCCAGCAATTGAACTATAGGATGAGTACGGATTAGCAGTTCCAGCTCTTGAGCAAAAATCATGTAATCTAAATAATAGTTCTCTTCATTATGTTTCTCATCTCTAAAAAGATTTGGCTTACATGGCTTATTCTGATAATAATCAGATTGTCCCCTATATAAGAATTTATGTTTGTACAGGTTAGGCTTTAAGCTAAAGTAGAAATCCTCAGGATGCATTGGGTTTAAGGGAGCCATTTGTGACATAATAAAAGATCTTCTGGGAAATAGTTGCTTTAGATGGGCGACATAAGGGGATGCCCAATCTATACGGAAATGCCCACAATTGGTGTCATAGAAATAATCCATATTAGCAATATCATTCATTAGTTCATCATTGTCATAAGCTTTCTCTTCTATCTTTTTGAGATATTCCACAGCTTCATATACATTATCAAAAGGAGTTTCAATAGTCCCCTTTTCACCTATGGAAGGTTCAACTCCTGTATATGGAACATTTCTAGAATATTGTTGTATCAGTTTATCCCTATCGGTATCATCTAAATGAACCATATAGAAATACGCACCGTTATAAGGTTCGGCTGGTGTGCGAAATATTTTGCCGTGAAGATTGAACTCATTGGCAAGAATCTTCAAAGTCTCAGAAAAGAACAAAGCTGGTTGAAAGACTGGAGGACATGGCAATTGTAAACCTTTTACGAACATTAGAGCCATAGCATAATCAATAGCATCTTTCATCGCATGAATCCATTCAAGTTTGCCTCCTGCAATTCTTCTTTTAGATATAAACCTGACACGAGCATACATTTCGCTTCTTAAAGGGGTAAAACTATTGAGAGTACGCCATTCGTCTAAATGATTTTCTCCAATAACAATGGTATCATCAGAAAGTACATCAGAAACCTGAGGTATACCTAAATAAGATTGAACGTATGGAGTAAAAATTACTCTTAAAGAGTCAAATTCCAAATTTAAATAGCGACAAGCTTCTTTTATAAAAGCTTCTGACAAATGTTTTGCTTGAGACAATGATAACATAGAATTCCTTCTATTAATTGGTTTTAGAAAATATCTTTCTTCTTAAGACTGTGCATTTTTTATGTATATTTTCAAGAACTGAGGCATTTGTGGAAACTCGTCAATGATTCTGATACATATTTCTTCTATTCTTTATCAAAGTCAAGCAAATCATTGCCGGACAATCGGTCAAAGTCAGAGCGGAAGAGACGGTCTTGAATAACTCTGTACTTTTCAAATTCTGATTCAGCATATTCTTTTGCAGCTTCTGCAGTTATCTTACCTGCATTCTGTAGGATTTCACGGTCTGTAGCATCGAGGAACTTGTCTATACGCTTTTCCCAATCTTCCATTGTCATAGGTATATGACGTTCTGCCATATCTTTGGCAATATCAAGATAAGCATTGACGAGGCGTCCCATAGCCTGCAGTTCGTTTTCTTTCAGATAATTCTTTGCTATAGATACATCAGTCTTGATAATCTTACCATCTGGAGCCTTCGCCCATGTGGTCAATCCCATATGTTCCTTCTCCGCATTGGCTCGTTCCACGATTAGTTCCGCTGCCGTATGTCCATGTATGGCATAGTGCATCTTATTCTGCACCTTCTTGAAGAATCGTCTGGTGATTGGAGCATCCTTATTATAGTCTATTGCCGTAGCATAAATATCCGTCAACTTTTGATAGAAGTTGCGCTCAGACATACGTATCTCACGGATTTCCTCTAAGAGTTGCTCGAAGTAATCCACATTGATGAATGAGCCATTCTCCATACGCTTCTTATCAATGATATAACCACGAATGGCGAATTGCCTTATCACGTATGTACACCACTGGCGGAATTGCGTGGCACGGATGGAGTTGACACGATATCCAACAGAGATAATGGCATCGAGATTGTAGAAAAGTGTACCACGGTTTACATTGCGAGTACCTTCTTGTTGAACTACCGAGATTTTTTCGGTAGTTGCCTCTTTGTCTAATTCTCCTGACTCAAATATATTTTTCAAGTGTACTCCTATATTGTCTGTAGAACAGTCAAACAATGTTGCCATTGCCTTTTGCGTAGCCCACACGGTCTCGTCTTTATACAGCACTTGTATTCCCTCTTCTTTTCCCGTTGCTACAAAGGTCAAGAACTCGGCTGTACTATTTCGTATCTCAAACATCTTTGCCATTATATCATTAAACTATTTCATAATATTACATTATAATTATCTCTTGTTCTGCAAACCATTTTTTACTTATGGCATTAGTCTTAACTTTTTCAGCATCGTTTGTATACATAATAACAGCAAGTGATTTTTTTGCACGCGTACATGTAACATAGAAAAGCCTTTGTGTTCTTTCTATAGACGTTTCCTTGCCATTCTTTAAGTTTTCCAAATCAGCCTTAGATAAGTCCTTAACGCCAAATAATTTGTCATAGCTAAACAGAAATCCTTTTGCTTCAGAATCGTCTATAATTACCATCACACGGTCAAATTCAAGTCCTTTAACACCTTGGTGTGTATCAAATCTTGAACGATTGTTTACGTAGTCATCATAGCTGCGTACCATGTTTATCGGTAAATCCATTACTTCCACCCAAGCTCGTAGTTCTTCTTCAGTATCGTCTTCCAAGTCTAATGGTTGTAAGAGATACGCTTGCCTTAAAATATCTGGTACAGTTAATAATTGAGATTTAATAATTTTATCTACTACCATACGGATGGTACCATTCTCATTTACAAGGTTAGCAACTTTTACGGCTTCTTCTCTGCATTTCAAATAAAGCTCATATGGCTTCTCTATATTTTGTTTGCTCAATAATGGTGAATATTCTTTCAAAATCTCCAATGCAAGTCGTCCATCTTCTTTCATAGATTCTGCAATAGGAAGTACTTCCTTTGTGAAAAATTCTATTTCAGATACAGAACCTTGAAGGAATGTCATCTGATATTTTGATACTTTACTAAGAGGAGCAAAAAAGCTATCAAATCCTAATCTTCGTGCAGCCATCATATGTTCCAATGTTAACATTTTTACATCGGCATCTATACCTGTCCATCTTTCATCTTTTGTTTGATCACCCATAATCATCATTGCATTTTTCTCTATATCATCTTTATTTAAACCATTACGTTGCTGCACAATAAATAGTTTAACATAACCTTCATCTGCATTTTCACGTGAAATTTGTTCTGCATAAGGGTCAAGATTTTCTCCGATATTATTAGCCAACTGGATTATCCGCTTAGCGCAGCGAAAATTCCTTCTTTTTATCGGTTTCTCCCATCCGGCAGGAATGACACTAACCATGTTCTCCTTTCCATCAGTATAAATTCGTTGTTTCTGGTCTCCAAGTAAACCTAAAGTGAAAATATCCGCAAAGTTTTTTTGAATTTCAAAGAAGGCATCAACAAGTTCCTTCTTCGTATCTTGACTCTCATCAATCAATAGTATCGGATATCTTTGTGCTATGATTCGCTGCAACATTTGATTCTCAATAATCATTTGAGCTGACATTTTAATAACATCAGAATGTTTCAAAGCATTATACTCAGAATTACTGCCATTGGGATTGTATCGGAATTTCTCTATGGTCTGTGCTTTATCTAATCGATCTTTCAGTATATTAATTTTTTCCATATTAGAAAGATAAGTCTTTGTTGTCTTATTTTTTGTTTCAGTCAACTTCTTATTCAACGTTTCAATATCTTCAGTAAGATATTGACAATATAGCCTTTTTATATCTAACTGATAGTATTTAATAACATCCCAAACAAAACTATGAATCGTTGATATATGGAAAATTGAGCTATAATCCAACCTGCTAATTATTTCGTCTGTAGCAGCATTTGTAAAAGTAATAACTGCAACTTTCTTTCCTTGCATTAGCAAGTCCTTACCAATGTTATCACGTATCTTTTTCAAAAGAAGAACCAAAGAATGAGTTTTTCCAGAACCAGCACCTGCAAAAAGAAAAAAACTTTTCCGCGGTGTTTCCAAAATACACTTCTCTAATGTCACATCTACTTGATTATCTATATTATTCCCCATTTTTATTTCCATTATTGTTCAAATATGATTTCATCCAATCAAGCCCCTCTTTAATATATGCAGGGGCAACTAAATCAGCAAAATCGTCTATATATAGCAGAGAAACTGCAAAGTCAGCCTTCTGGAAACCACTTTTGCTTTCCAACTTTTCAAATATCTTTTTCTGCAATTCATTTGCAGATTCACTATTTTTCAACAGATTAGCTATTGTGGTAATAGCTCCCATTTTCTTGAGTCCTTCTTGTCGAAATAACTCAAGATTAGCGAATATCAACGCATCCTCAAAAGTATAGGGGCATATTTCCTCATAACCATCTTTATTTTTATCCCATTGGATGTTTATAGGGGTTTGGAATGCTATTTTCACATTGTCTATAACTTTTTCATTCTCCTTTAACATCATCAAATCGTCTATCTGTTCCTTTCCTGGGAACCAACTGTTAACAGAAGGATTTCCAGTCTTATAGTCATTTCCTTTGGTCGTAATCACTGATTGCTGCCTTTTTTTCCCATCTTCCCCTACTTTTGTCTCTGTCGCATCTATATCTGTCACGATCAAAGTTGCTATACCAAGTTTTTCAATAAGTTTACGGAAACGATGAGCATGGCGGCCGTTAACCTCTATTACAGAAATATAATACGAATCTAATTCTGCTTTTGCAAGGAAACTTGGAACAAGTATCTTTTCCGCAGGACCTTCAACAAAAATAACAGCATCCGAAAAGAATATATCGCAGTGGGTTAAACGTATATATCTCGTTACAAATTGCTTAGTTTCTTCGTCTGTTCCAAATGTATTAGATAAATTCACAACTTTTGAAATAGGAATCTTATCACTATCATCTATCACTCGTTTGAAATAGCGCATACAATTCAAATCAAGTTCGTTGACAACATGATTTGAATGTGTGCTTAATACAAGTTGCGTGTTTAGCCAAGAATTATCTTTTATAAGTTCGCTATTACACAGAGCATCAAACGCTTTTTTTACAAACACCTGCTGTGCTTGGGCATGCAAGTGCGCCTCAGGCTCTTCTACAAACACTAGATGAATAGGCTCAATATTCTTTCCATTACTTAATGTCTTAAGCCACTTTTCTCTAAAGTCTATAAGTTTCAAATAAATAGATATTAGATTCCTATAACCAAGTCCATTGTACTTCTCTGGAAGTACAAATTCCTCTAAACCTTGAATAGCAAATTGAACAGCAGAGTCGTGTTTTATAGCTTCCTCTATTTGAATCTTACTTTGTATTGTTATCTCTGGATTTTGGAATCCAGGGTAATTGATATTCTTTAATTCGCCAACTGGTATTTCAAAAGTTTTTCTTAATTTTTCATCATATGTTTTGTTTGCTTTTGCAATTCCTCCAACGAGCTTCAAATCTCCTAAAGTCAATTCTTCATATTCTTGGTCATAGCTCTTACAGTATTGTTGAAACTGTTTTGATAATGTATCAATATCGCTATCAGTTTGTCCTTCTGGGTCTGAAAAGTCTCTTGATGCCAGTATAGTATCTACCCTAATTAGTTCCAGAAGTGGATTGTTATCAAGTGCCTGTTCTGGCGTTGCTTGCACTTTGTCTTCGTCAACAGGATCAAGCGCAGGGTCTATGATGTAATATTTAACGTTGAAATACTCTCTAAGATTAGAACCTTTACCTAAAAAGTCACATAAATTTCTTGGGTACAATTCAGGCGAGTCTGCATCCTTCCATTCCTCTGTATTTTCCAGGTTATTAGCCTTAATTTTGGCATCTTTGTAAGCTGTGTAAAGTTTTTCAACATCTTTGGGCGCATATTGCCCACGTACACCAACCTTCTTACCATCCCAAGTTTTAAGTGATGGTATCAAGTGATTTACACGATATTGCTCTCCATACTCTACATTTATCCAAACATCCATAGATGGAACGATATCATCCCATTGATGCGGATTCAAAAGTGCTTCATCTACAGAATCCCCTTCTAGCCATTTATCACCTATAGCATTAATTAATGCCCAGTTTGTTGCTGTGAACTCCTTTAGAGTGAATTTCTCTGTATTCTTTAGAAACCAAACAAAGGCACTGATAGCAGAAGTCTTACCGCTATTATTAGCGCCAACAAAAACTGTTTTCTTTTTACCAAAATCTATATGGCAATTTTTCAACTTTCTGTAGTTTCTGATGTGAACTGATTGTATTTCCATATTATGTAATTTCTTTAAAGGGATATGCTATATGATTATTATTTAAAATTATGAAGATGCCAACAAAAAAACGATAGAGATTATATCGCCGAGGTGGTAGAACTATGTAAGATAGCTTTTCTTGTCAGTAGCAGTTGCTGAGTTTTCACTGATAACAGAATCCTCAATAAGTTTACTGCTTTTGAAGATATTTTTCTAGTGCAATCCCATATTACTGCGTAGTCCACATCGCCTTGTCTTTACAGAGTACTTTTATTCCCCTTATTTCAACATTGACAATGGTCAAGAACTCTGTTGTATTATTTCGTATTTCAGTTTTGCCATAATTCTACTTTCTAAACTTGATCAACTCCTTACCACTCAAATAAATTGGTCGCCCCTCAACATAACCGGGCTTTTCCATATCGGCTTTCACAATAGCCTCAATGTCAAACTCTCCAAGGGTAATCTCTTCATCAAAGAAGTAACAGAAGTATCTGTCCTGATGTGGATTTATATATCCAGTTTCCATCATTTTCTCCTTTGTCATCTCACCTGTATTCTTCACACGGAAGGTGTAAGTAGGAGCTTTTTTCTCAAAGTCATAGAGGATGGCAAACTTGGCATGTTTTACATAATTACGACTCTTGACCACTGAACCATGAACATCTTTACCGCCCAGACGCACATTGTAGGCATCATCACGTTTGCCTCCTTGCCTGCTGAATACCCAATTAAGCTGCTCAACGCCATTATAACCTCCGACAACGATGTAGTCGTTTGGATATTTCTCCAAATAATGCATCGTAAGAAACTCTTTCGGTATGACATCATGTGGACGTGCTTCAACTCTCGGCAACATATCCTCAGGCAGCGTTCGCGGATCTACGCCCAGCGGACATTTGGCGATGTAGAATGCTTGCTTCAACTCGAACATCGTAGCTTCATTCTCGTCCATCACCTTTTTCCTTATGGCGTAATTTTCTTCTTTCTCAGGCTTGCGCAGAGCAAGTGAGAAATACTGTTGGTCGCTGCCTTCTCGGTTGTCGAAAGGATGGTAAACCTTGCCAAGTGTTTTTTGGAAGTTCTCCTTGATGTATGCTTCGGGATTCACGTCTGCATGGGCCGTCATGGCGTAAAAATCAAAGTTTTCCGTAAGCATCTCTTGAATTCCCTTGCGAAACATCTCACGCACCTTGTTGCGCCACTGCACCTTGCTTGCCGTATTATTGCGCCCATAGAGTGCCACCACAAAGAGAAAGTTCACGTCATAATGTGCCAAGAGGAACGTATCTCTGTCGAACAGTCTATTCTCAAACTGGCGGTTGAGATAATACTGTTTTCTGCGTTGTCCCTTTTCTTTGTCGTTGTCTATTAACTTGATGTCATCTTCTGGACGAAGTACATTCTGGTTTGCTGAGATAAAGAAGTTTGGTATAATGTTGTAGCCCTCGGTTACATCGTCACGCAATTTTACATGACCATCTCTTTCCTCTTTCTTATTGTCGTCAATGAACAAATCGATGTTCCATTGAATGACATTCCTTGCGTAGGTAAACTGCTTATGTACAGACTCTGTTCCAAGCGAGTTGCCGCGCTTGTAATACTTTGAGTCGCCTATATAATAGATGTTGTCGTCCTTGGCGTTGTTGGTAAGTTCTTGGTATTGATAGATGTGATCTACTCGCTTACCATCTGGCTGATCTTTCAAGTCCTTCGGCAACTTCTGGTCTCCTGCTATCAGCTCGTCGATGATGGCTTCAAACACGATATGGAAACTCTTAACCAACAAGTATTCCCTTTGGTCTACATTCAGCGTCACATCCTCAGGCCTATCAAAGAATGCATAGCAATAGTTCCACAATTCCAATGCTTTGTCAGAGAAATACTTGTACTTAATTTGTTTGAGTCTCCTCTTTCCATACCCGTTAATGTAGCGCAGGAACTTATCACCCTTTATCAAAGGGAAGTTCACGTTTATCTTCACAGGGAAACCGTACTTGTCTCTTATATGCTCTAGAATACTATAGTATATTACAATTAACTCCTCATCAAAGTTGATTTGACGCTTCTTGTTGATTGGATTCAAGTAGCTGGTATCTTGGCGACGTGTGCCACCAATGCTTTCTTGGATGACGGCTTGGCTACGGGAGATAGTGCGTGTCCAGTTAATTTTGTTATAACCCGAATGGAGGTTCTTGACAATGAACATCACGAAATTCTCGTTCTTCTTATTCCATTCTTGTAATGCCAATAGTATATCAAGAAACGTGCTTGCTCTGCGCTTCTTCATGTGTCCCATCATCGGGGCTTGCTTGTATAGCACGATGCTCGACTGTCGTTTCTTATCCTCGTAGCGGTCAAACTCATGGTCACGGAATACGCAGATGGCACGGTATATCCATACACTTAGGTTGTAAATAAACGTATGTTCTTCGTTCGTCAAGTCCTTACACTCATCGGCATTTATCAGGTTTTTGGGCTCGATATGTCCAAACACCTTTTCATTGCCAAACGCCCCTTCCAACAACACCTTTGGCAGAATAAATACGCAATCGTTCACGTCTGGATCGGCATTGAAATAATAGCCTACATAGCTTAAGCTTACTTTTCCTTCCACGTCTTGAAGCACACCAAGACCTTTGAGAACGTCATAAACGTCCTCATAATCATATTGGTATTCCTCGATTAATATGCGCATTCCCTTATTCTGTTACTTCTACTGTCCAACCTTGATTCTTTGCAAATTGTATAATGAAATCAATGTTATACTTATTCCACCAAGTCAAGACTTTGTACTTGACACCATCCGACGATGTTTGTTCTGCACCGAAACATGGTGTATAACTTCCTGTTATTTCTTCAGTTCGTGCCAACACTCCCTTATATCTATATTTATTGGCAACGGCATCATCGAACGCCAAGTCATTCTGGAGTTCGGCAAACGGTTTGTCTGAATGTTCGTTGATGTATTTCATCACGATGTTATATCCAAGATCTTTCTTAGATAGTCGTGGAGTTCCATCAAATGAATACTTCGTGTAGTCTATGCCGTCAGCATCTTCATCTGTCAGATTAATCATAGGTTCTTCACCTTTCTTCAATATATTTGATTCTTTAACGACATTCATCAAGAATTTTCTGACGGTGGCAACATTAACTTTGTTGTCATCATTATAGAATGCATCGAAACTTATGTCATCGCTTCCGTTGTCGCTCACATTGAATAGACTGACATCACCGTCTTTAAACACATCATTCCAAAGATAGAACAGCACTTTGCCGACAAACTTGTCTTCTGTGATGTACTCACTATCTTTTGCAGGTTTGCAGAAGAAATAACCGAGTTTCTTATCATCGCTGCTCGTTTCTTTGGCTATCAACTTGTTTATCTCTGTGACAAAAGTCCACCAATCGCAATATTCATTACCACATTGAACCTTCCAACCTTTGCCTGCATCGGCAATTTTAGTGTACTTCCAGTCCCATCTACGCTTAAATGCTGAGTCTATTGGGAAAAGGCTTTGGTCACTTGTGTTCATCGTAGCCCAAATGTAGAGGTTGTTTGGCAACAACAGCACTCGTCCAAGTTTGATGTCATCCGTGAGAGTGCTGCCATCATAATTGCTGATGTAGTCTTCAACTACATCATCCACATCAAACTCGTCAAGAGCATATTCGCCACCGTTACCAAAGGCATTTTCTATTTCCTTTTGTAAGTCAGAATCTGCTTCAATAGGATAAGTTGAGAAACCATTATCACTGCGGTCTAACAACTGGAACAAATCACCAAAGATTTGAGCACAATTACCACGATTGATTTCTTCTATAATCAGGAACTGAGGCTCTGCGGAGTCTCCACCTTCCGCATATTTCTTCCATGCTGCAAGATATGCTTTCAGAAACGCTTGCTTCACGAAAGTATAGGTAATGCGTTTCTCCTTGGCAACCTCAAAACCTTGTGCACCATACACTGGTGTATCTTCCATTGTTGGTTTATAAGCTCCAACAAATGTAGAATAGTCACTATCGGGATGGAATGTCGTTCGTATAGCAGAATATGTCTTTGTTATTTCGTTTATAGCAAAAGACTTACCAGTGCCTGGGGCACCATAATAAATTTGCTGAAGAGATATGTTCTTCGGAGTTATCTTCTCTATAATTTCTAATCCGTCTTCCTTATCATCAAAATAAGGTTGTTGTACATTTGTTATCCATACGTCAAAAATCCCATCATCGGCTTTTTTGATATGTAAGTCCGAATAACCTCCAGCCAAATAATTACGTATTGTAAATTTATCAGTTTTATGTTCACCTTTACTATTTACAAATTTTACATCTTCAAGAAGACCATTAAAATAGAATCTGTTATCGACATCTCCATTTTTCTTTAGTACATCTTTGCGTGCATTCCATTTCTGTGTCTTGGAAACGACAGGAACACCATCTTCTCTAAAATAATAGTCAATAAACAATAGCTGGTCAAACACAAATTCTGGCGAATATGCAACGAACTTATGTGTGGCAGAATTATCATATTTTCTTGGAAGTATAGAGGCAATAAAGAGAATCGCCTTTGATAAGTTTTCTTTATTAAACCGCACAGTTATTTGTTCGCCAGCATCTCTAAACATTTCATAATGCTCATTGTCCAAAAATAAATCTGTATTTTTGGCATTACCAGTATCGGGAGTACGGTAGCTGGCGTTTGTGTCATTGATATGTTTTACAATTTCTTCCATATTATTCATGAATTATTTGGTTTGCAATAAGATAATAAAGAACGGCGTATATGGTATTTACGCTTACTGCATTGCCTGCTTGCTTATAAAGAGCGCCATTGCTGACACCTGCTCTTTGGCTATTTGTGGCAAACTCAGAAGGAAATCCTTGAAGCATAAACGCTTCTTGTGGGGTCAACTTCCTTATATCAAGTTGTGCCAATTGTTCTTTCGTGTAGTCATTGGCATGATTTATAGTTCCATGTGATTCTATAAAATCTTGACTATAGTAATTGTCTTGGCAAGCTCTGTGCATTTTGTGCATTGAAGCTGTTAAAGTTCTTGCTATTAGCTGATTAATATCTGAGCGAGATTTAAAATTAGCTGAGCCATCTGCTAAAATGGTAGGTTTTAATCGTTCGGACAAAAAATATTTAGCATCAACATTCTGTTCCAATAAATCGAGTGTACTATCGTAATGTAACACGCTAAGATGCTGATAATGCTCTTCAAAGAATGCTATTATATTTTCTGGGACATAATTCTCAACAAAGTTAGCTGGAATATCGTCTGTGGTAGCAAAGATTAATACTCTACTACGTTTTTGAGGAAGATGGAAATCAACTGTATTAAAGATATTTGGGAAAACATGATACCCCAAGTCTTCTAGTTCTTGCTGGATGCGCGCATATGTATTTCCCTTATCATGCCTGTATAGATTTTTTACATTTTCCAACAGGATATACCTTGGACGCTTTACATTTAATATGTCTATTATTCTAAAAAACATTTGTCCACGGTCTTCATTGAAACCAGTTTGTGCCCCCATAACACTAAATGTCTGACACGGAAATCCACCGGTAAGCAAATCAAAATCTGGTAACTCTTCAATATTTTGAGGGTTAGCAGTAAAAGCAACAATGTCTCCCATATCAACCTCGCCTCTCGTATCAAAGTTTGTCTGATATGTTAGTTTTGCTTTCGCATCTATTTCAGAATAACCGACACACTCAAAAGGCATGATGCCATCTTGCGTTAGTAAATCCAACGCACGTCGAAAGCCACCAATACCAGAAAATAGTTCTAAATGTGTCATAGTGTCATATCTTCTCTTATGAATTTCATTATTCCGTCACCTATTGCTTTTGCCAATTTCACGGGGACTGCATTTCCAACTTGGGCATACCACATGTTTTGTGATCCTGTTATCACATAATCATCTGGGAATGTTTGGATACGTGCCGCCTCTCTTGGACTCAAACCTCTTGCCTCCCAAGGGTGGATATACATATTACAATCGAACCTCATGTGAGAAGTGATTGTCTTGCACACTTGGTTTTCGTCCAGTTTAAAATACTTATCCTTAAATATTCCATTACGTCTTTTGTACGGCATTATATCCGCTATTGACTCATGAAGAGAATTAGCCCCTTGCGGTAAACGTCTGTATATTTCTATATCTCGATCATTATTATAACGATTTTTGTGGTTATAAAGCTTTTTAATTTCCTTATTTCCATTTATAAATCGATAATAGTCATTTTGCACATATTCGAAATCGCACTCAGTAAACCCAGATTCCTTGCATTCTATGCCTTTCGCTCCCTTTTCTTTCTTTGCGGCTAAGTGAGGAAGTCCTTCAAGTGCATCCTTAAGGAGAAACGGCTTACGTTTATGCTTGTAGATTTCTTCAAAAATATCTTTGGGAGATACTCCCACTCTATTGCCTATCATAATGAAACGCTCACGATTCTGTGGCACGCCAAAATCTTGCGCATTTAATACAGAGTAATCAAAATGATATTCTTCTCCAAGATAATCTGCAAAATTTTGTTTGATCTCTTCTATTTTATTCATCATTCCCTTAACATTTTCCATAATGAAAAACTTAGGGCGAACATTTTGCAAAAAAATCAAATACTGTTTGTATAAATTATTCCTTGGATCATCTAGAATTCTTTGGCGATTTGCCATAGAGAATCCCTGACATGGTGGTCCTCCACATACTAAAGTTATGTCAGATAATATTTCTTTGTAATCATTCAAATGCAAATTTAACTCTGCTATATCACCTACATAATAATGTTCGTCACTTAAATTGTGATTGAACTTGTAGGTATCACAAAATTGCACCACGATTTCATTGACAAACCATGGAGTTAAACCTGCTTGCTGAAGACCTAAACTAAGACCTCCACATCCAGCAAAGAGATCTACAAATTTGTACATCTTTCTATTTGCCATATTAATACTGATTGTTTGCTAATGTTTCAAGGTTTCCCTTAACTATAGACAAAAAATTTACCTCATCAGCCACGTCTTCTTCGTTAAAGTTCGCGGTCAATGTTGATATCACCTCATTTATTTTGTTTGCTTGCTCTAGGAGCAGTTGTTTTTTATTTTGTTCCATTTTGCTTAAATTCTTCAAACCGAACCAAGTCGGTAAGTTCAACTTCTAATAATTGTGCTATTTGCATAAGACTCGCTAAATCGGGTTGACTTGAATTAGTACACCATTTTGAAATGGTGGTTTGGTCTTTACCAAGTTGCTCTGCCAGCCAACGATTAGTTTTTTTCTTTTCAGCAAGTACTACTTTTAGCCTATTCAAATCACGATTCTCCATATTGGGTTTCTTGAAATTTTGTACAAAGGTATGTATTTTCATTGAAATACGGTCGATTTGTATCTAATTTTTATGATAAATTATCAAATAAATGAAAAATATTCATCTTTTTCTTGCAAATTTCAAAAATTATATATACCTTTGTATAAGAAAGGCATCGCCTCGGCAATTTAGAACAGGTTCTATTGCACTCGGCTTGCACTTCCTTTGTAAACAAAGAAATAAAAAAAAACATGGCATTACCAATAAACATAGATGAATTGCTGAAGGGAAAGACCGTAGAGTGGGAACGTTTGGATTTCAAACGTGGATGGAATCCTGAGGACGTCATTCATTCTGCTTGTGCCTTTGCCAACGATATTCACAACTGGGGTGGCGGTTATATTATCGTAGGTGTTGACGAACTGGATGGTGTGCCGGTGCTGCCACCTGTAGGAATAGATTTGCACTCCATTGATGACATACAGAAAGAGTTGGTGAACTTGTGTAATCAGGTACAGCCGACTGTGAATGTATTGGCAGAGCCTGTGGAGTTCATGGGCAAGATGATACTTGTCATCTATGTGCCTGGTGGTGAGGTGCGTCCATATAAAGCACCGAAAAGTCTTGGTAAGGAAGCTCAGAAAGCAGGCAAAATATATTATGTCCGCAAAGGCTCGGTCACAAAGATTGCTGACCAAGAAGAGGAGCGTATGCTGATGGGACTCTGCAACAAGGTGCCATTTGATGACCGCATTAATCATACGGCAAACATCGAGGAACTTGACCGTATGCTCATAGAGGACTTCTTGAAGCGTGTTGGAAGCAAAATGACGCATGAGGAGATTATGCACATGCCGATGGCGCAACTCGGCTGGCAGTTACAGATTGTTGGTGGCAGCTCCGAGGACTTGCATCCAAAGAATGTCGGTTTGTTGCTCTTCTCGCAGGAGCCTGAGAAATACTTCCCATATTCTCGTATTGAAATTGTTCATTTCCTCGATGAGGTTGGTGACCGCTTTACGGAGAAGATTCTTCACGGTCCTATACACCTACAGTTGGAAGCTGCCTTGAAATACATCCGTGAACAAGTGCTATTAGAGAAAGTGATTAAAGTACGTGGTGAGGCAGAGGCTGTCCGCTGCTACAACTACCCATACGAGGCTTTAGAGGAAATCTTGGCAAATGCAGTCTTCCATAAATCTTGGGATGACCGCAACCCTATCGAGGTGCGCATCAACCATAACAGCATAGAAGTTCTTAACTTTGAAGGACCAATGCCACCAATAACAAATGCCGATTTGCAAAAGCCACGAGTAATATCACGTCATTACCGTAACCGTCGCATCGGTGACTTCCTCAAAGAAATGCACTTGACAGAGGGACGTTCAACAGGTTTCCCAAAGATTTATCAGGCAGTTAAGCGTAATGACTCGCCTATGCCTATCTTTGAAACCGATGACCGCAACATGCACTTCCTCGCCATCATGCCTATACATCAGGCTTTTGTTGACGAGAGGGCATATCTTGCGTCTTTAGGGAAAGAACTTGATGAAGAGAATAAGGAGGATTTCGGGAAAGATTGCACGAAAGATGGCAAGAAAGGTGGCAAGAAAGAACTAACTGATATTCAGCAGTCTATCGTATCTTGGATAGGGATTGACGACAAGATAACAATACCAGTTTTGGCAAGAAAGACAAAGACGTCAGAGCGTACAATATCAAGAGAGCTTAAAATCCTGCGAGAGGAGCTTAATGTACTGTCTCGTGAAGGCGGTCGCAAGGATGGTCGTTGGGTAATCATAAAGAAATGATATGATAAGAATCTTCAAGATAATAGAGATAATCGTCGGGGCTATGGTTATTATTGTAATAATCATAGTCCTTGCATTAATGGCAATTGCAATTGCAAATAATGCAGATAGTGTCTGGAGCGATGTCAAATCATATATGCCATTGTTATATTCGGCAGCGATGATATTTGTTGCTTTCAAGGCTGTAATTGTTGGAGTGCAGATGTTTTTGGAGATGAAAATTGAAGAAAAGACGAAACATCTGCAAACTGTCATCGAAGAACAACAAGCGCAGCAAACGACTCAAAAGACGAATATGTCAAACAAGCTGGATAAAATTATCAACGACATAACCACCATCCCCAATACAGATACTTCCACCATCGTTGATTTCCTTAAATCAAATCTTCCAAACGTAGTATCAACTCTTGTTGAACAACAGGTTAGCCAACAAGTGGCTTACGAAAAGCAAAAGTTAGCACTTGAATATGAGCAGAAAGAGTCTGAACTAAAGAGCAAATGGCTCACGGTAGAGGCGATTGCTGAAAGGCAGGACAGAATAGAAAAGCTTAACAAGGCAATCCAACTACGAGAACAGCAGGAGCGTGAGAAAAGAATGAAGAATACAGAGGAATACACAATGCTTGTATTCTCCCTCGCAAAGACTCCTGTAGAAGATGTAGAAAAAGTATGGCAGGTTACAAAACTATTTCTTGAATCTGGTCATGTGTTAGCAGACAAGGATTCAAAGATTGCCCTCAACAAAAATCTTCGTAATTCAGAGTTGAAACAGTTTGCCCTCAACATCGTAAAGTACAACAAAAAGGAGAACCTTGACGTTGAATCATATCTAATGACAGTATTCGGAGAGTGGTTCACTGGTAAAAAAGAAAATATTTCCAAGAACTACAATACACTTCCGAAGGACTCACTTGTTTCAAAAGATGGGGTTGAGGAGGATTTGGAACGGTTGGTAAAGATATAAATTCAATGATATGAAAAAAGTTGGCGCAACCGACAAACCCTGTGGGGAGGGTGTACGGACGCTAATCCAAAACTGTT
>OKRS01000380.1_pt1 | contig 34286 bp, 25 predicted proteins | sample 1601191 | NCBI WGS metagenome assembly OKRS01 (sample SAMEA3541509, study PRJEB24748) | human gut metagenome | biome: human gut; feature: human-associated habitat; material: faeces | place: China | collected 2012
AGACTTACAACATCGGCGGTTTCAACGAGTGGAAGAACATCGACATCATCAAGGTAGTGATCAAGACTGTTGATAGATTGCTCGGCAGAAAGGAAGGCGAGGATATGGACCTCATCACTTATGTAACTGACAGAAAGGGTCACGATATGCGTTACGCCATCGACTCTCGCAAGCTTCAGAAGGAACTCGGTTGGGAGCCATCTCTCCAGTTTGAGGAGGGTATTGAGGAAACCGTAAAATGGTATCTCGAAAATCAGAAATGGATGGATCATGTTACTTCTGGGGAGTATCAGAAGTATTATGAGAATATGTATGGTAAGTAAGCCCCACCTGTCCCTCCCCTGCGGGAGGGTCCTTAACCCACTCCCAAGCCCTCGCCCTTTCCAAAAGGACAAGGGATGTAACCGCCCTACTCGGTGCTCGTAACCACTTCGCTCTAAGGTTGGCGGACCATCAAAGGCCAGCGCCAAATTGTGCGGGCTGGGACCGCCGGGGTGTCTAACTCGGCTATGCTGCTTGATGGGTTAAAAGAACACAAATAATCCGAATCTACACGAATAGCCCTGTGGGCTTTGCTGCTGGAGAAAATAAACAAAAACCATATAAACCCCTAACGATATTCTTTACTTCGTGTTGCTACTGTTTAAGCAGCCTTTACGATAGCGCAAACTCTCGACAGTCTGCTCAAACTGCAGCAACTGTGGTTGGCACCACAGGAATATCGTTAGGCGATAAACATGGATAAACCGTTGCTTGAGGTTTTTGGAACACGATTGTTTAGTGTTTAATGTTTAGTGTTTAAACAGGTGACATCAAAGCCAGAGATGTTTTAAGGGAACACGAATGTTTCAAATATCACGAAGACTAAAAAAGTAAAAGGGTAAAAGGGTAAAAAAGGCTGTGCGTCATGTGAGTATGTCGCACACGGATAGCACTATAAATAATTCACTATTGGCAATATTGGGGAATAATGGTTCCTTACTAGATAAAGAGTTGAAAGTAGGAAGTAAAAAAGCGGATTCATTTTACAATCTTTTGATTTCTTCTTTGATGTATAATGAAACTAGAACTTATGTCTAACCAAAGCTTCTAAAAAAGGTTGGCGTGAAGATATGTGTATATTTCAATGTAAGTTTTGCCATTACAGATGATAATGGAGAAGACCTTTGAGCAGATTAATGAAAGACATACAAAAGATGTAACACAAAAGCAGATAAAAGAGAAATGACAACAAACACTGATATAGACTATATACGCAAGATAGGAAGTAGCATACATTCCATGTCTTTTATTATTGGAGCAGGTTTTAGCAAGAACATTTCTGACAAATATCTTTCATGGGCAGAACTGTTGAAGGATATGATAAATGATATGTATGCCAAAGAAATGCGCTCTTGTTATATGAACGAATGGGAAATCATAGATAAATATGGTTACTTGGAAATAGCCAGTGAATATATCAGAAGAAAAGGATACCATGAGGCGATAGATGTATACATAGAGCAAAGAACGCCTATCCTTGTGGAAAATGAAGATGGAACATACGACTTAATCTTAGGAAAAGAGCATGAGGAAAATGTGGACGTATCTCTTCATAGGCGTTTGCTTGACATGAAAGTCAAGAACATATATACTTTCAATTATGACAATGCCTTGGAGGTTTATAGCGATTTGACTTCTACTTCTGAGCGCAGAAAAGAATTGGAGGAAACCTATGGAAAAATAGAACAGATAGATAAAACTTGGTCTAAATTGAGACAACTAAATAGTGATGCTAAAAAAGCAGAAGTTATAGAAACAACTGATAGTGTGGAGGTTGGCATTACGAATGAGGATACGAAAAGACAAATTGATGAAATTAAGAAACTGTCAATTGTCAAAAGTGTATGTGACATCTCTAATGATTCCGATGAGAACACAAGTGATACCGTTGGTAATGATCTGAAATTTGTCAAATCCGTAATAGATAAGTTGGAAAATTATAGACAGCAACTATGGGATTCTGTCAAGCAATGGAATAAGAATAAGGCGGAAGCCTATTATGTCGTGAAGAAAAGTGGAGATATAACGATTAGTGCAGGTAGAAATATATTTAAGTTGCATGGGTCGCTTAGAGAGGTTAAAGAAAGAAACGAGAAATACGGTTTTGACTATGATAATCATACTCAATATATCATCGCCCAAGAAGATTATGACACATACAATGAAAGACATGAGGCTTTCGTTGACTTGATGCGCATCAGTTTGTTGAAGGATTCTTATTGCATTGTTGGTTTCTCTTGTGATGACCCTAATTTTCTGTTGTGGATTAATTGGGTGAAGGATATTGTTGACAAGGAAAGATTAGAGAGAGAGGATAAGGAAGACACGTGCAATAAGTATTTTATTAATGTTGATGACAAAAGTTTGGATGCAGACAAAAGCTTGTTGCTCAGTAATCATTATATAAACGTTGTAGATTTATACAAGGTCTATCCATCTGCGAAAAGCAGGAAAGAAAGGCTTTCTTCATTCTTTGATGACATCGAGAAAATGCAGTCAACTCATGCGACAGACCAAGAATTTTGGGAACATTTCAATTTCTCGCAAAGTCATAGTCCAAAAGAAAAAAGAACAGTAGAATATGATGCTGGTCAAATAGATAGAGCATGGAGTCTGACAAAGAATGACGAATTGTCTTTTTTTGCTTCGCCATCGGATTATTATCGGTTTTTCTTTTTAGAGAAAGTAAGAGGTGTCATCATTGACAAGAAAATAGATGCCAACATTTGCAAGGCTTTTGCAATGGCTGCCAACCAAGATAATCTTCCACTGAATATTATTTTTGAAGATGAACAGAAGTTAAACTATATTATGGATGTCGTATCTTCTACGAAAGATGCAGAATTAAAGCAATTCTATGATGTAATGACAGAGCAGTGGATGTTGTTGGAGAATCATTGGAAGGCAGAGGCACCAAATACTTCCGATAGAAATATTCTTTATCAATGTATGACTTGTCTCTTTAACTTTGATTTTGACAGTTGCTATAGGATTGCCAATGAATGGAAACCTGTAGGAGAATACTATAAGGTAATTCAACTGATGATTATAACTGAGCAAAAAAGAAAAAGTATAGATGTCGTATTTGCACATGCTGAGAGACAACTTTACAACACAGACCAGGAATATTTGATAGCTTTGGAGCAACTCTTAGGGTTTCAGCAATTTTACTGGGTGAATCATGAGGCTCGTGCAAAGTTTGAAGGATTGCTTTCTAAAATTGACAAACTGGGCAAAGATAACGGAGGGCTCTTGCGATTACATGATTATTTTTCAAAATTGAAAAAGGCTCTTCATAAAGAAGAAAAGGTAAAACCTTTGGGACGAGAAGGGCGAACGGTTACTTTTGGAAGTTCCGACACAGAAACATTGGGAGCTATACGAATCTTGCAAGTTATTATAAAATTAGGCTTTGTGACAGATAGGATGGTGTCTCGTTGGCTTACTGACAAGAATCTGTTCGATGTCATAGAAAAGACTTACACCATTTATCCTTATCCATGTCTTTATTATGCATCTCTATCTGCTGATAAGAACATGAGCAAGCGAGTGGCTCAACTCTATTGTAACAGTAGCTCAGACATCATACAAAAGGCTTTGCCTGATATTCTTGTCAAAATATTGAAGGCATGTGACTCTCTGAATCTTTCTGAAGAACGTAAGAACACTTTGTATATCTATGCATCAAGTTTCATTAAGCGAGTACATCCGAAAGTTTGGATGAAAGAATTTATGAAGCTATACAAAACTCAAGGTTTAGACAGTCAAAACGAACGAGAAATCTTTACTGCAAAGTATGACTTTGCGCAACAAGCTATATCCTACTCAAAGGATGCTGCTTTTAAACAAGATGTTATCGTAGAGATATTGAACAGATGGGGAAATTTAACCCATTATGACAATTCATTATTGATAGCTGCAGCAAGAAACATAAAAGCTTTAGATAAAACAGTATTACGCCAAGTTTATCAAGCGATGAATCATGTGGAAACAGAGCCACAAGTTTTTGTATTGTTCAACTTGCAGAAATTTATTTCCAAAGGCAGATTTTATTCTTGGGTAGAAAATTTGGACTACAATTTATTGAGGAATCCAAGCATAATATCTGCCGTGAGCCATGTCGCAAAAAAATGTAAGAAACTTAGAAAACTTGCATTGAAACAATTGGCAGATAGCCAATATTTGTGGAATACAGGAATACACGATGAAGACTCTTTTTTTGTTACAGATTCTATCACTTTAGATATTGACGAATTTGAGAAGAATGTACCTATTTTGGAAGCGGCAGAGAATGTTGTTTTTGAAGTATTCAAGAAACTGAAAGATGAATTGGTTCTGTTAGATAAGGCGACAGAAAAGAAATTCTTTAGAGATTGGTTCCATGATTGGAGCCCCCTTATCCATTCTATGAAACTTTTTGTAATAAGGCATAAAGCATTTATCGCAGAAAAAGAAAATGTTGATTATATCATTGAACATTGTGACAAACTTTATTTCAAGGTGTCAGGTCAAATCGCTTTCCAAGACAAACTCGTTCATGCAGAATCCTACAAAGTAGAAGAAGGTATTTCAGAATTGATTGACGAAGTACGTACATACGGTATTCAACATTTCAAGCTGGAATATGATATTTTGGCGGACTTGATCATGCAACATCAAACGAAGGCTTTGGACTTGTGCATGAGACATTTTACATGGGCGGTGACGTTCCCTAAATACCGCAAGTTCTTTGTCGCTAATGATTTCCAAAGAAAAATTTCGTTGATTCTCCGAGTGTATAAGCCTTATTTTATGGGTGAAGATATTGAGGAATGGAATTTAGCAGTAAACAAGGATGTTGCAGAGAAATGTTTGATAAATATGAATATTTGGCTAAAAGACTTTAAACTTGCTGATTTTGATTGGACAAATTACAAGCCAATATTTTTCCAAATTGAAGATTCATGATTTATGAACACAAATACAAATCTTGACAAGATAGATTCCTGAAATAAAACGAGCAGGATGTTTTGCTGTTGTTGTCTTGTTTTGCTGCAAAGAGGAAAGTCGTGACTGGGTAGACTTGAAAAGCTATTCTACGAAAAATAAAATATTGGAGAGTCAAACAGCTCTCCGATATACCTAATGAGCAATGTTTATCAAGTTACATCCCAATGCGGTTTGAATGCGAGCTATGGTCTGAGTGGTGAAGTTGTGTCTGCCTGTTAGCCATTTGGAGATTTCTGAGTCTCGCTTGTTTAGTAGGCGGGCAAAGTCTTTTTGGGTGAGTCCCTTGGCTTTCAGAATCTCACTAATGCGCTCGGCAATACCAAAAGACAAATCGAACTCTGCCTTTTGCTCGGCTGGTATCGCAGCGAGGCAATGTCCTTTCTTGATATTGATTTATCTGTAATATATAGAACATCAGTGTGTCATGTGGAGTAGATGATTTCTTTATTGCTGTTAAATATAGTCAAGATTTTTTGCGTTTCCAATAGAAATATCTATCTTTGTTGATACAAAATGTAATAGCATGGCAAAATTAAATATATATTGTGATGAGAGCTGCCATTTAGAGCATGATGGGATTAAACCGATGCTTTTAGGTTGCGTGTGGTGTGAAGAACAAAAGAAAGATACTATCTTTAAGAGACTTCGCGGCATAAAGGAAAAGTATGGACTTAAACCTACTTGTGAACTAAAGTGGAATGCGGTCTCTCAAGCCAAATTGGCATACTATCAAGAAGTAATGGATTTCTTCTTCGATAATTCTGATTTGCATTTTAGAGTGTTGGTTGTACCAGATAAATCCGTTCTGCATCATGAGCAATATGGGCAAACACATGACCAGTTTTATTATAAAATGTACTTTGACTTGTTAAAGACAATCTTGACTCCATCGAATGAGTATTGTATTTATCTAGACATAAAAGATACTAATGGTGGAAGAAAGGTGGAAAAGTTGAAAGATGTGCTGGCTAACAATGCTTATGACTATAATAAAAAAATGATTCGGAAGATACAACAAGTTCGATCTCATGAGGTGGAACTCATAGAACTCGCTGATTTCTTGATAGGTGCTGTAGCTTATGCGCATAGAGGTTTAAAAACTAGTGCAGCAAAGTTAGAACTTGTGGAACAAATGAAGCGACGTTCAAAATATTCTCTGCTGAAGTCAACATTGGTGAAAGAGGATAAGGTTAATATCTTTGTGTGGAAGGGAAGGCAGGTGTAATATGGCTGTAAGTGTCAATGATGTGCCAGGCAAATTGCTCCTGTCTGATTATGGCGGGAATTATTCTAATTATATAGATGCAGTATATTCTGTATTTGCGAAAGATTTTGTAAAACGTAAAGCGTATTTTGGAAGTTGGCCTTTGCAAATGAAAGTGCACCCTAAGTTTCAAGATAGGGCCTATACTTTTTATCACATGACACATAAGGGAAATGTGGAAAATGAAAGAATTCCCGATTTCCGAAGATGTGAAAGAATGCCATGGGCAAAGCCTACTGTTGAAATTTTACCTCAGAAGGGTGAGGTGAAATGCTGGGAGCAAACTAGAGGCGGAAAGCATCGTGTATGCATTTGGCTGGAGGTAGATGATGGCGACAACTATTTTGTAGTCTTAGACGTTAGAAAGACCTTTGTACTGTTATGGACTGCTTTTTATGCCGATTATCCTCATCAAGTGAGGAAGAAAGAAAAGGAATATAAAGAATGGTTAAGGTTATCAGAACGAGTTTTAACACCTGATGAACTTATAAAAAATATAATGCAAAGGATAAATGATTAAAGCAAAGGTCGTATAACAACTGCTATACGACCTCGTAACTCCTTTAACAACTTGGTTAATGAGCTACTGCAAAGTTACGGGTATTTTTTCCCTTAAACAAATTTATCCCTTTGTTTTTTATACATTTAAGACCAATTAACGGATAATTTATAATATTTATATGATATTTGTAAGCACTTTTGCTTACAAACTATAAAAGAGGGGATTGGAGTGAATTTGTTGATAACTTGCGATTTTCTTGGTGGTTTAGAGAAAAAACGTATTTTTGCGACTGTAAATTAGACGTTTAAAATTAAAGATTATGGCAACATTAACTATACAGGTGGAGGATAGAAGTGTTTTGGCAGAGCTCAAAAAGGTGCTTGAGTCAATGAAAGGTGTTGTGATTGTTCCTAATCATAAGAAGACAGGCATAGAGGAAGCTATGGATGATATTCGTCATGGTAGAGTGACTGAGTATAAAAATGCTGATGATATGTTTGATAAGTTGGGAATATGAAATACAAAATTGTAGCTGGAGTATGTCGCACACGGATTGCACTGAGGGCACGGAGGAAGCCTAACTCGGCTCTGCTGTTTGATTTTTAAACGAACACAAATAGGACGAATCTACACTCTAAGTGGATGTTAACTTATTTTTTGCGACCTATACCAAATAGTTCTGAATGGGAACCTAAACGGACAAGTTCTATTATATCGTGTTCCTTATCAAACCATATTAATAGAGGGTCACTTTCTATATGACATTCCATATAATTCTTCCAATTGCCTTTCAAGGGATGCGGATTATACTCTTCGGGTATATCTTTTCCATCTGCTAAAAGCATAACAACATTCATAAGCGTCTTAATAAATTCTTTATCATTCTTGAAACGCTTATAGTCCTTCTTGAATTGTGAGGTCTTACGAATTTCTTTCATAACGCCTATTCTTCCATTGATGCCATAAAGCTATCTATGCTATCTAAGCGGACGATGCCTGCATCGTGTCCGCTTTCTGCTTCTTTCATCGCAGCCAAAGTTTCTGCATTCGGTATATATTCCTTTGACATTGACTTAGCAACTGGATTGGCAGACACAATCTTGACACCTTGCATATGGGAAAGTACGCCTTTCAATTGTTCCATTAATGATGGACTATCTATTTGTAATGTTAATTGTGCCATAACTTTTATTCTTTTGTGCAACATGTGGAAGATGAATCACGATATAATAGCATAATTTTATTGATATTAACGGATTTAACCCCATATATCCTTTTCTCTGTGCGAATATAAGGTTTTTTGGTGAAACCACAAATTTTTTAAGGTGTTTTTCTGTTTAATGTTTAGTGTTTAATGTTTAGTGTTTAATGTGTTTAATGTTTTAATTTATGAACTGATAGAGATATCTGGGTGGAACACTACGAATGAGATTGGAGGGGGCTTAAATATACACGAATAGGAGTTGTGGCTAAAGGGAATATAATCACAATGATTTCTGAATGTGAAGATACTCTTATTATATATTAGTATATTTCTATATTATTTTTATAACTACAATGATTAATATATCTACAATTTTTGATTTCCTGAAGTATTGCCTTGGGGATAAGGTTGATATGAGCAGGGTGATTGCTGGTATGGACTGGCAGCTGCTGTATGAGTTTGCTTCGAAGCAGGCATTGCTTGGATTTTGTTTTGATGGTATTGAACGACTGGGGAAGGAGTTTCCTGAGGAGTTGAAGCAGAATCCGATAAGAAGGGATGTGCTGATGGTATGGATGGCTAAGGCGCAGCAGATTCGCAGGATGAATATGAATGTGAATGGGGTGGCTGCTAAGGTGTATAGACAACTGACGCAGGATGGTATGGCTTGCTGCATACTGAAGGGGCAGGGGAATGCTCTGATGTATGGGAATCCTTATTCGCGTAATCCTGGGGATGTGGATGTATGGCTGAATGCTACCAGGGAGGAAATAATGGAGTATGGCAGAAGGAATTTCGACCTGGAGGATGATATTAGGTATCAGCATCTGGAGACTACGGTGGATGGGGTACCTGTGGAGTTGCATTTTACTCCTGCGGTGATGAATTGTCTGGTGTATAGTGGAAGACTGCAGAAGTGGTTTAGGAGGAATGCGGACTTGCAGTGCTCGAATGTGGTTAGTTTGCCTGATGGGGCTGGCGAGATTGCTGTGCCTACAACGGCGTTTAACGTGGTTTATCAGCTGACGCATTTGTATCATCATTTCTTTGATGAGGGTATTGGATTGAGGCAGATGGTGGACTACTACTATGTTTTAGTGAAGAGTGAAGAGGGACGGGTGAAGAATCTGACGGCATTGCAGCGAGACCTGAAGCATTTGGGGTTGTGGAAGTTTGCTGGCGCAGTGATGTATGTGATGCATGTGGTATTGGGTTTGCCTGAGGAGAGGATGATAAGGCCGATGGATGTGAAGCGTGGAGAGTTGCTGCTGTCTGAGATTATGAATGGTGGCAACTTTGGTAGGCACTATACTAAATATGGGGAGTTTACGAAGCAGAGCATGGGTAAGAAGTATTTCTTGAAGATATGGAGGAATATGCATTTCGTGAGGTATTATCCTGCTGAGGCTCTGAGTGAGCCGATATTTAGGACGTGGCACTTCTTCTGGAGGAAAAGACAGAAAAGGTAAAAGGGCTTTAAAAGGTAAAAGAGTAAAAAGGTAAAAAGGTAAATTAGGCTACGCTTTGCGGGAGGAACGGGAATGGATATAACGGCAGGGCAGGGGGATAAAAAAAGAAGCGGTTAAGAGTTGAAGAACTCTTAACCGCTTTTAAGTACCCAGAGCCGGGGTCGAACCGGCACGGGTTGCCCCACTGGTGTTTGAGACCAGCGCGTCTACCGATTCCGCCATCTGGGCTTAATTGCGAGTGCAAAGGTATATATTTTTTCTGAATAAACAAAGTTTTCAGCTAAAAAAATACAAAAGTCTTGGCTGTTTCGTGATAAATGTGTACTTTCGTATGCGAAATTAGGGACTTTATGGGCTCTAATTAGTGAATTTAAGGTTGATAATAGTCTTATGCCACAGAAATGTGGGGTATTAAGATTGATGAGTGAAACTTGAAAAACTAAACTTAACCGACTATGGCTACAGATAATAAGAATTATTATTGCGTGATACTTGCTGGTGGTAAGGGCAGAAGACTCTGGCCTTGCAGTCGTGAAAGCAAGCCAAAACAGTTTTTGGACTTCTTCGGTACTGGAAAAACTCAGTTGCAGCAGACGTATGAGAGGTTTCTCGATATTGTGCCTAAGGAGAATATTTATGTTTCTACATATTTAAATTATCGTGACTTGGTGCGTGAGCAGCTGCCTGAGCTTAGTGAGGATCAGATTTTGGCTGAACCTATTTATCGTAACACGGCGCCAAGTTTGTCGTGGGCTAACCACAGAATTTCTCTCCTTAATCCTAATGGTTGTTTGATTGCTACGCCTTCTGATCAGATTGTGTTTAATGAGGAGGCTTTCAAACGTAACGTGTTGGAGGGATTGAAGTTTGTTGAGGGTAACAAGAGATTGCTTACGATGGGTGTGAAGCCTACGCGTCCTGAGCCTGGTTATGGTTATATTCAGCTTGGCGATGGGGTAGAGAATAACTTCTATAAGGTTAAGTCGTTTACTGAGAAGCCTGATAGAAACTTCGCTAAGATGTTTATGGAGAGTGGCGAGTTTTATTGGAATACTGGCCTGTTCTTGGGCAACGTGAACTATCTGCGTGAATGTTTCGTGAAGTTCTTGCCTCCGGTGTTGCGCAACTTCGATAAGACTGAGAATGTGAATAGTCTTGAGGCTGAGAGAAGGTATATAATGGAGAATTTCCCTTCGTATCCTAACCTTTCTATTGATGAGGCTATATTGGAGAAGTCGGAGAATGTGTGTATGATGAAGTGTGACTTCGGTTGGGCTGATCTCGGCACATGGCATAGCATTTATGAGGCTATGCAGAAGAGTGAGGACGACAACGTGATTATTGATAGTGATGTGGTGTTGGATGATGCTAAGGGTAATGTGGTGAAGTTGCCTAAGGGTAAGTTGGCTGTGATAAATGGTCTTGATGGCTATATCGTGGCTGAGGAGGGCAACGTGCTGTTGATATGCAAGAAGGAGGACTCGTCGGCACTGGTAAGGAAGTTTGTGAATGAAGTGCAAATAAAGAGAGGGGAAAAGTTCGTGTAAGGGAGACGAACACGAGATTTGTCGTAGACCCACTGATCAACGGGAAGTAATAGGGCGAATGACACTCTAAGTCCGTGGGACTCTGCTGCTTGAGTGGTTAAGGGAACACGAATATCTCGAATAGCACGAATAAGGTCTGTGGGCTCTGCAGCTTGAGTGGTTAAGGGAACACGAGATTTGTCGTAGACCCACTGACTAACTGAAAGTAATATCTCGAATAGCACGAATAAGACCTGTGGACTCTGCTGCTTGAGTGGTTAAGAGAACACGAATCGCACGAATTGCACGAATTGAAATATTATTCGGTGGATTTGTGAGATTCGTGTTCTTTTTTTTGTTGCTCAATGTGAATGTGGGGATTAGAATGTGGGGCGAGGATGCAAAAAAGTGGGAGAAAGTGATGAAGTTTGCAATCTTTTTGCTATATTTGCCAATATGAGTAAAGAAAAATCTGCTATAAGGGAACGGGCGCGGACTGGATATGACGAGCCGAAACGCTATAACGTCATTATATTTAATGATGATTTCACCACGATGGATTTTGTGGTGGAGGTGCTTATGAAGATATTCAGTAAGAGCTTTGAAGAGGCTAAAGCGCTGATGCTGAGTGTGCATAACGAGGGTAAGGCGGTGGCTGGAACTTACGGCTACGACCTCGCTGTGTCGAAGGCTTCTGTGGCTACACATATGGCAAGAATGAATAAGTTTCCGTTAAAATTTGAAGTTGAAGAGGAATAACTGCTTATGGACAATATACCCAAGATGACTTTCCAAATGGATAGGGCTGATACGGGGGCTATAGAATTGGGCAAGAAGATGGGCAATATGTTTATTACGCCCGAACATCTTCTGCTGGCGTTTATAGACCAAGGGTATCTCACTTTTCCATTGATGATGTGTGGTGGCGACGACTTTAAATTGAAGAAAGAGTTGGATAGTTATATCGGTGGCTTGGACAATAAGGCTATCGAAGAGTTTGAATTGCCATTTCGTTCTGTACAATATGTAAATATGCTCGATAATGCTTATCGTATGGCATTGTCGTGTGGCAAGGAGGAGGTGGCACGCCATCATGCTATAATGGCGTTGCTCGATTTGCCGGAGTCTATGGCGGCTTATCTGCTGCATAGTCAGATTGACGATGAGAATATGTTTATGTCGCTGATTCCTGCGGTAGAGAATAAGAGTGACGAGGAGGATGAAGGCATTGACGAGCCTTTTGATGTTGACGACATGGATGATTACGCTGTTGATGACGATGACGAGATGGCGCAACCTATGTCGTGGCGCAGTTTGGTGACGAATGTGAACGAGGAGGTGGGGAAGCATAATCCACTTATTGGTCGCACAGAGGAACTGGACCGCATAATGCAGATATTATGTAGACGAGATAAGAACAATCCGATACTGATTGGTGAGCCGGGTGTGGGCAAGACGGCTATTGTATATGGCTTGGTGGAGCGAATGATAAAGGGCGAATGTCCGAAGAGGCTCTGCGGATGCAAGGTGTATATGATGGATATGGCCTCGATGATAGCTGGCACTCAATATCGTGGAGAGTTTGAAAAGAAACTGAAGTTGGTGTTGGAGGGTGCTCGCAAGGAGGGCAACACCATAATATATATAGATGAGATTCACTCGATAATGGGTGCAGGTAAAATCTCTGATGGTTCGTTGGATGCATCGAATATGCTGAAGCCTTATCTTGAGGGTGGCGACATAAGATTTATCGGTACTACCACTTACGAGGAATACAATAAGCATATGGCTGGCAGCGTGGGCATAACACGCAGATTTCAGCAGGTGGATATCGCTGAACCTTCGGTGGAGGACACGATAAAGATAATGCTGGGATTGAAGCAGGGTTACGAGAAATATCATGGCATTGTGATAAAGAATGATATCATTGATTATGCCGTGAGGGCTTGTGCGCAGCATATCCCTGACCGCAGGTTTCCTGACAAGGCGATAGATATCATCGATGAGGCTGGCGCTTATCTGGAGTTGCATCCAAAAAATAGACAGGCGCAATATCTGGATAAGGCGATAGTGAACATGGTGATGTCGAAGCTATGCAAGATTGATGCTGAGGTTATGAAGACCGAGGACAACTCGCTGTTGGCAACGCTCAAGGCACGTATGCTTAGTAGGGTGTTTGGACAGGATGAGGCTGTAGGTCAGGTGGTAGAGGCTGTGCAGATGTCGAAGGCTGGGCTTATAGATAGCGATAAACCATTGGCATCGTTGCTCTTTGTTGGTCCTACAGGTGTGGGCAAGACAGAGGTTGCACGCTCGTTGGCAGATGAACTTGGTGTGGAACTTGTGCGTTTTGATATGAGTGAATATGCCGAGAAGCATGCCGTGGCAAAGCTCATCGGTTCGCCTGCAGGATATGTGGGATATGAGGATGGTGGATTGTTGACGGATGCAATACGCAAAAAGCCAAACTGTGTGTTGCTGTTTGACGAGATAGAGAAGGCACACTCGGATATCTATAATATCTTGTTGCAGGTGATGGACTATGCTAAGCTTACCGACAACCGCGGACGTCAGGCTGACTTCCATAATGTAGTCATAATAATGACATCGAATGCCGGTGCGCAGTATGCTTCGCAGGCAAGTGTTGGTTTCCTTGGTGGTGTGTCGAAAGGCGAGGCTATGATGAAACAGGTGAAGAAATCGTTTAAGCCTGAGTTTATCAATCGTCTTTCGGCTACGGTGGTGTTCCACGATATGAGCCACGATATGGCAACACGCATATTGCACAAGAAGTTGGCGCAGTTGCAACAGAAGTTGGCTGCCAAGAATGTCACTATCGACATAGAAGGCAACGCCGAGGAGTGGCTGTTGGCAAAGGGATTCACCACGGAATATGGTGCAAGAGAGATGGACCGTGTGATAGCTCGCTATCTGAAGCCGCTACTTATGCACGAGATTTTGTTTGGTAGCCTGAAGAAGGGTGGTAATGCAAAAATAGTAATTAATGATAATAACGAATTAGAATTATGCAAAAAGAAGAATTAATGCGCCGTGCTATTGCAGTGAGTGAGAATAGTGTTCGTAATGGTGGTGGTCCTTTTGGTGCTGTCATCGCATCTAAGGATGGTGAGATTATTGCTGAGGCTTCTAACTCGGTGACTATCGACCACGACCCTACAGCGCATGCTGAGGTAAACTGCATTCGCAAGGCTACGGCTAAGTTGGGTACTTTCGATTTGGCGGGATATGATATCTATACTTCGTGTGAACCATGTCCTATGTGTTTGGGTGCTATCTACTGGGCGCATCTCGACAAAATCTATTATGCTAACGACCGTAAGGATGCTGCGGCTATAGGTTTTGATGATGACTTTATATATCAGGAGTTGGAACTGAAGAACGAAGATCGTCACAAGAAGATGGAACTCTTGTTGCCTGAAGAGGCTAAGAAGGCTTTCGAAATGTGGGCGCAGTCGACGGATAAAACGGAGTATTAAAGGCCTCACCCCCAACCCCTCTCCAAAAGAGAGGGGAGTGATTAGACTTGAAGGCGCTTAGAGGAAGAACTCGAATATTTAGTGTTTAACGTTTAGTGTTTAGTGTTTAATGTTTAAACTTGGTGTCGCACACGGATTGCACCGAAGGCACGGATGGAAGCCTATTCGGCTATATGTTCCAAACTTTCTCGATGACGAGAGGAATGTTCCAGGCTAAGAGCCATATGGTGACAGCGAATAGCACTAAGCGGAGTGCTATTCGCTGTTTTCCTTTATATGCGGACAACAGCGAAGCTATGGCTACAGGGAGGGCTAATGCCCAATGAGAGGTCATGATGTAGACTTCGGTGAGGGCGAAGCCAAGGATGATGTGCATGGTCATGTCGACAGCAAACCATGAGAGTATCATAAGACAGACCTTATTCTTTCTGCCAATGATGATGCCACCTATGAACAATGCCACGATGATGGCTTCTATCAGATAGTTGTACCAATGGCGATAGGTTACTATCACAGGACGCGACTTGTTGGTGTCTTCTAACAAGTAGTCTTGGTGTAGTTGGAAAGATTCTCCAAAGAGGTTTTCGATGATGGTGGCTATACGGTTGGTCTTGGTGTCTATCCATTGCAAGATTGTGTTGTCGGTATTGTTGAACGACCGACGATTTTCCATCCATTTCTTATGTTCGTAGTATTGTTTTGCGAACTTGGCGTCTTTCTTTAGCTTTTTCTCTATGTTGTGTTGCTGTACCAGATTGTCGGGCTTAGCCAGGTATTCGTATTGCAGGAAATATCCACCTGCTATTATCATTAATGGCAGGATTGTGGTTAGCAATAGCGATTTCAGACGCCAGAAGTGGCGACCGTTTGTCCATAGCGCAGCGAGCCATGTCTTGGCAACGTTGGTGAGCGTTACTCCGCAAGTGATAGTAGCCAATAGGGCTGTGAGCCATGCTGGCATGTGGCTTTGACGCTTCATGTATGTGCCAGCGATATAGGCGGTGAGGGTGATAAGGAATAGCGATATCGCGAAATGGTCGGGCACGAAGGTTGCCGTCATTACATGACCTAAAGAGAAAAAGAAAAGGGTGCAGAGCATAGAGTCGAGCACACAGATGCCTATCACTTTGCGCATGATGCGATAGGTGAAGAGGAAAGAGTAGGTGCCCAATAGACAATATAGGGCGGCTACGATATAGATAGCGCAGTTGACGCCTGTGAGGTCCATAAGCCACCCATTGAGCAAGGCAAGAGGATAGAGCATGGGCGCAATAAGAGGATGGCGCGACAGGGTGTAGTATATCTTCCATCTGGATAGCGACAGATATACGAAGGAGTCGTAGCCCGAGACGATGAAATGGTCATAGAAGATGCTCCAGAAGCCTATGTTGCCACCACGAGTGAAGAGGTCGTGGTTGTAGCCAAGCATCATAATGTTGAGTAGAGCGAGGATTATAAACCCGATTATGAATACTGCAATCTCGTTTTTCCTTATTCTAAATATGTCCATGTGTTTATTCTTTGTATGCAAAGGTAATAAAATAATGTCAGCTATATGTGGCTAAAATCAATAAAACATTAGTTGGAATTGGTTGGTATTGCCAAAAATGGTGAATAAGTAACGAATTTGTGTTAGTTTTGATATATGTTTGATAAAAAATGAGTAATTTTGCATCAGTAATTACGAATTATAATAAAAAATACATCAATATGAAAAAGTTTAGAATTATTTCGTTGCTTGTGCTTATGATGACTTGCACAAGCTTGTTTGCACAGCTTCCTTCTGTAAAGTTGAAAACTCTCGATGGCAAGACTGTAGACACATCGACACTCAACAACGATGGCAAACCTTTCATTATCAGTTTCTTTGCTACATGGTGTAAGCCATGCAACCGTGAGCTCAAGGCTATCCACGAGCAGTATGAGGAGTGGCAGGAAGAGACTGGCGTTAAGGTGGTAGCTATTTCTATTGACCAAGCGCAGAATATTAATAAGGTTAAGCCTCTCGTAGATGGAGAAGAGTGGGAGTACGAAGTGTTGCTCGACCCTAACAGCGAATTCCGTCGTGCTATGGGCGTGCAGATGATACCTCACGTGTTCATCATCGGTGGCGATGGTAAGATTGTTGAGTCGCGCAGCGGATATACCGAGGGTGGCGAGCAGCATCTTATCGAAAAGGTTAGAGAGTTGGTGAAGAAGTAGACACTATCTACACCTTATTATATATATAAGACACATAAAAGGTTTATATGAAATATTCTTTCTACGCTTCCTTGCTTGTTGCCATGATGTCGGTGGCTAATGCCAATGCACAGAGCAATGATGGCATTGCTATACACGGAAGCATACAGAGCGATATTTTGGTTCCACAAGAAGACCAAAAGCTCGGAACTGGCACATACAAGGACGATGTGCTGACAAATACTTATGCCGATATTAGCCTCGATAGCAAATATGTTGAGGCTGGCGTGCGTTTCGAATACAACGAACATCCATTGCCTGGTTTTGAACCTGGATTCAAGGGATGGGGTGTGCCACATGTATATGCTAAGTTTAAGAGTAATAATGGTGTGGACTTGACAGTAGGTGATTTCTACGACCAGTTTGGTAGCGGACTCATCTTCCGTACCTACGAGGAGCGAAGCCTCGGTATTGACAATGCCATTCGTGGTGCACGCTTGAATGTTAGTGCATTGAAGGGTGTACAGTTTAAATTCCTCGGTGGTGTGCAGCGCCGCTACTGGGATTGGGATACCGACCAGATGCTGACAGGTACTGACCTTGAGATAAACCTCGACCAGTATATCAAGTCTTTGCGTGATAAGAATATCACTTGGATGATTGGTGGCTCGTATGTATATCTCGACTACGACCAGAATAAGGATAAGACTATCTTTGCTACAGGTTCTAACAACCGCTTGGAGTTGCCTATGTCGGTTCATGCTTTCGATCTCAGATCAAGTTTGCAGACTGGCAACTACAACTTCTTGGCTGAATATGCTTGGCGCACACAGGATCCTTCTGCCGACAATGGATATATCTATCGTCGCGGTAATGCGGTGCTGGTGTCAGCTTCTTATTCTAACAGAGGTGTAAGCGCTTTGCTCCAGGCTAAGCGTAGCGAGGATATGGCGTTCCGCTCTAACCGTTTTACTACCGGTACTTCGGCATTCCTCAACAATATGCCAGCTTTTGCTTATCAGCATACTTATGCTCTTGCTGCTCTTTATCCATATGCCACACAGGCTGCTCCTGGCGAGTGGGCTTTCCAGGGTGAGTTTGGATATAACTTCAAGCGCCACACACTCCTTGGTGGTAAGTATGGTACAAAGCTCAAGCTCAACGTGAGCCATATCCGCGGATTGGACAAAGACCCTGTAGAACCATTGTATGGTACTACTCTTCGTGGTACCGAGGGTTATACTACAGGCTTCTTCAAGATGGGTGGACTATACTACCAGGATATCAATGTGCAGATGGAGAAGAAGATGAGCAAATCGTTTAAGCTCAACCTCATGTACATGAATCAGTATTACAACAAGACCGTCATCGAAGGTAAGGGTGGCGTGATTAAGTCGAATATCGGTGTTGCTGAGGGTAAGTATCAGATTAATAAGAGATATACTCTGCGTGGAGAATTGCAGTATCTCTCTACAAGCGAAGACCAGGGCGACTGGGCTTATGGACTTGTTGAGCTCTCTGCTCTTCCTTACTTGATGTTCACCGTGAGCGATATGTGGAATACTGGCGAGACAGACATCCATTATTATATGGCTTCTGTTACAGCTTCGTTTAAGGCTCACCGCCTAATGGTAGGCTATGGCAAGACACGTGCTGGATATAACTGTTCGGGTGGCGTGTGCCGTTATGTGCCTGCAAGCAAGGGCCTTAACGTTTCGTACAATTATACTTTCTAACATCAAGGTTGAGCAAATATTATGATACATACATTATTTAATATAAAGAAATCAATCCTCGGTATTGCTGCCGTGGCTTCTGTTCTTGCTTTCGGATTTACAGCTTGTGATGAGCTTGACGAAAACGAACGCTTCGTAGAGATGCCTGCACAGGAGAGCAAGCGCAATGTGCTTGTAGAGGAGTTTACTGGTCAGAAGTGTACCAACTGTCCTGATGCTCACAAGGCTCTTGCAGCATTGTCTGAGCAGTATGGTAGCAACCTTATTGCTGTGGGTATTCATGCAGGTTCTTTCGCTATTGGAGAAGATGAAACAAATAAGTTCTTCCCTGTGGGTTTGAAGCAGCCAGAAGGCGAAGAGTATGCAAACAAATGGGGAGACCTTGACGCGTTAGGATACCCTTGTGCAGTATTCGATCGTAGAGGAAGTGCTGCTCTTCTGACATCAGGAACATGGGATACTAACATCTATGAGGAGATTCAGCGCCCAACAAATCTTGATATCGACCTCGCTGCTCGTGTAAATGCAGCCAACGAGATTGAGATTAGCGCAGAGCTGAAGCCTTATGCTGACATGAAGGGTAAGTTGCAGCTTTGGGTAGTTGAAGATGGCATCGTAGCATCGCAGATTGATCATGGCTCTTTGAAGAAGAACTATGTTCAAAATCATGTATTTCGTGCTGCCGTGAATGGTACATGGGGCGAAGATGTGACTTTGAAGCCACAGATTAACCAAGCAAAGACTGCTTCTATAGCAATTAAGGATAACTGGAATGCAGCCAACATTCATATTGTAGCCTTTGTATACAACGATAAGGACGGAGTATTACAGGCACAGAAGGCTGAGGTTGTGAAATAATAAAAACGTAAGAAAATGAAGAAACTTTTATCTATTGTAGCTTTCTTGGCTCTCGCCATAACAGCTCATGCCCAGCTTTCGTTCGTTTGCGATGGCAAGGAGATTGCATCTGGTGCGACTTTTGCGACTTCTAAGTGTGATCCTAAAATCTTAGAAGAAGACGGAGCTTATGCTTTTTTCCCTGATGTTAGTATAAAGAGCACAGAGAATGCTAATGTTACAGTTAACGCTAGATCTACAAAGTCGTTTTCGTTCTGTATGGACGGGAATTGTCTTCCTGGTAATAACACCACTAAAAAAACTGATTTAGAGGCTAACATTCCAAAGGGATTGAATATAGAACCAGGTGGCTTGTACGAGGATATCGTAACCTTTAAGTATGATATCTATGCTTTTATCACAGGCAAAGAGAGCACAACAAAGATTACTATGACTCTCGTTGTTACTAACGACCAGAATGTGCTTGGAGTAAACAACATCGTGGCAGACAACGAAAAGGTTTCTTTTGCAAATGGTGCATTGAACTATAGCTTCGCTACTGCAGCTCCACGTACCATCAGCCTCGCTACTGTTTCTGGTGCTGAGGTTGCTAAATGGAATGTGGCTTCTGCCAATGGCTCTCTCTCACTATCTGCTCTTAAGCCAGGTCTCTACGTATATTCTGTTAGTGGTAGCAAGGCTAAGGGAAAGATTGTGGTGAAATAAAGCCTCACCCCCGACCCCTCTCCAAGAGAGAGGGGAGTGGTTAGACTCGAGGGGACAATGATAGGGAACACGAATCTCATGAATCGTACGAATTGAAATATATTCGATTGGTTTAAAGGAACACGAATCGCACTAATCGCACGAATTGAAATATTATTCGATGAGGTTGTGAGATTTGTGTTCTTTTTTTATATATGGCTCTCTGATAATAGACAGGAAGGCTCACCAAATAATTGATAATTCCCTCTTGACTACATAAAAAAATACGCTGCGACTCACCACGAGCCACAGCGTAAAAGCCTATGTTTAACTAAAAATCCTTTTCAAAATCAAACGGTAATCTCACGATTTCCGTTGTTTCCCGTTAAACAATCTATCAAATCTACCTTAAACCTAATAACTAAAAACCTAAATCTATTACTACTAACCTAAACAATCTATTAACCTTTTGACGATGCAAAGGTAGTTACTTTTTTGATTCCTACCAAGTATTTTAATAACAATATTCATGATATATGTACTTTCTTGATGTATATCAAACATGTGTGTTCGTGCACAACTAATAAATGTTAAGTAATTATACGCTTTTTCTTTCATTCTGTTAAAATACGTAATGCCGTTACTTCCAGTATGGGTAAGGATAGGGGCTTATATATATAATAGGTGTAGAGATTGTGGGAAAAAGAGCTTTCTTTTTCATCTTTTCTCTTTGTTGTTTCGTACTTTTCGATTACTTTTGCATAAAGCATAAAACAAATGAAAGTACTTATTGTAAATACAAGCGAGAAGACTGGCGGTGCGGCTTTGGCTGCAAAAAGGCTGATGGAGGCTCTAAACAACAATGGAGTCAAGGCTAAGATGTTGGTTCGCGATAAGGAGACGGAACAGATTACTGTTGTCCCATTGCCATCGAAGCTTATGCAACAATGGCATTTCTTGTGGGATAGATTCAAGATATATTGCCATTTGTGGTTTTCGAAGAATCATCTTTTCGATATTGATACTGCGAGTAGCGGTGCAGATATCACTAAGTTGCCAGAATTTAAGGAGGCAGAGATAATACATCTGCATTGGGTAAACCAAGGTATGCTGTCGCTGAAGGGTATTAAGAAGATATTGGATAGCGGCAAACCTGTGGTGTGGACGATGCACGATGTGTGGCCTGCTACGGCTATTTGCCATCTTACGCTCGATTGTCGTAAGTTTGAGAATCGTTGTCATCATTGCCGATTGTTGCCTAATGGTGGTAGCGACAACGACTTGTCGGCAAAGGTGTGGAAGCGCAAGCGCAAGCTATTGGAGAACAATAGAATATCGTTTGTAGCTTGCAGCAAATGGCTCGCAGGCGAGGCAAAGAAGAGTGAACTTCTCTCTGGACAATCAATTACGAATATTCCAAACCCTATTGATATGCGAGTGTTTAAACCTGGAGATAAGCAAGAGGGTAGGGTGGCTAATAATCTGCCTGCAGGGAAGAGAATAATACTGTTTGTTTCGCAACGCGCAACAAACGTGAACAAGGGTATGGACTATCTTGTGGAGGCTTGTCGATTGTTGGCAGAGCAATATCCTGAGATGAAGGAGAATACGGCAGTTGCTGTGCTCGGAGGACATGCCGATGAGGTTATCGAACAGTTGCCTTTCGAGGCTATACCTTTAGGATATGTCAGCGACACCAAGCGCATAGTGGAGCTATACCATGCTGCAGATGTCTTTGTGTTGCCTTCGCTTTCTGAAAATCTTCCTAACACTATAATGGAGGCTTTAGCATGTGGTGTGCCTTGTGTAGGATTCAAGGTTGGAGGAATACCTGAGATGATAGATCATAAGAAGAATGGCTATGTGGCTAACTATCGTGATGCAAAGGATTTGGCAAGTGGCATTCGCTGGGTACTCGATGAGGCTAATGGAGAAGAACTAACTAAGAATGCACTACATAAAGTGCATGCCAACTATTCACAAACGGCTGTGGCTATGCAATATATAGAGGTATATAATCATGCAGCAGCTTTCAAAAACTATAAGATATGATACGCTTTTCGATTGTCACTATAACCTATAATGCCGAGGATTGTTTGCAACGCACCTTGGATAGTGTATGGGAGCAGACTTACCAGTATGTGGAGCATATCATCGTTGATGGTGCTTCGAAGGATGGTACGATGAAGATGGCACAAGAATATAAACGCGAGAATGATGCCGACGAGGATTGTCTGCATGATGTCATGGTGGTGTCGGAGCCTGATAAGGGACTTTATGATGCCATGAACAAAGGATTGAAGATGGCTACTGGCGACTATGTGCTGTTTCTGAATGCTGGAGATACGCTGCCTAATGCAGATACCCTGGAAGGTGTGGGAGGAGCCGTTGGCGATGGCGAGGCTATGCCTGGTGTGCTATATGGCGATACTGATATCGTGGATGCTGAGGGCAACTTTATCTGCCATCGTAGACTTGCGGCACCTAAGAAGCTTACATGGCGCTCGTTTATGTATGGTATGCTGGTGTGTCATCAGGCTTTCTATGCCCGTACCGACCTGGCAAAACAGACACCATATAACCTTGAATATCGCTTTAGTGCTGATGTTGATTGGTGTATAAGGATAATGCGCGAGGCAAAGCGTAGAGGGTTGCCAATGAGGAATGTAGGCTTCGTGGTGGCTAATTACCTTGATGGAGGCATGACAAATAAAAACCATAAGGCTTCGCTGAAAGAGAGATTCAAGGTTATGAGCAAGCATTATGGCTTGATACCAACGGTGATTATGCATCTATGGTTTGTGATAAGGCAGGCGATAAAGTGATTGGGATGAGATAAAGGGGGATATAGATATAAGAACAAAGCCCACCCAGAGGAAACTCTGGGTGGGCTTTGTTGTGGGAGGGAACGAGGGAAAGCGACGCAGCCGAGCTGCGACGAACACAACCTATGGGGCAGGGCTGGCGCTTGGCTAATATATTACATGCGCTTGGCTAATATATTACACGCGCTTGGCAGCTTATTTCACGCTCCACTCGAAGATGCCGGCTGACTTATCGGCTGGCAATTCTACTTCGAGCTTGAGAGCTGTGGTTTTTACAGGCTTGAAGTTTACTGTGCAAGCACTACCCTTTTCGGTAGGATAGTTGTCGGCATCAGCAACAGGAGTCCATGAGCCATCGGCAGTCTTATAGTATACCTTCCAGCTCTTTGGCAATGAGCAGCCACCCCAAGGCTGGTCGTCAAACCAGTAGGTGGTGCAGCTCTTCACTTCTGTTGCCTCGTTGAAAGTATATGATATCCATTCTGTAGAAGCCTTCTTTGGCCCCCAATGAGTGTAAGGAACCGAACGGTCGTCGGCATTCATTGGTACCAAACGGTCGTTGATGCTCTCTATGGCAGGCATCTTTGAAGAGGTCTCTATCTTGCTTGTGGAAGCCAATGTTGCTGGCAACGCAGGTGTTGTAGCCTTCATGTCCTGTGGCAACCATACCTTCATGTCACCGCTACCGCGATGGCACCAAGCATAGTAAGGGATGAGAGTGAGACGAACATCCTTTGTGGCAAGGCGACCATTAGCATCGAATCTGAGACATTGAGCATCGGTGGTAAGGGTCTTCATATTGATTTCCTTGTAAGCATGGAGCTTAGCCTTGCTGTCAGCAGGGATGAAGTTGTCGAGTGTCATGGTGCCGAGAGTGAACTTTGGTTCCTGGTTGAGGATAACGGTCTTGATATCAAACTTGTTGTCTGGCCATTCTGCGCAATATACCAATGGACCACGCTCTACTTCAACCATACCACGGTCGGCTTCCACATTGTTGTTAGCTCTAACGGTGCGAGCCTCCATATCGAAGTGAACTTTCACTACGTCACCCTTCTTCCATTTTCTATCAATCGTGAAATAGCCATCTTCGGTGAGCTTGGCATTGCCTATTTCTTTGCCATTTATGGTGATACTAAAGCCTAATCTTTTACCGTCGCTATAGCTGTAGAGGTTTGATGGCACTACCTGTCCCTTAACCCATCCTGGAATACGAATTTTCATAGCGAATTTGCCTGCGCTATTCTTATCGATATTGATGCGGATATCGCCATCGTAAGGATAGCCTGTGTTCTGAGTAAGGGCAACAGTCTTGCCTGCAACTTTGAGCTGAGAAGAGTTGCTGAAGAAGAGATTTACGTAGAGGTTTCTGCCCTTAACAGCGTATACATAGCCTGGCAATGAAGGGATAAAGCGGCAGATGTTGCTTGGGCAACATGCGCAACCAAACCAAGGTTGGCGCTGATGCTGACCGCGCGACTCCAATGGGTTAGGATAGAAGAAGCCACCGCCATCGAGCGATACGCCACTAATCAAACCATTGTAGAGGCTGCGCTCCAATACATCATAATATTTAGATTCGCCATGGAGCAAGAACTGACGATAGTTGACATATACATTACCTATAGCAGCACAGGTTTCGCAATAAGCGCTCATGTTAGGCAACTCATAGTTTTTGCCAAAGGCTTCGCCATGAGAGGTAGAACCGATACCGCCGGTGATATATAGCTTCTTGGTAACGATGTTGTTCCAAATGTTGTCGATGGCATGGATATATGCTGAGTCGCCTGTGAGAGCTGCAACATCTGCCATACCTGCATACATATATGCTGCACGAACGGCATGGCCAACAGCTTCGTCTTGGTCAATTACAGGCTTATGGCTCTGAGAATATTCCTGCTTGATGGATGTTTTGCCACGATAGTCGAGGAAGAACTTTGCCTCGTCGAGGTATTTCTTGTTGCCTGTGACAAGATACAAACGGCAAAGAGCCATCTCGGCAATCTGATGACCAGGAACAACGCAAGCCTGACCAGCCTTCGGACCAACTTCGCGAACCACGCAGTCGGCATATCTTATAGCGATATCCAAGAACTTGCGGCTGCCTGTGGCTTGATAGTGAGCTACGGCACCTTCTACCATGTGACCGAGGTTGTAGAGTTCGTGGCTTAAGTCTTCTTCCTTCGACCATCGAGTTTTGTCCGACCAGCTATGAGGATGCTCAGGGTTCATGGTGCGAGCTGTGTATAGATAGCCATCAGCCTCTTGTGCAGTAGCTATGATGTCGAGTACAGAATCGATATACGCTTTGAGCTTTGCATCAGGATATGTTTGCAAGATGTAGCTTGCCCCCTCGATGGTTTTGTATGGGTCGGTGTCGTCGAACGAGAATGGTTCAAGTTTGTTTACGTTGTAGTCTTTGCTTGGGTGTGCGGCATACTGAAAATTCTTGTATCGTCCGCTTTCTTCGCATTTGCTGAAAGCCAAAGGAATGGTAACTTTACGGCTTGCTTCAAGGCGCTGTCCCCAGAAGCTGTTTTCTACTACTTTCACTGATGTGAAAGGAACAGGAGTAATTGGGTATCCCCCATTGCTCTTAACTTGTGCGTTAGCAGTAAAAGCGATGGTAACGGCTACCATTGTCGATAATAGTTTCTTCATTTGATAATTTGGTTTCTAATTAGGATAGTGCAAAGATATAAATATATTTGTATTTTTAGGGTATATAATAAACTAATATTGGATTATTGTTGTTGTTTTTCCACTCTTTCTTAAAATATGAGCATTTTGCACCTTAAAATTGACTTATTTTTCTTACTTTTGCAAATAACTCAATGATAATCTTATGAAACAAGAATTAGAAAACAGAATACAGCAGGCTGTAGACAACTTTATGCAGGGCTACGGCTGTAGTCAGAGTGTGGTGGCTGCATTTGCCGACATCTATGGTTTGGATGATAATATGGCAAAGCGCATAGCTGCAGGCTTTGGCGGTGGCGTGGGTAGAATGAGGATGATGTGTGGTGCCGTGTCGGGACTGGTGATATTGGCAGGCCTCGACTGTGGACAGACAGAAGGCAACGACCGTGAGGGTAAGTCGGCATGCTACAAGGTGGTGCAGGAGCTACTTGAAACATTCCGTCAGCGTAATGGCTCTATCATCTGTTCTGAACTCTTAGGGTTGGGTGGCGTGAAGCCACAGCCTATAACACATATGCCAGATGAACGTAATGCCGAATATTATAAGGTGCGCCCTTGTGCACGCAAGGTAGAGAGTGCGGCAAGAGTGTTTGCTGAGTATTTGGAGAAGAAATAAAAGCCTCACCCCCAGCCCCTCTCCAAAAGAGATGGGAGTAATTAGACTTGAAGTGAAGAGTGAAGAATAGGGCTTCGCACTATAAAAGAATAAATAAAAAGGGAAGAACTAAAAAGAAGATAACTAAAAAAGGATAGCGGAAATCTTTGTTTCCGCTATCCTTTTTTCTATTATTGTAATTGATTCTTCACTCTTCACGCTTCATTCTTCGTTCTTCACTCTTCACTTTCTCTATGAGGCATACAGCATAGGCGCTGATGCCCTCTTCGCGACCAGTGAAGCCGAGGCGCTCGGTGGTAGTGGCTTTGATGGATATCTGGTCGGTATCGCAACCTATAACTTCAGCAAGGCATGCCTTCATGGCTTCTACATGAGGGTTTATCTTAGGACGCTCAGCGCAGATGGTGGCATCGATATTGCCGAGGCGGTAGCCCTTGGTGGCTAAGAGGTCGATGGTTTGGCGAAGGATGATTTTGGAATCCATGTCAAGGGTATCTGCAGAGGTATCAGGGAAATGATAGCCTATGTCGCGCATATTGGCGGCACCAAGCAAGGCGTCGCAGATGGCATGTATCAATACATCAGCATCGCTATGGCCAAGCAAGCCCAGCGTGTGGTCTATCTTTATTCCGCCAAGCCATAAAGCACGGCCAGGCACAAGCTTATGGACATCGTAGCCCATTCCTACTCGGATATTCATTTGGTATTGTTTTTTTTAAAAGATAAATAGAGGGGGATGGAAAGATGGGGAGGAAAGGAAAAGCGACGCAGCCGAGATGCGACGAACGCGACCCAAGGGAACGGGCTGGCGCAGCTAACTATAGATGTAGAGCTAACGCCAAGCAAGCCAAGATGCTCGCGCTTATTTAAATAAATCCTTTATTCCATCCATGTCGAAGCTGAGGGTGAAGCGGAGAGTTTGGTCAAGAGGGTTGCTCTTGGCAGTTGCTATCACATAGCCAGCATCGAGAGAGAAGACATTCATACGGAAACCAGCACCCACGGTGAAGTATTTGCGGTTACCCTTGTTCTCGCTCTCGTGATGATAACCAGCGCGAAGAGAGAACTTGTCGTTGTATACATATTCGGCACCCACGCTCCATTGTATCTCTTGCAATTCCTCCTTGAAGCCGTTAGGGGCATCGCTGAAGCTCTTGAATATACCGCTGATAGAAGATACGTCGTAGTAATCTTTCTGCACACGCTCCTGATAGTCTTCTGTGCTCTCGCCATCTTCCTGCTTAGGATATGTAGGCACGAGGAGCTTGTTGGCATCAGCAGCTATGGTGAAGCGGTTGTATTCGTCGATAGGCACCATGAGCGATGCACCAAGACGAAGGTTGGTAGGGATAAACTCAGAGTCGTCGCTACCGCCGAAAGTAATCTTACTACCGATATTTGAAACGTTGAGACCTAAGCCAAGCTGACATTCGCGGCTACCGATGTTGAGATAGTTTTGATAGTACATCGAGAGGTCGGCAGCAAAAGCTGAACCAGGAGATGTATCTTCGGTGTAGTCGTAGGTGAGGTCAGAGTAAATCCAACGTACACCTGCCGAGAGTGAGAAATGTTCGCTCAACATGAGCGAATAAGCAACATCGAGCGACATCTCGTAAGGATTGATGGTCATATCGTTAGTGCCATCCTCAGAGCTGCTGGTGAACACTTCACCAAGAGAGAAATAGCGCAACGAACCAGAAATGGCACTATAGTCGCCAATGCGATAGTAGCCCACGAGGTAGGCAAGATCGATATCTGAAACCAGCTGGCGCAACCATGGGGTATAGTTGAGTGCTACACCTGCACGAGATATCGTGAAAGGATATTTCGCAGGGTTCCAGTATTGAGATACTACGTCAGGGTCGGTGGCAACACCCACGTCGCCCATACCTGCTGCTCGAGCATCAGGGGCAATGGTTTGTGATGTTACCGAGGTGTTGATAGGGTTGAACATGTTTTTCTTATCCTGCGCCTTGGCAACAGAAGTAAGCATCACGAGTGCAACCGCAAGGATTATCTTTGATATTTTATTCATCTGCGTTGTTATATATATAATATGGTGTAAACAATATAATAACGTAAGTGGTGGGCTATTTATTGCTTATAACCACAAGTTTGTTGGCTTTTGATGCTTGGCTACTGCCTTCGCACGCTACTCTGACACGATAAAGATATACACCCGTTTGCAGTTGCTGACCGCTGTCGGTGCATAGATTCCATGTAGAGGTATAGGCTCCGCTGGTGGATACTCCCGACTCATGGCGCGTCCATAGCAGGCGGCCGCTGGCGTCGAATACATCGATATCAACATCCATTGTTGTACCCACGCGGTCGTGGTTGATGATGAATGTTGTTGATGTTGATGCAGGATTCTTTGTAACGCCTACGTTGAAGAGCTTTGGTGTAAGGCCACGCACAACATTGAAGTCGAGCGATACCGTCGACGAGTTGTTCAAGATGTCCCAAGCACGGAACTTCAGCGTATGTTTGCCTGCTGATAGTTCTGGAAGCTGATAATATGTGGTGCCCGAGGTATAGGTGCCGAAGTCGTAGACGAAGTTATCGTTAAGTGTGTATGTCTTTGACATGTCACCATCTATGATGAGCTGCAAGTCGTGGCCAATGCCGTTGCCTGTGGAGTTTATGCCATTTGCATCTGTTATCTGTGCCACGAAATAAGGAGTGGAGTTTACATTGCCACCATTGACGAATGAAGGCGAATTGAGATAGCAGTATATTGATGGACCGATGGAGTCGTTGTCGACAGTTGCTGTACCGCCAACGATGAATTTGGTGCAATATCCATGAGCCAACATCAGCTTGTCGCTGCTTACGGCATGGAAGTTCATTATACCAGCCTTGTCGCTATAGTTGATGTCCATAGGTACAGCAAACGAAAGTTGGAATTTACCATTCTTGATGCTGTCAGAACCATTAAACAAATACTTCGTATAGTCGTAGAACGTGAAGGCAGAGTCGGCGGCTGCAGAGGCATTCATATTGCATGTTATCAGTTCACGCGAGTCGCGGATGGTAGCAGAAATCAATCCTGTGAAATCGTTGTTGCCTTCGATATGACCACAAATGGTTGCTATGCTTCCTGCCTGTAGGGTAGCTTTCTTCTGAGTGTCGTTGACAGAAATGCCGTTGATAGAGTCTACCACAACCTTTTGGGTAGGCAGATGTAGAGCCACGGCAGGGTCGCCAAGCAGCTGATATTGCAGTTTGTTGGCAGAGCGGTCTTCTGACGATGTTATGAGATACGACTTTGTGAGTCGTTGTGCTTCGCCGATGGTGATAGGTTTACCATTGCTATCATAGGTGAGCACATATTTCATAAAGGCGCGGTTGATGGCTTTGTTTTGTGGCACAAATACCGTGCGGGCAGTACCGAAGAAAGCCATGGCGCCACCATTCTCGTTGAGCACAGCCGTTTCGCCTATCGTAGGCTCCACGCCATCGTAAGGCATGATATCGCAAGTGGCTGTTACCCATAGAGGGAGATTCTTATTGCTGAAAGCCTTGAAGTCTGTTAGTCGTAGCACATTCTCATGTGATACCTGGTCTGGACGACCGTGGCCACCATAGTCGAAAATTAATGCGCCAGAAGATTGCAAGCGCTTGATGAGGTTGGTTACCGCAGGATAGCCATGACCAGAGGCAGATGTCTCCTGAGGATAAGCATCCCACATAATCTTGCGAACCAAATATTCAGGGTGGGCAGAGATTGTGGCATCAGCAACCTCGTTGACATCGTGCATGTGGACATTGTCGTCGCCATCATCGCCCATGAAAACTATGGTATTCTGCCAACTGCCAGCATTCTTGTTTTCTACATAGCCGATAGTCTTGTCGACCATAATCTTGGCTTCAGCCTCTGTAGTTACAGGGAAACGACCAACGGCAATGTCGGGACGGTCGGAAGACAAGAGGTTTGCACCCTCGCCATCGTCGAGAAGACAATAGAAACCATCGTCGGCATAGCAAGTAGTTTCAGAGAATGAATTCTCGCTCTCAAAGACAAGCAGATAGTCGTCGGGCGACATGTTGCGACAGTCTTGAGTTAGCATGCGGTTATCCCATACGCAGTCGCCAAACAATAGCAGATGACTTGGCATATCAGCCTCAGTCTCAGCACGGTCGTAGAGCATCTTCATATATCGGCGATATGCGTTGGCATCAGGAGTGCCGCTTGAGAATTCGTTGAAAAGTTCATCTGCAGGCACCACGTTTACTCGCATGCCATCGTGCTGACGATGGAAGTCGGCAAGACGGTTAGCTTGTTTCAGCAGTTTCTGCGATGTAGGTATTATTATCACCATGTCGGCAGCAGAGTCGGCATGATGGTTTTGGTTTGTTATGTTGTACACATACTCGGCATCAGGAAACGAGCCATCAAGCGAAGGTGCAGGCAATGGCTTATCCCAAGCTGCAGAAACGAAGTCGAGGCGTACAGGCGGACTTCCGTTATTCCTTATAGTTATAGTATCTTTAGCCTGCAGCGAAGAGATGGTGTAAGTCTTCATAGCCTCGTTGCCAGCATAGTATTTTGCTGGCACAGAGATTGTGATAGTGCCAAGAGAAGCACCGTTGTGCAAGACTTCTACGCTACTCGAATAGCCTGCCGAAACGTTGACTGAAAGTTGAGCAGATGTGGCATCAGCAGGTTTTGATAATACCACCTTTTGCGAACTACCGTTACTTATCGCCTTAGAGTCGTAGAGATTGCGACCACCATGATACCATGCGTAGCCGTCTACCTCGTATATGCTGTGGTAGTCGTTGTTAGAAGGATAGAAAGCAGAGATGAAAGCAGCAGAGTCGGCTTTTAGAGGTTCTTCTTCGCTGTTCGTAGTCTCTGTGATGAAATAATATCCGTAGTCGGAATAAGGATTACGGGTGCGGCGAGTGGCAGTAGGACTGCTCCATGATACAGGACCACGAGCATAGAAAAGGCGCGACTTGCCACGGTCGTAGGTCGCAACTTCTTTTAAGTCGTCGAGTTCTTTTAGGGTGTTGCCATCAAGGCGCTCTGCCTGAAGGTTGCCGCCATAGCCATATACCTTTATTTTAGAAAGACTGCTGAAGCCTGCCTTTCTGATAAGAGATTCCGTGATCTGATATACACCAGAGGAAGGCACACGAATCTTTGCCCATTTGCCCGTTGCAAGTATAGAGTTGGCTGCATATCTTTCAGCTGCTGAGCTATTTTTAGCTAAGGCGTTATTGCCGAAAGCGTCATTGATATTAGCCATAGCGCCATTGCCCTTTGCAAATGTTTCGTTGCCCTTAGTAGCAGATGCCTTAGCCTTAGATTCCACCTTTAGCATGAAACTCACCAATATCTGGTATTTGCCATCGCGCTTTACCAAAGGGCAGAAATAAGTTTCGAGCATCGCCTTCTTGCGACTTACGGCAATTTGCTGCTTCACAACAGGCATCTCTGGCAACGGCTCATTCGACAATCGCTCGTAGTTGGCGATGTCGTTGCGAGTCATATCTATGAACTCAGGATAGAGGATGCTGACGTTATATAGCGAGTCGTCGTAGTTGTCGTAGAGCGGTATGGCGTAGGTAAACTCAGGCAATACAGAGTCTACCTCCACCTCTGAAGATGCGAGGTTGAAGAATCGTTGCGCATTAGCACCAAAGCACGATGCTAAGAGCAAGAGGAGTATGAAGATATGTTTTCTCAATATCATTGTATTGGGCATTATTTGCAATTGAATTCCAACACTTTGCGGTCTTCGATATAGCCCTCCAGATGGTCGTCGATATTTACTGGTCCTACGCCTGCAGGTGTGCCAGTATATAGTATGTCGCCAGTTTTTAGAGTGAAATATTGGCTTATGTAGCTTATTATTTCGTCTACCTTGAAGAGCATATCGCTCGAACATCCTTCCTGCACAGTTTTGCCGTTGATGTCGAGGTGGAAGTGTATAGCCTGGATATCGCGGAATTTATCCACGTCGACCCAGTCGCCGAGAGCTGCCGAGCCATCGAAGCCTTTGCATATCTCCCAAGGCAATCCCTTTTCGCGTAGTTGCGTCTGCATTTCGCGAGCCGTGAAGTCGATACCTACAGTCACAGCATCATAATAGCGATGAGCAAAGCGAGTAGAAATATTCTTGCCGAGCTTGCATATACGCACCACGAGTTCCGTTTCATAGTCTATGCGTCCCATGTGGTCGGGTATGAAGAAAGGCTTATGGTCTTTCAGCAGGGCAGAGTCTGCCTTAGTGAAAATCACAGGCTTCTCTGGTTTTAATAACGTATTATGTAGCTCTTTATTGTGTAGGGCATAGTTCATGCCGATAGCGAATATCTTCATTTTCTTATAGTTTTATTGGTTTCTGCATGCAAAATTAGCAAAAACATTTGATACTATAGCGATTAAAGTCACTAAATGATGATAATTGAACTTCTGCAAGTTCTTTTATATTCTACGAATGAGAAAATGATGATACTTAATTTTCTACAAATGAGAAAGTGATGATACAAAAAATGGGCATGCCGTTGAAGCATGCCCATTGGGGTTTTTATTTTGCTTTGTAGTAAGATTACTCAGCAGCAAGAGTGAAGCGCTTGTAAGCAACAATCTTAAGGTCAGCGTTAACCTTCTTAAGATACTCGCCTACAGTCTGCTTGTCGCCATCGCCAAACTGGAACTCCTGGTCTACGAGGCAGTTCTCCTTGAAGAACTTAGCCAAACGACCCTTAGCGATGTTCTGAATCATCTGCTCAGGCAAGTTTGCGAGCTTCTGCTCAGCAGTTGTCTTCTTGAGTTCGCGGATAGCGTCAGCATCAGCCTCTGTGATGTTACCCTTGCGGATACCCTCTTCGAGGTGCTCCTCGCTCTCAGCGATGTAAGCGTTGTAGCCAGCCTTCTTGATTGCAGCAGCAACAGCCTTCTCAACCTGCTCTTCCTTAGTCTTCTGAACAGCAACCTTGTACTCCTCGTCCTTAACCTCCTGTGGTACAGAAGATTCGTCGAGAGCTACAGGCTTCATGGCAGCAACCTGCATGGCAACCTTGTGTGCAGCCTCTACAGCCTCAATATTGGTCTGAACCATTGTAGCGAGAGTGTGCTTGTTCATGTGGTCGTAGATCTCAATGTTTTCTCCCTCGAGGTAGTTGTAGCCGTCGATTTCCATCTTTTCGCCAGAGATACCTGAACGCTGCTGAACAGCAGATGCTGCGTCGTCGCCATTAGCGAGCTTTAAAGCCTTAACCTCGTCGAGGCTTTTAGCCTTAGCTGCTACGGCTGCATCGAGGATGCTCTGTGTCATGGCGATGAAGTCAGCGCCATTAGCTACGAAGTCAGTCTCACACTTTACAGCTACCATAGCTGCGAAGCCGTCAACCTTCTTTACGAGAACACAACCGTTAGAAGTCTCACGGTCAGAACGCTTTGCAGCGATGGCGAGGCCACGCTCACGAAGCAAATCCTTAGCCTTGTCGAAGTCACCTTCTGCCTCTACAAGGGCTTTCTTGACATCACCGAGTCCAGCACCAGTCATAGTGCGGAGCTTCTTGATGTCGTCCATTGTTGGTTTGTATGCCATAACTATGTTTAATTTCTTTTATGGGTGGTTCCATAGCTTTCACCATGGAACCATCCTTGTAAATGCAATCTATTTATAAATTACTCAGCAGCAGCCTCTTCCTTGCGAGCCTTGCGTGGAGCACGCTTCTTGCCCTCTGCAGCCTCTTCAGCCTGCTCAGCAGAAGCCTTCTCGTCAGCCTTCTCTACCTTGCGCTCCTCGAGACCCTCTGCGATAGCACCGCAAACAGCGTTGAGGATTGTCTCTACAGAATCCTTAGCATCGTCGTTAGCTGGGATGATGTAGTCGATATTCTTAGGATCAGAGTTGGTGTCAACGATACCAAATACAGGGATACCAAGACGGTTAGCCTCCTTAACAGCGATGTGCTCCTTCATTACGTCGATAACGAAGAGTGCGCTTGGGAGACGGGTCAAGTCAGCGATAGAACCGAGGTTCTTCTCCAACTTAGCACGCTGGCGGCTGATCTGCAGCAACTCACGCTTTGAGAGGTTAGAGAATGTACCATCGTTCAACAGCTTGTCGATGTTTGTCATTTTCTTAACTGCCTTACGGATTGTAGGGAAGTTGGTAAGCATACCACCAGCCCAACGCTCGTTTACGTATGGCATATTGATAGAAGCTGCCT
>OKRS01000398.1_pt1 | contig 33675 bp, 26 predicted proteins | sample 1601191 | NCBI WGS metagenome assembly OKRS01 (sample SAMEA3541509, study PRJEB24748) | human gut metagenome | biome: human gut; feature: human-associated habitat; material: faeces | place: China | collected 2012
AGGTCGGTTCATATCGATCTTCGCTTGATGCTCTGCCGATTGACAATTCAATTCGTCACACGTTCTGCGGAACAATGCTCCTCTCTTGACTGTTTGCAGACAAGAATGGTGCTTTGTTCATCAAGCAGAATAGCTGCCGTCTGTTTTACAGGGTGGGTAAGTCTTTAAGAACCTCTTTTATTTCGTGGAACTTGAAGAAGTTTTATATAAAGGGTGGGGAACTGTGAAGTGTTGCGAGTGGCAAGACCAAATGTCCAAACAAAGTGAGTGGCAATTCTAAATACAAGTCTTCTAAGCGTAAGCCTTGATAGATTGTGTTTAGAATTGCCACTTTCTTTGTATTTGGTCCTTGGCAAACAGTCATGACAGCCTAATAGCAACTTGTTGCCATCGGGCTGTGATGTCTGTTTGCCAACCATCTCAGTAACACTTCGCAGTGGAGTGGGAAGCTTATAAAGGATAAAATGTAGCGTAGATACGTTGTGTATACAAGTTGTATCTTTGTATAAAGTGTTGACACTCATTGTATTTGTGAGAATAAGACTCCGAGAGATACAACGCTACAAAAGAAAAAGGCTATTTAATACGCAAATGGTAATCGCCTACGACCTGTAAGGTGATAGATGATTACCATTTGCATTATAAACAAGGCGAGTTTACTCCACCTCGTCATCGTAAGTAAGATTTCCTTCAAAGCCAAGTGTTACCTGTTGTACTCCATGCTTTTGGATATACTTGTTGGTAGTAGTGATGTCGCTATGTCGAGCTTGGTCACGTGCAACTACCACTCCTTGCGCATTTGCCAAGTCACGGATGCCAGAGTCCTTCAAACTGTAGAACTGGTAACAGTCATTCCATTTTAGAGCTTTACGCATAACTTTCCAACGCTTGTTGAATTGGTCTGAACCAATACGCTCTTTGCTTGGTTTGAAGTCAGAGCCGAACAGGTAATAGCTATCCGGCTGCTTGAACACCTCCAAGTCAAGCATAAGTTTGATGACGATTTTATTCAAACCAACTTCTGCATCCTTGTGGTTCTTGCTGAATTCATGCGATACAAACACCGTTTGTTTCTTCAGAGAAATGTCGCCAATCTTCAAGTGACTCAATTCGCCTGGGCGTATGAGCGTATAATACTGCATCAGACAGGCAAGAAAGAACGACTTATCATTTCTGCACAGATAGTTTGACATTTGATTCAGCATCTCTGGTGTCAAGTCCTTGCGGTATTTCTCATGTTCAGGCATCACCTTGATATGTTCCACAGGATTAGTGTTGATGTGCTTACGAGCAATCAAGAACTCCGCCAAGCCGTAAAGCCATCCCCTGTAATTGTTTCTTGTTCGTGGAGAACTCTCACGATCAAGATAAATCCAATCTATGAAGTCATTACAGAAGCCAATATCAAATTGATAGGCATACTTGATGGGATTAACTTGCGATGTAATAAACTCACGAAGTATATTCACTCTGGAACGATAGCTTTGACGCGTTTTCTTTCTGTCCATGCGGTCTACATAGTCAAGATAACGTTCAAGGCAGTTGTCGAAATACACAAAACCACGACTCTCATCATCTGTTACCCAAGGATTCCATCCCTGAGCAAGCTGCTTTGTAAGAACATCCATGATTTCGCTTGCTCTGCGTTTCTTTTCAGAGACGCTAAGACTATCTTTGATATAGTATCTCTTACGACGCATTAAACCTCGTGCTGGGTCTAATGATGTAAAATCAACAAACCAACGTACACCTTTATGTAAAGTGGGAGGTGTGTAGCCCACAATGTTAGAACTATTGCCGTTACAAAATTTTGAGCACATTTTTTTAACATCTTTTAGAGCCATCATATCGGTGGATTAAAGACGTTTGTTCAATTACCTGAAAAATTCTGGCGCAGATTTGGCGCACCCTTAAACGAAAAATCAGCGCAACTTGTTGTTTTACAACTCGTTACGCTGATTTTGGCGGAGAGAGAGGGATTCGAACCCCCGGTACCTCTCAGTACGCCGGTTTTCAAGACCGGTGCATTCGACCACTCTGCCATCTCTCCATGGGGTGTGAGATAAGTGGTTGCGTGAATGAAAAGACACTTGCAAGCGTCAGCATACGCAAGCGGAGAGAGAGGGATTCGAACCCCCGGTACCTCTCAGTACGCCGGTTTTCAAGACCGGTGCATTCGACCACTCTGCCATCTCTCCAATAGTTTGGATTGCATCGCAGCCGCACTTAGCATTGTGACTTTTCGTTTCACTTTTGCGGGTGCAAAGGTAGTGATTAATGTTGGTTTCGCCAAACTTTTCATAAAGAAATTTCACAAAAAAGTCAAAAAAAGTGGTTCATCCCTATATATATAAGGTATACAGCGAAAAAAGAGAAGCGTGCAGTCGGCATTTGTGCGATACTTTCAGTAACTTTGCAGCATGATTTATCCAAGCAATTTCGAAAACAAAATACAATTCGGTGAGATTCGCTCACTGCTGAAGGGCTATTGCCTCAGCCAACTGGGCAAGGACAAGGTGGACACAATGACGTTCACCGCCGACTGTGGACGCATCAACACTATGCTGAGACAGACACGCGAGTTCAGACGTATGCAGGAGGAGACTGATGATTTCCCCTTGCAGTTCTTCTTCGACATGCGTGCTTCCATAAAGCGCATCCGCATCGAAGGAACTCACCTCGAGGAGAACGAGATATATGACCTGCGTCGTTCGCTGGAGACAGTAGCAGGAATAGTGAAATTCCTCAACCGCAGCGACGAGGACGGCAACTATGACTACCCCACCCTGCACGAACTCACGGAGAACGTGCTCACTTTCCCAGACCTTATACGCCGCATCGACCAGATTCTTGACAAGTATGGCAAGATGAAGGATACGGCTTCGCCACGCCTGGCGGAGATTCGTACGCAACTGAGAAAGGCGGAGGGCAGCGTATCGAGAACGCTTTACAGCATCCTGCACGCAGCTCAGAGCGAGGGCCTCGTCGACAAGGACGTGACGCCGACCATCCGCGACGGACGTCTCGTGGTGCCTATAGCTCCTGCCATGAAGCGCCGTATAAAGGGTATTGTGCATGACGAGTCGTCTACGGGTAAGACGGTGTTCGTGGAACCTACCGAGGTGGTGGAGGCGAACAACCGCATACGTGAACTTGAAGCGGACGAGCGCCGTGAAATCATAGTTATTCTGACGGAGTTTACCAAGCTGGTACGTCCGCACGTGGAGGACATCATATATGCTTATCTGATGCTTGCAGAGGTGGACTTCATCCGCTCTCGTGCCGAATTTGCCAACCTTACCAACGCCATCGAGCCGGAAGTGGACAAGAAGCCTGTGGTGGACTGGATTACGGCACGCCATCCGCTCCTGTGGCTGGCTCTGAAAAAGCAGGACAAGCCCACCATTCCTCTCGACATAACACTGACCCGCGACCGTCACATCCTCATCATCTCCGGTCCTAACGCCGGAGGTAAATCGGTGTGTCTGAAGACGGTTGGTCTGTTGCAGTATATGCTGCAGTGCGGTCTGTCCGTACCTATGAGTGAGCGTTCGAAAGTGGGAGTATTCGCTGACATCATGATTGACATCGGTGACGAGCAGAGCATAGAGAACGATCTCTCTACATACTCTTCTCACCTCCTGAACATGAAGAATATGATGAAGCAGGCAGGCGACCGCACTCTGCTGCTCATCGACGAGTTTGGTACGGGTACGGAGCCGCAGATTGGCGGCGCGATGGCGGAGGCTGTGCTCAATCAGTTTGTGAAACGCATGGCGTGGGGCGTCATCACCACTCACTATCAGAACCTCAAGCATTACGCCGACTCGCACGACGGCATCGCCAACGGTGCCATGCTGTACGACAGACACGAGATGCGTCCGCTCTTCCAGCTTGCCATCGGACAACCGGGTTCGTCGTTCGCCATCGAGATAGCCCGCAAGACGGGCATTCCTGACGAGGTGATAAAGGAGGCAAGCGAAATAGTTGGTTCTGACTATATCCAGAGCGACAAATACCTTCAGGACATAGTTCGTGACAAGCGCTATTGGGAAAACAAGCGCCAGAACGTGCATCAGCGCGAGAAGGACCTGGAGAAAACCATTGCAAAGTATGAGGAGGAGATAAAGGAACTGGCACATAAGCGTAAGGAAATTCTGCGTCAGGCTAAGGAACAGGCTCAGGAACTCCTGAAAGAGAGCAACCGTAACATCGAAAACACCATTCGCGAAATACGTGAATGTCAGGCGGAGAAGGAGGAGACGAAGCGTCTGCGCGAGGAACTTAACGCCTTTAAGGAAGACGTAAACGAAATAGACACTAAGTCAGCCGATGACCTTATAGAGAAGAAGATGCGCCAGATAATGGAACGCAAGGAACGTCGCGAAAAGCGTAAGAAGGAGAAAAAGGAGAATGCGGGCAAGCCGACAACTATCGGCACAAAGCTGCCCCAGCCCACTTCCGCTTCCGAACAACAGACCTTCTCTGTCGGCGACACGGTGCGCATGCGTGGTCTGACCACAGTGGGAACCATCGAAAGTCTGCAAGGCAAGGAGGCTACGGTGGTGTTCGGCGACGTACGCACAAAGGTGAAGGCGTCACGACTGGAGCATACAACGAAGAAACCGGAGTCGACACAGCCTGCTACCTTCGCCATCAGTCGCGAGACACGACAGACCATCGACTCACACAAGCTCAACTTCCATCAGGATCTTGACGTGCGTGGTATGCGTGGCGACGAGGCGCTTAACGCCGTACAGCACTTCATTGACGATGCCATTCTCGTGGGAATGCCGCGTGTGCGCATCCTCCACGGCAAGGGCAACGGCATCCTGCGCCAGCTAATCCGCCAATATCTGCAGTCTGTCCCTAACGTGACAGCATGTAAGGACGAGCACGTACAGTTTGGCGGTGCCGGCATCACAGTAGTTGACTTCTAATTATTCAACAAGAATCAAAGGAACTAAAGAGGACCTTTACAATTCGTCAAGGTCCTCTCCTTTTCTTTCCAATATGGAAGCGGCAAGCGAGTCTGCCACCTGAATGATGGACACGAGAGGATAAAGCTTGCGTGACGTGTCGTAGCAACGCTCGTCCTCGTAGCTGCTCATATTCAGACCGAAAGCTCCCATGTGCCAACGGATGGCAAGCATCTCGTCATCGTAGAGGTCGAGTCCGCTGCAGAGAAGGAGAATGACCGACTTCTCGCCGTGTCCCATCGGGAATTTCTTATACGTTATCTTATATCCCTCCGAGTCTTCCCATGTTCCGATGCGTGTCTTGCGACGCTTCACGGTACGCTCATAGATGTCGCTCTTGCAGACATCATGGAGAAGACTGGCAAGGATGACGCTCTCACGCTTCACCTCATTGGCGAGCGTCGGCTCAAGAGCCTTCATGCTTTCATACACCGCCAACGCAGCCTTGCAGGTGTTAAGAGAATGGAGCACAAGTCCACCGGCGGTGTTGAGATGATGACCAGCCGATGCCGGAGCCTCATAAAACCCTAAGTTCTCAAGGTCAGAGATGACGTCCTCAATGCCTTCACGCTCTGTGGAACGCAGCAGAGAGTCGAACTCTTCACGGTTTTGTTTTAAATCTATTTCCATCGTTTTTTGGTTTTTATCTATGAAAAAGACGAGTAGTCAGGTTGTCGTTATTCCTTACAACCCGGCTACCCGTCTTATTTTTTTATCTATTCAATTCTTAGATTATGCTGTTCTTCTTTGTCCACTCTACGATTTCAGGAATGTATCCGAACGCAAGACCAGTAACTGTATCTGCGCAACCGTAGTATACAGCGATGCGACCTGTCTCAGGATCGTGAACCTCTGCACATGGGAAGCATACGTTAGGCACGTCGCCCATGCACTCGTAAGGAGTATGCGGACTGATGAGGTAAGGACCTGAACGGTGTGTGGCCTTCCAAGGCTGCTCGAGGTCGAGCAATGCAGAACCGAAGGCATATACATAACCGTTGCAAGAACGGAGCACGCCATGATAGAAGAGCAACCAGCCCTCTGAAGTCTTAACAGGCACAGGACCTGCACCGATCTTCATGCACTGCCAAGCTGAAAGCTCGAAAGCGGCAGGTGCCATCACGTGACGATGACGTCCCCAGAACTCCATGTCAGGTGACTCGCTGTAGAAGATGTCGCCGAACGGAGTATGACCGGTGTCAGAAGGACGTGAGAGCATGGCGAAGCGACCGTTGATCTTCTCGGGGAAGAGCACGCCGTTACGGTTATAGGGAAGGAAAGCATTCTCAAGCTGGTGGAATGTCTTGAAGTCCTTTGTCCAAGCCACACCGATGGTAGGTCCATGATAGCCGTTGCACCATGTCACGTAGTAGCGGTCCTCAATGAAGCATACGCGGGGGTCGTAGCCGTAAACCCACTCGCCAATCTCCTTGTTGTCGCACTCGAAGCGAAGCGGCTCCTCGTTGATGTTCCAGTTTACGCCGTCCTTAGAGAAACCTACGTGGAGAACCATACGACGGTTGGTGTCGTCGCAACGGAACACACCTGCGAAGCCTTCACCGAAGGGCACTACAGCACTGTTGAAGATACTGTTGCTTGTAGGAAGCAGGTCACGAGGTATGATGGGGTTCTTCGAACAGCGCCACAGCGGAGTGCGCTGACCCTCGGGACGGTCCTCCCAAGGCATATTAGGCAACGGGTTGCCAGAAATGATTAGTTTGCTCATAGTTCTTTTTTATTTAGTAATTACTATTTAGTATTTATTATTTTTAGAAGATGAAATTCTGAATTCACAATTTAACAATTCAAAACTCCTCTTTACTTCTTCTTGTCCGGGTATGTAAACGGCACAAACCATGTGATGAGGAATGCCGGGATGGTGCAGAAGAGCACGAAGATGAAGAAGTGACGATAGCCGAGCCAGTCGCTTACGTAGCCGCTAAGCATACCGGGAAGCATAACGCCGAGGTTCATGATGCCGGAAGCAAAGGCGTAATGCGCCATCTGGTGCTTGCCTGGAGCAATCTGCTGCATCATGAAGAGGGTCAGACCCACGAAGCCGAAGCCATAACCGAAGTACTCCAAGACAATACCACCGCCGATGAGCACGAGGCTCTCAGGCTGATAGACGGCGAGGAGAGTGTATGCCACGAACGGGAGGTTGAACACGCAGCAGAGAGAGAAGAGCGACTTCTGCAGTCCGCGATGAGCAACGTAATAACCGGCGAGGATGCTACCGATGACGAAAGCAGCCGCTCCGAATGTTCCGTAACACAGACCTATCTCCTTCTCCGAGAGTCCAAGACCCTGATCGGCACGGTCTGCCTTGAGGAAGAGAGGCACAATCTTCATCACGAATCCCTCGGCAAAGCGATAGAGAATGATGAAGAATATATAATATAGTATGTGGCGCTTGCGGAAGAGATCGACAAATACGTTGCCCAGTTCCACCATTGTCTCCTTAAATCCAGGACGCTCTTCAGCATCCTTCTTCACTTCTGACGGCACAAACTTGGCGTTATAGAGTCCGAGAATCACCATAATGCCACCAATGACAGCCATGATGATGGTCCATGCCATCACCGAGCCATTATGCTTGGCGGCAGCTGCGGCGGCAGCACTCAGTCTGGTAACGTCGCCAGTGTAAGTCTCGATGAGCATACCGGCAAGATAGACCAGTCCGCCAGTGGCTGCAATCTTGGCAATATTGTAGAAAGCACCCTGCCATCCGATGTATCGTGCCTGGTCGTCCTTCGAGAGCGAAGCCATATAAACGCCGTCGGCAGCCACGTCATGAGTGGCGCCGCTGAAGGCGATGATGGCAAGCAAGGCTATACATACGGCGAAGAAATTGGGCAGATGCAGAGCCAATGCCACCAGTCCGAAGATGCATCCGGTGGCTATCTGTGTGAATATCACGAAAAACTTCTTGGTTTTGTATATCTCGAGGAGCGGGCTCCAGAGGGGCTTCAGCGTCCACGGAAACATGATGATGGACGTCCAGAAAGCAATCTGCGCATCACTCACGTCCAGTCCTTTGAACATAAGCGTACATACCATGTTGAGCACCACGAACGGCATTCCCATGGCGAAGTAGAGCGTAGGCACCCACGAGATAGGGCTACGACGGTTTTGGATATTAGGTTCCATTGATTTTGTTTTAGTTATATTTATTGATTAGCGAATGCAAAGTTAGTGAAAAAATGACGTTTTCACAATAATAAGACGTTTGAATTGCGCTTATTTTGTCATTGTGTCGTTGCCGTCTATTTCTTCTTTGCTTACAAGCTCGTCGTAAGTGCGATCCATCTCGGACGTCATAACGGTGAAGTTGTGCTGCGACTGGCACACCTTGAGGAACATAGCGGCAAGGTCGTCTTCGCAGTCATCATACTTTGCAGCCTCATCGGAGAGCAGTACGTTCATGGCGTCAAGAAGCAGACGGAAGAGCGTAGCCTGACGAAGCGACGGCTTTCCGTCCGCAACAGAATGGCGCAAGCCACGGGCGTAGGCATACATCACCACTCGCACGGTCAGCTCTATGGCACGCTCTGCGTCCAACATCTCCACGTCAGCACCCTCTGCAGGACGCGTATAGCCCTCCAGATGGCTTGCCACCGACACGCAGCGTCCGCCGAGCAAGGCAGAGAAGTTTCGCTTATATTCTGCCACCATCGCCTCATACATGGCATCGGAGGCACAAGCCGTCCTTACGAGGCCGTGCATATCGTCTCCCCTACCCTGCGCTTCACGCACAATGCGCATTATGTCGTCGTACTGGAAGTTCATCGCTGCAAGCGGGAAGAAGATGGTGTCGAAGAACACCGGTGCCACATGCTCGTAATGATTAAGCATGGACTGCTTCACGTTCTTCGGCTGTCTGCGTTCTTCGGCTGCCACATTGCTGTTGTCGATGATGCCCGAAGAGAAGGCATCAAAGAAGGAGCGCACGAGGGCTGCAAGGATTTTATATTTGCTTATCTCCATTATCATTGTCGTTTTTCCGGTTATTCCGCCACGCTTACTGAGGTTATCTCCATGACATACACGTCATGCAGTCCGCCCTTGGCTCCACCATACCACTGCCCGATGGTCTTGTCTGTCATCTCCTCGGGACGAATCCGGGTCTTATAAATCTTGCGGCACTCGAGTGTGAGGCGTGCCTCCTCAAAGCTTACGCAGCCGTTTTCAGTGCTGCACGGTGTCAGTCCGCACTCGCGAGCCTTGTCATGGTCGCGTCCAGACTTGGATCCGCAGAAAGCGTAAGCCTGACGTGCCTTCTCCGACTGACCGAGAAAGACGAGGTTGACGCAGTCCTGACTCTCGATAAACTCATGAGTATAGCGCTCCGGACGAATGAACATCACAGCCACGGGCTTGTTCCACAACCATCCGAGACAGCCCCATGAGGCGGTCATCATATTAAACTTATCCTTTGTGCCGGCAGTAACAAGCATCCATTCCTTGCCAATGGTGGTAAACACATTGTCATTCAATTCAGAAACCTCTATCTTCTTCATTTCTTTATCGGTTTATCTATTTAACATGTTATGGGATTAGGGGCGTAATTTTAAATCATTACAAAATTACAGAAAAATTGCATAACATCAAAGCTTGACGCACAAAAAAAGGACAAGACTCTTATAAAGTCCTGTCCTTACGATTTTCTTGAGCCTCTTGTCGGATTCGAACCAACGACCCCGAGATTACAAATCACGTGCTCTGGCCAACTGAGCTAAAGAGGCGGGTGGGCAAGCTACTCATATCGCGCCGCTACAACCAACTACCTTTGCTACGTTCCCGTCCTGGAGGATTCGAAGGGAGCTGGCCGTATAAGACTTGCCCGTCTTATTTTAAAGCGAGTGCAAAGGTAGCACATAATTTCGAAACCGCCAAATGTTTCGATAAAAATACCAATCATTTTTTCACTTTTTAACATGCTGCGTATTTTACGTATGCTAAATAAAGGCTAACTTTGCACTCCCTACATATTATATATACGTATAGGAAAGGATACAAACCAACAAAATACATATTATGAAACTCAAAAATTTCAGATTGCTTACTGTTGTGATTCTTGGCGCCATCGCCAACATCAATGCCTTGGCGCAGATTCCGGCGGGCTATTACGACGGACTGAAGGGCAAGAAGGGCGCGGAGCTTAAGACTGCCGTTCACAACATCATCAAGAACGCGAAAGTCCTCGATTACGGTTCGGGAAAAGGTGCTACGTGGTGGGGATTCTACACCACGGACAACGACAACGGATACGTAATAGACAGATATAGTAATAATAAGGTGAAGTTCGGAGCGCAAGGCCAAGTACCCGGCGGCATGAACATCGAGCATTCATTCCCCAAGAGCTGGTGGGGCGGCACGAAGACGCAGGCTTACAAAGACCTCTTCAATCTTATGCCGAGTGACAGCAAAGCCAACTCTTCGAAGAGCAACTACGGCATGGGCGTCGTGACGCAGACCTCAGGAAAGGGATATTACGACAACGGATGCATAAAGGTTGGAACCGGCGCACAGAACAAGAAGTACTGGCAGCCCAGCGACGAATGGAGGGGCGACTTCTCACGTGCCTACATGTATATGGCTACGGCATACCAGGACTATAAGTGGTCGGGCGAGCAGGCTCTCATCTCTCTGGAGCAGGGCGACTACCCCACCCTGAAGGAATGGGCTTCGCAGCTTTACATAAAGTGGGGAAAGCTCGACCCCGTAAGCCAGCTGGAGGTGAAGCGAAACAACGCCGTGTATAAGATTCAGGGCAACCGCAACCCGTTCATCGACTTCCCTAACCTCCCTGACTATATCTGGGGCGACAGCGTCAACTATGCCTTCGACCCTGCGAAGACCGTGACAAGCGAGAGCTATACGGGCGGCAGCGGAACCACAGACCCGACTGACCCGACAGAGGAGACCATCTATACAGCCAACTTCAAGTCGACGGACGGATCATGCACCGTGAAGGACGACGTGGCTCCCACTCAGGACGATTCGGTATGGAAGCGCAACAACAAGTACGGATGGGTTGGCACGGCATACATCAACGGCACGCGTCACGCAGCAGACAGCCGACTCTTCACACCTGTGATAGACCTTACCGACTACACCTCAGCCAAGCTGCTCTTCAAGCACGCCGTCAACTTCCTCTCCAATCCGTCGTCAATGCTCAGCGTGGAGGTAACGGACGAGGAGACAAAGACCACCACCAAGCTTGACGGCATCACATGGCCCAAGGGCAACTCATGGACATTCAATGAGTCGGGCGACGTAGACCTGACAGCATTCGCCGGCAAGCGCATCACCATCTCATTCCATTACACCAGCAACGAAAGCGTAAACGCCACATGGGAGATAATGGACATCGCCGTAACAGGAATGAAAGCCACAAGTGGCATCGGCTCCGTAACAACCACCACCGTCGCCTTCAACCCTACCATGCCTTACACCGCCTACGACATCGCCGGACGCCGCATCACAAGCCTCAACAACCACAAGGGCATTGCCATAGTGAAGCAGAACGGCAAGACATTCAAGATAATGTGCAAGTAAAGGGCACACAAAAATGAAGTCTACTGCAAAAACGACTTAAAAACAACATAAAAATGAAGTCTACTGCAAATCTATGCTATTTTATTAGTATATTTGCAGTGGACTTCATTTTTTGTTATATATATGATAGAGCGTAAGAAATATATGTCGCTTCTTGAAAAATGGCGCGACAAGAAGGTTATAAAGGTTGTCACTGGCGTTAGACGTTGTGGCAAGTCATCTCTATTGCGGATGTTCCGTGAGAAATTGTCTGATAACGGAGTGGAAGAAAGACAGATTCTCGAGTTCAACTTTGAGGACTTGTCTAACGAACCATTTCTTGATTATCACGTGCTCTACTCACATATCCGCAAGAATTTGTGCGGTGACCGTATGAATTACATTTTTTTTGACGAGATACAGATGGTCGAGAACTTTCAGAAAGTTGTCGACAGTCTGTTTCTGCTTGATAACGTCGACCTTTACGTTACGGGGTCAAATGCTTATCTATTGTCTGGAGAAATTGCAACATTGCTCACCGGCAGATATGTCGAAATCAAGCTTTTCCCATTCTCCTTCGCAGAATATATCGAAGCATTGCCTGAGGGAACGCCACACGATACGGCATATCGTCATTTTTCAGAGAAAGGCGGGTTTCCATATACAGTACAGATAGCCAATGACGATGAGATGTTAAGGGAGTATCTCACAGGATTGTATAACACGATCGTACTGAAAGACGTGGTGGCACGTAGAAAAATCACAGACGTAATGATGCTTGAGAGCATAGTCAGATTCCTTGCAGACAATATAGGCAATCTGTCCGTTATAAAGCGCATCAGCGACGCCATGACATCGCAAGGCCGCAAGGTGTCTGTGCATACTGTGGAGAATTACATTTCAGCCCTTTCCGACAGCTACATATTTTATCCCGTATACAGATACGATGCCAAAGGAAAACAACTCTTGAAGACAGGACAAAAATACTACCTTGTAGACACCGGACTTCGAAATATAATCAACGGCACTAAGGGTGGCGACTTAGGACATATTCTCGAGAACATTGTTTTTCTGGAATTGGCTCGTCGTGGCGGAGAAATATATGTAGGAAAGGTGGACAATGCAGAGATCGACTTTATTGTGATTAAAGGAGAAGCGAGAGAATACTATCAGATCTCATTGAGTGTAAGAGACGAAAACACCATGCAGCGCGAACTTGCGCCTCTGCAAGCCATTCAGGATTATTATCCCAAATACTTGTTAACTCTCGACAACGACCCCGTAGTTCTACATAACGGAATAAAGCAAATGTACGTAATCGACTGGCTGTTGCAAAACTAAGGCACAGATACAAGTCTTTGTTCGGAAGGAATGTGAATTAAGGAATTGTTTCCTCCTGAAGAACAAAGCTTGTATCCGTACTTTACATATCGCAATATTGAGTATCGTAAACTTCGCTATTTTTCTTCTAATAGTTCTTTCAAAGTGCTAAAATATGGCTCTTTATTAAAAGGATGAAACTCATGCTTTATTTTTAAGATACGTCCTGTTTTAACATCTGGAAATTCTACTACTGGAATTTTGCTTTCCAAATCAAAGCACAGGTAAAAATCTTTTCGGGAATCAAATCCCAATTTTTGCAGCTCTGCCCCAGAAACTAGTCTTGGTCCATTACCACTCAATTTATACATGTTCCTTCGATTGTTATCATATAACAGAACGTATTTACAATGCTCAAATCCTGCGACCAAGCGTAATGAGCCTGTAACCATTCCTGCTCTGACATAGTATAATTTATTAGCAAGCACTTTATCCCATTGGTCTTTCTTGCTAAACCCTACAAGTACAAGCATATTTTCATCTTCCGGAGCGATGCTATAAGCTAATCCTTTTTGAGGAACACTATCTTTAATATGTTCCATAACACTTTCCTCCAAAAGTATTTCACGCAAGTGCTTTTCCAACAAGTTGCATTGCACAATTTGATCTTTATGTTCACTATCTGCTGGCAATAAAGGGAAAGCTCCAATATTCACCTTTTGTATGCTCTGATAGAAATATCGGTTTTCAATTTTATCCCCTTCCGTTCTTCCGGGAAATAGAATGTATCCTCCTATTATTTCTTTACCGCGAGGACGAACATCATCTTCCATTGCATAATAAATAGCATCACGATATCTATGCATCTGATTAATGGCATCTGGTAACGGATAGTCAGCAATATCTATATCAGCCCCTTCATCAAGTTCACTATCGTTCACATCATCTTGCACTCGGTATTTTGCATCATAGAGATATGTAAGAGTAAACCCATCTGACTTTTTTATTGAAACTACGATGTCAGGGCGTTGCTCTGTTGTAGTGGTTTTCATTTCATCCTTGGATCTACGATTGTATGTATGCTGATATTCCAGTTTTACAAGATCTCCATTATGTGCCTTAAATACCACTTCATGAGCCATTCCACTATTTACCAAAGTATTGAGCATCTCATTTTTATTCTCGATAACTCGTTCTTTATCTGAAAGGTCAACACATAGCACTTTAGCAATGAGTCGTTTCATTATAAGGAAACACCATATTTCATAGAGTTCCCAAATTTTCTTCATTCCTATATCCGTCTTGCCCTCAACCAAGTCAAGAGAGTTCTTCAACATTAGCCATGATTTGTATATTTGGGTATATCCGGTGCGTTGCTGCAATATGGCACTTTCCTGTCTAAAACCTTCAAACTCACCTACTTTTCTGAAGAACACGTTATTTTGCAAACGCTTGAACATGGCCTTATACTCATACAGGCTCTGACGCTCATTGTCATCCATGTCTTTATACAGGTCGCTTATCTCGTTAAAAACTTCACCAAACTTTTTACCCAAAACTCGAAGGGAATATTTCACGAAGCGGTTCTCCTTGGTATTGGTAGTGTTCTCTGTCACCTCGTAGCGATAATAGAAGCGTTCGGCATCCTCGCATCTATCAGCAAAGCGCTCCGCTTCCCTCAGACCCCATCGTCTTATCTTGGCAGGGTGTGCGCTGTAGGTCTTACGTATGGGCTTATTGTTCGGGCGCGATATGACGAACTTTACGTTCTTCATATAGTTGTCAATGACATTACGGAATATGCTCAGCCATATTATGCTGTTGTTACGCTTAGTTTTTTTCAACGAGAAGCTGCTGAAAGTAAGCGTCAGATAGTCGAAAACATAGTTTTCGTATTCTTCATTTATAAGAGCCGTTATCTCATGTAAGTCGTTCTTCGTGTCGAGCTTTGGAGATGCCACATATATTTCCATACTATGTTTTGTCAACGTACCTTCCTTATCACGAAATTCGAAGGCAAAATTAAATTTGCCAGGTGAATTCAGAAAGTCTATTGACCCTACCAGTATGCCGGAATTATCACTATTTGCATAAAACTTGAAAGCATCGCACACGCTCTTCAACTGATGACGAACACGTGGAAGCATCCTTTCGTGCGACGTGTCGTAGATGTTTTTCAGTTCCACAGCAAATTGATATTCGCAAGTTTCGAAAAAGACGGGATGCTTATTTTTCCATTCTGAGCATTTCGCCTCAGTATTTAACCTGTTCATACCCATACGTTCTCCGTAAGGTATATATAACGATAACGTGCCCTCTCTGCTTGAACGATAGTCGCAATAAGTCTTTGCGTCGTCTTTAACGCGACGTGCAAATCGCGCCCAGGCATACTCTATGCTGCCTGTGCTCACGATAAGTTTGTATTCGTCACATTCAAAAACCAATACGTCCATAGCTATCTTTTAATTCCAGAAACTTGTGAATCCACTCTTGTCGCTACCGAAACGCTTGAGCATAAACTCAATCTTCTCCTCGCTCTTTGTCCATTCGTTGTCCGTACAACGGGCTGCCAGCTTCACCAGACAGCTGTTGCATTTCTCATAGTCGCCCTCTATACGCGGTAGAATCTTCTGCATCAAAATGCTGTCAAAGACGTTGTTGAGGTCAGTCTTGAAATCCACCCATCCCTCAAAGTCCTTTCCGTCATTCATCAGCTTGTAAATTTCTTTTTTGGCATAGTAAAGCAGAATGGTCTCGTTAAGTATACGATGGCTTATCTTAAATGGTGTACCTTCCATATCTTTATTGATATTGTTTATGAATGCCAGCACACTCTCTTTCTCTTCATCAGATAGCTCAAAGCGTCCGTTCTCCATCATTTCGAGAGCACGAACCTCATCGCTGATGAAGAGTTCGCCCTTGCGCGGATTCTTAAGATAACCCAGTGAAATGTCTTGGTCAAAGTAGTCACTACCAAACTCTCCGACAACAGTCTCAAAGGTCATGGCTCGGTCTATAACCTTACGTGAGAAAGTATTGGTGGTGTCGTCCATATTTACCGTGCCGATAACCACAACATTCTGCGGAATTGTCAGACCGTCACGCTTAAGTTCGTCCACAATGTCCTGACGGACAAAAGCTTCATTCATATCTTCTTCGTCTAAGGCATTCACCTCGTCAGCTTTAAGCTTTCCATTAGTAGGTCTCAACCCCATCTCCATAAAGATATTGAAATCGGCATCATACTTATCGTTAAACACACTTGCAGGCACAAGAGCATCAGTTACTATCCTGCCGTCAGATCTTCTCTTGCGTGACTCAATAACACTTATGAAGTCTGCAAAGTATTCTTCTACAGGAGCTAAATTCATCTCGTCCAAACAAACAAAGAAGGGTATTTTCTGATCCTCATACATCTTAGCTTTGACAAGGAAACGCATGAAGTCGGTCACAAAATACTTTTTCTGAACCGACGAACGGAAGCCGGTTATATCTGTAGCGTCATGCCAGTTGGGCTTGACGCTTATCAGCAGATAGTTGCCCGGCGATGTCTCTGACCTATTCAGAAAACCGTCACAAGGACAAGTGGCGAATGCCAATGTCTTAACCTCAACACTCTTACCCGTTCCTGAGAATCCGCCCAATATCAAGAAAGGCTTGGTCTTGATTGCGGAGATGTATTCGTATTCCTCATCGTTTAAATCTATATCCTCCCATGAAGGTTCAACAGGTTCTGCTTTTTTATTGTCGTCATCAAATAGATGAAAATATTCTTTTGCATCCATATTTTTGTAATTCTTGTATATTTGTTTGTAATTATCTACTAGGTTGGTTGTGATATTATATATAGGTTTTACCAACAACACGCTTTCGATATTGTCGATTTTCATAATATCTTCATAGGGTACTTTATGTCCGTAAACATATTCAGTAACCTCTTCCAACTCCTCGCTTTCATTAGGTCCTTTTACGAAATAATTCACCAATGGAGCTAATTCGTCTTTGTTCGGCAGTTTATTCAAAACAGATGCACTGCCGTTCTTTTGAGAGATTCTATAAAATCTTAAATTTCCCTTTTCAAAATTAAACAATCCCGTCAGTTCCAAAGTGTTTACCAATATATCAAGGCTGGAATTTAGTCTTTCTTTGCATGCTCCGTTAACTATATCATGTAAATTATGAATTTCTGGGTTCTTCTCCATAAAATCCACAATTAACACAATCAGATTTTGAGCGTGCGACAATTTTGTCAGATTACAATAAGGGTTAGGAACTACTAGTTTTCTGAGCCATCTTTGAATATATGCGTCAGCTTCTTCCAAACTAATATCACGGTCGAATCTTGGATAGCAATATCCATTCTCTTCATAATACAATCCCCACTGCAAGGAAACCTGTCTGGAATTATTCTTGAAGGTAGAATCATACTTTTGCACATGTTTATAGAAATCCTCTAAAGTAGTCTTTTCTTTAGGGAGCCAGCTGACATATTTTTGCACGAATTGTGGTTTTATGTTGCTGACCCTACATAGTATATTCGGAAATCTAGGCATAGTCTCTATTTATTAAATACTCCTGTTTTTACTATTTGTTTTACTATTGACATCATTACATCCACTACAATAGAATTGCCAGCTTGCCTTAACGTCTGCATAGAAGATACTGCAATCTTGAATGTGTCGGGATAGCCCATAAGACGTAAAGCCTCTCTATCAGATAGTTGTCGAAGCACAAGCGGATTTTTTTGGACAGTAATGTAATTATCCACGCCTGCTCTATGATGCTGCGTCATCATCTTCATCAATGTCCTTGCGATAGGCAGATCTGTTTCCGTAGACGTCTTATAATTTGAAGTTCCTCCTGCTAGTACATATTTCTGAACAGCAGACGTAAGGGTGAATTTCTTATCAGGACTTCCTGCAAACTTTTCGACTATTAGTTTACCATCTTTTTTGTCATAATTAAAATGTCCATACGCACAATTGTCTTCGAGGAAATCCTGCATTGTGTATTGCAAGGAAGATACTTCTGGATACACGAATGGTTCACATTCTATGTCCTCACGTATTCCTATTACAAACAACCTTCTCCTAGTTTGTGGTATGCCATAGTCGCTTGCGTTAAGAACTTGAGGCTCTGCTATCTTATAGTTCAAATCTTTCTCAAAGACATTGCGCATTATTTTCCAGGTACGTCCATTATCATGCGTAGTAAGTCCACGAACATTTTCATAAATAAACACCTTGGGCTGTGTTTCTTTTATTATACGGGCAAATTCGTAAAATAGAGTACCTCTTGTGTCGTTTAGACCGTGTTGTGCGCCTACGTCAGAAAACGCTTGACAGGGACTGCCGCCTACAATTAGGTCTATAGGATTTTCCTTGTCGTAATAGTCAGTCCCGTCAAGGAATCTTATATCCAAATGGAAATCATCTTCGTTTATATGATTCCCATAATTTGCCATATAAGTTTTCTTTACAAAATTAGTTTGTCTGCTTTTACGAGAATAGAGCTTGTCTATGGCCTCTTTTTTTTCTTTCGATCCTGACATTCTCTTTACATCGTTCCTTATACTTTCGGCTATGTCGTTTTCTTTTTTACCTAGCTCCTCCAGCCTCTTAATGTCATTTTCGTTACGCAGTTGTTTCTTGCTGCGTAATTTCTTTAAGGATGTATATTCTTCAAGTTCTTTCCCTTCAAGAAGATTAAGTTCAACATCGCCATTGTCACATGCAAAAGCTATGTGATAATCTATACCAAGCCGGATCAGAGCCTGTTCTATGGCCCCTATTCCGGAAAAGACGGTTGCAAGTTTCATTCTTTGAAAATTCCAGTTTTTATTAATTCTTCAACAATGGCCATAAGCACATTCACCACTATAGAATTCCCGCTTTGCCTCCACATAATTGTGTCCTTATGAGGCATCACGAAACTATCAGGAAATCCCATCAATCGTAAGCATTCTCGCGGCGTGTACTGACGTATCACGCCGCGCTGATGGTTCCAGACTCCGATGTAAGCACGTTGGAGTATTTCTTTTGTATGGTGCTCGTCTAACGGCTCAAAAATAAAATCGCCATTCCAATTGAATTGCTGGTTGGCCTTTTGGCATTTTTGTATGGTGTATCCAACTTGCGCCCTTGTAGGATGTGTGGTAACAAATTCAAACCCTTTTTGTCCAAGATAATATTTTGCAGGGACATCCTTGTCCAAGAAATCTTTATTTGTCACCTCTAAAGGTACGGGCTTGGGAAATTCGAAGTCTTTTTCCAATTTTATATCACCTCTTATACCGATTAAGAAGATGCGCTCTCTTTGTTGAGGTATGCCGTAGTCACGGGCATTCATCAACGGACATTCTTCACCTTTTTCATTGTGCTTGATGTATATATTGTAGTTCAGCTCTCTAAAAACATTCTTAATTGTATCCCATGTTTTTCTATTGTCGTGACACAACATGCCTCGAACATTTTCAAAAATGAAGCATTTAGGTTGTACCTCGGATATTATTCGTGCATACTCATGAAATAAAGTACCTCTTGTATCCTCGAAACCTCCACGCTTACCGTTGCTAGAAAACGACTGACACGGACTTCCGCCAACCATCATATCCACCCTATTGGCATAATCTCGTCCGTCTAGAAAGTGAACATCCAAATGGAAATCATCTTCGTTGATATCGTAATTAGCCAAATAGGTTTGCTTTACATGGTTCTCTCCTTTACTATGCGTCTCATATAGATTATCAACGTATGTCTTTTTGTCATGAATAGACGGGAGTTGTGAAACATAGTGTGCTATTTTAGAAATAGTTTCTTCTTCTTTTTGCCTAAGAACATATAGACGGCGGCTTTCTTCTTCTGTGATATTCTTCTTCGTAATTTTTTTCAGATTATCATATTCGTTTTGTTCGTCGCTTGGCAATAGTTTCAAGTCTAATTCACCATTGTCACAAGCAAAAACTAACGAATGCTTAAGATTCATTCGAAGTAAAGCTTGCTCAATTGCACCGATACCGCTAAATAATGTTCCTAACCTTATCATTGAAAGATATATTGTTCTATATTTATAATTAATTGATGGTCTATGTTATTTTTGTAACAAATAGCAAAGTTACAATTTTAATAATTAAAACTGGGTATAATATCTTGGAATTTAAACATGATTCCCTAATAATTATTGATTTTATTATGTAGTTAAGACTTCCGTTGCTAGTAAATCGGTCTTTTCCCCACCACCCATTCGCTCTTGAAAAGGCAAAATCGTAGGAGCTGTAGGCATTAGTTTTCCGCTTCGCACCGCTGACTTTCAGTTCCTGCCCGCGGCACTGCAAGCAGATGTAACTTGCTGAGTTTCTTGCTGTGGTAGGCTGCGTGGCTACGGCGAGACGCCATAGCCTCCTAAGTTTGCCTCGTCTGCTGTAATTCACAACTGAATAATTCAAAATCGCAGGCGAAGCCGAGAATAATTCAAAACTCAAAATTCCTAATTCCTAACTCTTCGGCGGTTCCGCCGAAGACAATATTTGCATTTCTAACGCTCAATACTATGAGTTGAACGCACAACAAAATCTTTGGTGCGAAATTCTTGAGTTTTGAGCGTTAGGAGTTATATCGCTAATACACAGCCGGTTATGTGGTTTGCTTGAAAAATACGCAAACCAACAGGTTGTCAAAGTGGCTATTTTATGGTGTCATAGTGCTTGTTTTGCAGCCTAATACTTCAACTGTTGCCTTGCAACAGTAACGCTTTTATACAGTAAAAGTGGCACTATGAGAGCACTATGGGGTTGGGGATGGTTACTGAGGGTGGCTTTTATGCTGGAAAAAAACATAAAAACAGCTTTTTGATTCTCTATAATTGATTTTTATTTTGTAACAGCTTTTTACTCTTTGTACGATATTTTCATGGCGGACAAGAAGACGTTTTTTAGACAAGAAGACATGAAGAACATGTTTTTAGACAAGAAGACATAAAGACATGTTTTTAGGCAAGAAGGTATGAGCTGAGTAGTTGCCCCATTTTTCTTTCTTGTGCAAATTTTGTTAAGTCACATCTATATCCTGTATGTTTAGCAGCCCTCAGCACCAAAGATACAATAATATACAAATCAATATTCTGCTTCATATTCCTCCTTACATTTACCGCCTTGCTGTGGCAGCTATGGTTATAAATGACTATTGTCATAATGATTAAGACAACGTACTTTTGCAGCACGAATTAAGAAAAAACACTATTATGGCATTCAAATCATTTATTCCAATGGCAGCTTTATGCATTCTTGCATCGTGCAACAACTCTTCCAAGCAGAATAATGCGGAAGGAACAACTGCTGATTCATTTCAGACATCAGTTATGAGTTTTCAGGATTGCGACCTGACACTTGGCGGCATTCACTTCACCAAGATGCTAAACGGTGCCGACAAGCATGTGAGCGAAAAGGACGGCATCATCACCTTCGTAGCTCCTGAGAAAACCGACCTGTTTATCGACCCCAATGATGCCAAGCTGACCGCCAATACAGCAAAGGTGCTTTTTGCGGAAGTAGACAATACCAAGCCGTTCACTTTCTCTGCCAGAATGAAGCCTGGCTTTACGTCTGACGGACTCTATCATGCAGCCGACCTCATTGTGATGGCCAACGACACGCTCTATCAGAAATTCTGCTTTGAGCAGGACGAACGTGGCAAGCACCGAGTGGTGACAGTACGCACCGTAGGAACCAGCGATGACAACAATCATGAAGTTGTGAGTCAGGATTTCATATATTATAAGATAAGTTCTGACACACGTACCATAGCGTCCTATTATTCACTGGATGGCAAGGAGTGGCAGATGGTTCGCCTTTATCGCAACAATTATCCCAAAGACCTGAAAGTCGGCATCTGCTCACAGGCACCTCAAAAAGGTGTCTGTGTGAGTGAATTCTCAGAGCTGAATCTGTCAACGGAGACTGTAGGCGACTTCCGAATGGGAGAATAGGGGCTGTCATAGCAATCCCATCACACGTGCCACTTTGCATGCTTCGATGGCACGATCCACTTTCAGTTTCTGAAGTATGTTCTGGCGGTGTCGGTTCACGGTGTTGATGCTGATGCAAAGTCTGTCGGCAATCTCTTTCGAAAGCATGCCAAGATCAATGAGCCGCAGCACTTCCAGCTCTCGCTCGGACAGCACATCCTCGTAATCTTTGTTCGTCAATACTCGCACCTCTCCGGTCCGGGTATTGACGAATTTTGCTTTTCTGTCCTCCTCAGTTGTTAATGTGTAGATGCAGGCGCAGAGCAGCAGACAGCCGTGCTTGTCTGTGGCAAGCGTAATCATACGATGCTTCACCCAACGATATTCTCCGCTGCCATCCTTTACCCGCAAATAGTTGCAGAGCACATTATCGCGATAGTGACGGGGCTTTGAGTTGGTGGCTATGTAGTGCAGGAAAGCTATCTCGTCAGCATGACGTTTGCCGAGGTCATCAGGATGGCAACGGTCAAAGATAAAGTGCTCGTAGAGCGAAGGAAGCAGACTGAGGCGTTCCTCCATCGGTATGCCCAGAACATCAGCCATACCACCGAAATAACAATAGCTGCAGTTTTTGCGGTTATCTCCCATTGAGACAACCGCATTCTCTGTCAAGGCGTATGCCTTAGCTATCATCTTACATTCTTCAAGCATCTGTTCTTCACACTCACACTTGTCAAACGCTTGCGAGAGATACAGTTGCTCTAAAGGCTCGAAATTCTTGTCCATAATAAGTGACTTATATATAGATTAAGCTTTCGCAAGTTCAGAAGTTATAGAATTTAAAGCCGTCACTTGACCGTTGCGCGGAACGGTATGAGAGGCAAGCCTCCTTGGTTTCGGGCGTTGCCAAGCATGAAGTTGCGGAAGCAATAGCGTACGGCGTGTGGAACAGCCACCTTTTCTGAGCTGACGATGATGCCGTCGTGCCAGTCGTAGCGGGCAGCGGCACGATGGAACTTGCCGTCGGCTCCTGCCACCTCAAAGCCCTGTATGCCGTAGAGCGGATAGATGCCGCCGTCGGTATTCGAGAGTTTCACGATCACCTCATTGCCGTTGACCGTCAGACTCTCGAATGTTGGGTTCTTCGAGATAAGCCCCTTTACGCCGTACGTGTCGGTGAGGGCACGATAAGCAAGGCGCTCGCCCACCTTACGTTTCTGCGAGGGATGAATCTGCTTCATCTCCCATGCGTAGGCACCGTCGTTGTTGCCGATAAATCCACAGTTCTTTATCAGCTTTGAGGCTTTATACTGCTGCTCACGCAGGACGGCAGCGTTAGTGCCGTCAGCATCGTCATACCAGTAAGGAGCAATCTCAACGAAGTAGAAGGGAATGTCGCCGCATGCGAAAGCCTTTCTCCATTGGGTGACGAGCAGTCCGAGACGGCGTGCATAATCGTCCATGTGATAGCCCACATTGGAACATCCCTGATAATAGATGATGCCCTTGACTGTGTATTTCTCTATCGGCGAGAACGTGCCGTTGCCCCATACCAAGGGTCTGTAATAGTCGGTCTTTATGGCGTCGATGGACTGCTTGTCCAGCTTTTCGTCGGTATTGGCTTTGAGATTCTCCTTACTGAGCCACGACTCCACGCGCGTTCCTCCCTTGTTGGCCTCAATCAGTCCGACCGGCACACCAAGACTCTTGCTGAGCAGACGACCGAAGAAATATCCCGTGGCGGAAGCTCCCCGTACGGTGGACGGCGACACGACGGTCCAACGGGTGTCTGCGTCCTGCTCCGGACTCATCGACATGCGCGACGGTATCTTGGCATAACGTACGCCGCTGAAGTTGGCGGCATCGATGACAGCGTCGTTATATCCCTCCACGGGACATCCGTCAAAGCCGTGGACGGGCATCTCCATGTTGGACTGTCCTGCGCAGACCCACACTTCTCCCGAGAGCACTCCCTTTATGGTGGTCTGCTCGCCATCGTCGAAGGTTATGGTGAGCGGCGTGAAGCTGTGCTTCGGCGTACGTACACGAACCTCCCACGAGCCGTCCTTTGCGGCACGTGCCGTTACGATGTCCTTGCTCCATGACGTGCTTACGCGGACCGTCTTTCCCGGCGTGTCCCATCCCCAGAGACGGGCTTCCGAGGAGCACTGCAGAACCATGTTGTCCGACACAAGATGATGAAGCCTTACCTTTGCCTGTGCTCCGAATGACATAAAGGCGGCTGTCAATAACAGTAATGATTTTCTCATTTTCATATATATATGCTTACGTGTGTTTTATTATAAAATCCAATCAAAATTACGCATTATTCACGAATATTGCAAGTAGAGACGACTATTGAGACGGAAAAGGCTTGGTTTCTGCTAAAAAAGTGTTAATTTTGCAGTCTCTAAGGATAACAATAATATTATTTTTCACACATTCATTTCACACTAAGTATATAATTAAGTATATAAGAGGATGAAAACATTCAGTCTGAAACCACAGCTTCTTACGTCCCTCAAGACGTACAACCGACAAACCCTGACAGCCGACATCATGGCTGGCATCATCGTAGGTATTGTCGCCCTGCCGCTTGCCATCGCATTCGGCATCGCCTCCGGCGTAACCCCTGAGAAAGGCATCATCACCGCCATCATCTCCGGATTCATAATCTCGCTGCTTGGCGGCAGCAAGGTGCAGATAGGCGGACCCACCGGCGCCTTCATCGTCATCATCTACGGCATCATACAGAAGTATGGCATAGAGGGACTGATGATAGCCACCGTCATGGCTGGCGTGTTCCTGCTGCTGTTCGGTCTTCTGAAGCTGGGCACCATAATCAAGTATATTCCCTACCCCATCGTGGTGGGATTTACGAGCGGTATTGCCGTGACCATCTTCACCACACAGATAAAGGACCTCTTCGGACTTACCATAGAGAGCGTGCCGTCTGACTTCATCGAGAAATGGGGATGCTACATCTCTCACTTCTCTACTGCCGACCTTTGGTGCTCCATCGTCGGCATCCTCAGCGTTGTCATCATAGCCCTCACTCCGAAGGTGAGCAAGAAGATTCCCGGATCGCTCGTTGCCATCATCGTGATGACCATAGCAGCCCTTATCCTGAAGAACTATTTCGGCGTGATCACCATCGAGACCATAGGCGACCGCTTCTCTGTAAGCAGCGCCATCCCCGACGCTCACATGCCAGCCATGACATGGGACACCATCAAGAGCCTTGTGGCTCCTGCGCTGACCATCGCCGTGCTCGGCGCCATAGAGTCGCTCCTCTCTGCTACGGTGGCTGACGGTGTGATAGGTGCACACCACAACTCTAACACGGAGCTGGTGGCTCAGGGTCTTGCCAACATCGCTTCGCCCATCTTCGGCGGCATCCCTGCCACCGGTGCCATCGCCCGTACGATGACCAACATCAACAACGGCGGCAAGACTCCGGTCAGCGGCATCGTGCATGCCATAGTGCTCCTGCTCATCTTCCTCTTCTTCATGCCTCTCGCCAAGTACATCCCTATGGCTTGTCTTGCCGGTGTGCTTGTGATAGTAAGTTACGGCATGTCGGGATGGCGTTCGTTCTTAGCGCTGATGAAGAATCCGAAGAGCGACGTAACGGTGCTGCTCATCACCTTCTTCCTCACCATCATCTTCGACCTTACCGTTGCCATTGAGGTGGGACTCATCATCGCCTGCCTGCTCTTCATGAAGCGTGTGTCTGAGATTACGGACGTGAAGGCTGTGACGGATGAGATTAACGAGGAGAGCGACATGATAAAGGACAACGCCGAACACCTCACCATCCCTGAGGGAGTGGAGGTTTACGAGATTAACGGTCCTTACTTCTTCGGTGCCGGCAATAAGTTTGAGGAGGTGATGGCTGCCTTCGGCGACCGTCCCAAGGTACGAATAATAAGAATGCGTAAGGTGCCGTTCGTCGATTCCACCGGCATCCACAACCTCACCAACCTTTGTGAGATGAGCCACAATGAAGGCATCGAAGTGGTGCTCTCGGGCGTTTGCGAAAAGGTGCACAAGCAGCTGGAGAAGGCACGCTTCTATGACATTCTCGGCAACAAGAACATCTGCTCACACATCAATCTTGCCCTGGAACGTGCAAACGAAATAATCGGGGAGAAGAAATAAAAAGGAATACAAAAATATAGGAATGCACGCCACTCCTACAGTTAGATAATAAGAAAAGGAGTTAAGAAGCCAAAACTTCTTAACTCCTTTATTTATAAAATCAAAACTGAACAATTCAAGATCGCAGGCGAAGCCGAGAATAATTCAAAATTCAAAATTCCTAATTCAAAACTTTATATATGCTTCGTCGCGCATATCGCTTAGCTTCTGAAGCATTTCTATTCTGCGCTGGTCCAGCTTGCCCTGCTTAATGCGCTTCTTGTTGTACTTCCACCAGTTGAGCAAGCCTCTCGACTCCTCCTTCTTCTTATCCGGAAACTGGCGGTGCACCTTTACGTAAGCGCATAAGGCATCATATTTGTCCTGCCATGCCTCAGCACGGCTTTTCTTTTCAGCCATAACAACAGCGTAACACTTATTCAGCCAGCTTCTCGCCGATGCGGATGACGTATTCGCTCATGAAGGAAGCGCCCGGCTGGAGGTGGTTCATCAAGTACTTGTCGCGCAGCTGACCCTTATAGCCAAGATGGTCATGTACGCCGTACCACGGCTCAAGGCAGATAAACGGAGCCTTCTTGCCGTAGGGAGTCCACACGCCTACGCACGGAGCGCTGAACTCAACGCTTACCTCAGCCTCACCCGTAACAGGAGAAAGGATGTCGATGGCATGTATCTGGCTCTGGTCAAGGATGACAGCGTCGTCCTTAAAGTCTTCCTCCGTAAATGCCCACAGTCCGTCCTGCACGCCTTCGAGAGCATAGCGGTCTGACGTGATGCAACCCTCATGATTGCCGTAAATGCGTTCGATGTGTCCGTTATTGTCGAAGCGCAGCACGCCCTTCACGTCGTCGCCCTCCTTCACACCCGGCAAGCGGAATGCGGGATGAGCGCCAATCTGGAAATGAATCTCCTTCGTATCAGTGTTATATACATGCCAGATAACGTGTATCTCGTTGTCCACAAGCTTATATGTCACGGAGAGCATGAAGCGGTAAGGATACTGGCGCAGCGTATGCTCTGTCTCGCTGAGCACGTACGTAACCTTGTCGTCAGAATGACGGAGGAGACGGAAGTTCATGTCGCGGGCGAAGCCGTGTCTGCCCAGCTGGAATGTGCCGCCCTCCGTGCGATACGTTCCCTGATAGAGTCCGCAAACGATGGGGAAGAGAATCGGAGAACGGCGTCCCCAATACTTGTCGTCTCCCTGCCAGAGATACTCGTGTTCGTCTGCGTCCTTGATGCTCTGCAATTCTGCTCCGAGGTCTGACACTTCTACGGTCAGAAATTCGTTTTGCAATGTTTCCATATAAAAAAGTGATTATTTATGCTGTACGTTCCTTAAACTTCTCAAGCAGCCACTCTCTCTGCTCGTCGATGGTAAGCTCCGAATTGTCGAGGAGGATGGCATCGTCTGCCTTACGGAGCGGCGACACCTCACGATGAGAGTCGGCATAGTCACGCTGCTGCACATTCTCAAGGATGGTGTCATAGTCGGCAGGCATTCCCTTTGCTTCAAGCTCCTTGAAGCGACGGCGTGCACGAATCTCGGCTGTAGCCGTAACGAAAATCTTAAGCTCGGCGTCGGGGAAGACCACGGTGCCAATGTCGCGTCCGTCCATCACCACGCCTTTCTCTCTGCCCATAGCCTGTTGCGCTGCAACGAGGCGTTCTCTTACAAAGGGAAGAGCTGCCACCTGGCTGACGTGCTGCGATACGTCGATGGTGCGTATCTCGCGCTCCACGTTCTCGCCGTTGAGATATGTCTCCACCTTGCCCGTCGTTTCGTCGCGGCGGAAACTGATGTCCATGTCATTGACAGCAGCCTTCAGGCGCTCCGTGTCCAGACTGCCGTCCTCACCGAACATTCCGCCACGCATGGCAGCAAGAGTGACGGCGCGATACATGGCACCAGTGTCAACGTATACGTAGCCCACCATCTTGGCAAGGTCTTTCGCCATCGTGCTCTTGCCACAAGAAGAGTGGCCGTCGATGGCTATCGTTATTTTCTTCATAGTTATATAAAGTAAGTGTATGTGATTATTATTTATAAGCTAAACGCCACATTGCCCATTATGGAAGAGCTTGAGACGTGATACTTGCCGTAAGCTAAGCTCAGCTTGAAGCGGTTAAGGCTTACGCCGGCACCAAGCGAGAGTCCTGCCATGTGGCTGCTTCCACCTTCTGCATCGTTGATGTTCATCTCGTGAGAACGGCGGAGGTTATATCCCGCAGCTATCCACATCGACTGTGACAGCGTGGCGTCCACGCCCACCGTGAAGTGGTCGGCAAAGCGATAGTTCCAGTGTGTGAGGTCGCCCATTGTGAGGGATATGCGGAACGGCGTATGGCTGATTTTCTTCGACACACCCACCTGAAGGTCGAAGGGCAGCGCGTCATAGTCCTCCTCATAAGCCTTGGTCTGTCCGCCGAGGTTCTTGGCAACGATGGAAGCTGAGAATTCGGATTCGGGATTATAATAGTTGACACCGAGGTCGAAGGCTACGCCCCACGACGAATAGTCGCCGATGAACGAAGACACCACCTTGGCAGTAACGCCACCGGCAATGCGGTCAGAGAGCATGTAAGAGAAATAGCCAGCCATGGCAATGTCCTTGGCTGAAAAGTCGCCTGTCTGCTGTCCGGAAGCGTCGGTCTGTTTCATGGTGCCATAATTCATAAACTGTCCTGAAACAGCCCACGTGGCACGCTCGCCTACGGCACGGTTGAACGACGCACTGGCTGTGGTCGATCCTGCCATGTACGTCATGAAGTTGAGAGCCAGCTGCTTGTCGCTGACAGACGAAAGCAGCGCAGGATTGTGGAATATGAGCGAAGCATCGTCTTCGATGAGGGCTATGCCGTCGCCGCCAACCGCAGCTGCACGTGCCGAAACCGGGAGACGAAGAAAATTATAGGCGGTCTGACTCTCCTGCGCCACACCTTTGAGTGGCAGGAGAAGAAGCGACACCATACATATAACTAATATGCAGACTTTGTTCATTCTTGGATATATCTTATGTGAATGTATCTTTTTCTGAAGATACAAAATTGAATGTATCTCTTATTGAAGTTACAAATTTAGACAAAAAAAACGAAACAAGGCGGTATGAATTAGGATTTATCAGTAATTTTGCAGAATAATTAGTTCCAGCCGGCTGGCTTCATCACCACCTTCGTCTCCATAGGTGTGGGCTACCTGATCATACAATTCCTGTAAGAAATGAGAAAATCAATTATATTAGCACTATTCACAACGGCAGCAATGCCACTAAACACGCTGGCTCAAGGCACCAACGACGGACTCGGAGAGGAGGAAGTGGACCTCAAATCGCTCTACGAGATGGTCAGCAGACAAGAAAAAAAGTCGAAAGCCTTAGAGCTATACATTAATTATGGAGCAGCGGCACAAGCCACACACGACTCGCGCAACGACGAATGGGGCGCACGCATATACAACCGCTACCTTAAAATAGAGATGGTGGGATGGCTGACAGACCATATTTATTACCGCTTCCGCCAACGCATAAACAAGTCGAACGTGGAACAGAGCGAGGACAACTTCTCGAAAGCCAACGACTATATGATGGTGGGATGGAAGTTTAACGACCACTGGAGCATCCAAGGCGGCAAGAAATGTCAGGCGCTCGGATCGTTCGAGTTCAGCGAGAACCCGCTCTTCATCTATCAGTATTCGGACCTGGAGGGCAACATAGACAGCTCAAAGGGAGCCATAAACGTGGTGTATAATCCCACGCCCGACCAGCAGTTATCCGCCGAGGTGAGCAACACCTACAACGGTAAGCTGGCAGACGAGTTCGGCAAAGACGCCAAGATAAGCGACGGAAAGATGACAAGCGACGGCAATGCGGAGCCGAAGCCCGACATCGCCCTGCTCCAGAAAGCCAGCGCACCGCTGACATACGCCTTAGGATGGAACGGAAAGTTCTTCGGCGGCAAGCTGCAGACGCGATGGTCATACATGCTCCGCACGCAAGCCAAGGACAAGTATAGCCAGCTGATACGCTTCGGACAGAAGCTCAAGCTCGACCGCCTGCAATGGTACGTCGACTATAGCATCTCCTTGGACGACCTTGACCGCATGAAGATAACGACGCGCGAGGTGGCGAAGGTGCTGGCGCCGACGGAAACAGACCTCTATATGGGCAAGATATGCAACCTGTCATTGGTGACGAAGATGAACTGGCAGTTCACCTCAGACTGGAACCTCATGCTGAAGGGCACGTACGAGACAGCCAGCATGACACAGTCAGAGCAGTTCAGAAACTATCGTAAGGCATACGGCTACGTGGGAAGCGTGGAGTATTATCCGGCACGCAAGCAACAGCAAGACCTCAGATTCTACCTTGCCTACATGGGAAGGAAATACAGCTACAGCAAGCGGAGCACGCTGACGGGATATAACACGGACTGCATAGAACTGGGAATGATATACAGAATGAAGCTGCTGTAATGGCGTGAAGATGTCAAGGAAACTGCAAAACGGTTCGCTTTTTACAAATTAAGGTTCGCTTTTTATAAAAGACATGTACGATATAAAGCGTACCTTTGCAGCAGAAAACAGAACTAACATCTAAAACAAGATTACCATTATGGCAAACGAAAAGAAATTCAGAGTAGAGGCTGACCTTTTAGGTGAACTTCAGGTTCCGGCTGACGCACTCTACGGCGTGCAGACACAGCGTGGTATCAACAACTATCATATCTCTCGCAAGACAATGCGCGACTATCCCGACTTCATCATCGCTAACGCATACGTGAAGCTGGCTGCCGCTCAGACCAACCACTCGCTCGGCGTTATCAACGACGAGATAGCAAGCGCAATGGAACAGGCTTGCCGCGAAATCATCGACGGTAAGTGGCACGAGAACTTCCCCATCGACATGATTCAGGGTGGCGCCGGTACTTCTGTCAACATGAACATCAACGAGGTGGTAGCCAACCGTGCCCTCGAAATCATGGGACACGAGAAGGGCGAATACCAGTATTGCTCGCCTAACGACCACGTCAACTGCGGCCAGTCTACAAACGACGCATATCCTACATCCATCCGCCTCGCGCTTATCCGCATGAACATCCACTTGGTGGGCGCTCTGACAGGACTTATCAGCGCTTTCCGCTACAAGGCAGAGGAATATAACGACACCATCAAAATGGGACGTACACAGCTGCAGGACGCTGTGCCTATGACCATCGGTCAGGAGTTTAACGCTTACGCCAACAACCTCGAAGAGGAAATCCTCAACCTCGAGCGCAACGTGAAGCTCCTCCACGAAATCAACATGGGCGGTACTGCCATCGGTACTGGTCTGAACGCTGTTCCCGGCTTCGCCAAGCTGTGCGCTGCCAACCTCAGCAAGCTCACTGGCGAGAACTTCGTATCGGCAATCGACCTCGTAGAGGCTACACCTGACACCGGCGCTTACGTAAGCTACTCTTCAGCTCTGAAGCGTCTTGCCATCAAGCTCTCTAAAATCTGTAACGACCTCCGCCTTATGGCTTCAGGTCCGCGCTGCGGCTTGAACGAGATCAACCTTCCTCCAAAGGCTCCCGGATCATCTATCATGCCGGGCAAGGTAAATCCAGTTATCCCCGAGGTTACCAATCAGGTTTGCTTCAAGGTTATCGGCAACGACACCACAGTAAGTTTCGCAGCAGAGGCAGGTCAGCTGGAGCTCAACGTTATGGAGCCTATCATCACAGCAAGCCTCTTCGAGAGCCTCACATGGCTGAAGAACGCCATCGAGACACTTACCGAAGAGTGTGTTCTCGGCATCACCGTCAACAAGGAGCGCTGCTACGAAATGGTGAAGAACAGCATCGGCATCGTTACAGCTCTCAACCCCATCATCGGCTATAAGGCAAGCTCAAAGGTGGCTAAGGAAGCTCACGCAACAGGTCGCTCGGTTTATGACATCGTCATCGAGCAGGGACTCCTCAGCAAGGAAGAGCTCGACAAGGCTCTTGACCCGAAGGAAATGCTCCACTCTTCAAAGTTCTCTCTGAAGTAAGAAAAAAGACAAAGCTTAATAATATATTAAGGTGAAAGCCTGCAAGCCAGTCCATTCTCACATGGATTAGGCTTGCAGGCTTCTTTTTTTGCCTCTTTGCAAGACAAGCCATCAAGATACCCGTCAGCAGGGTTGCTGTTATGGAATAAAATTCATACTTTTGCACACAGGAAACATAATCTATTGTATAAAAAAACTGTATCGAAGAATCTGAAATGAATCAACAGAAAGTCTATAATCTGGAAGAGTTTGCCACCAAATATCACATCAAGGATATTTATGGTGCATACGCCGCATACTTCTCTGTCAGCGGATTCAACAGCATGGTGAAGGAACGCACACTCTTCACCAAGATTCTTTTAGTGAAGCAAGGCAGCTGCCGCATGCTGCTGCAACAGACCATTGGCGACGAACAAAGCATACAGCTCGCCGCCAAAGACCTCCTTATCATCACACCCAAGGAAGTGGCTGACATAGCCGAAATATCGCCTGACTTTCAGGCGGAGAGCATCCTCGTGGACGAAACATTCGCCGACCACGCCACCCGTTACCATCTCACCGACGAAAAGGACAAAAGCATAACGGACACCTTCCACTTCATACGCGACATCGTACGCCGTCAGCACATCAACAAGGTGGAGATGATCAGAAGTATGTTTAACGTGCTGAAGCTCATCATAGAAGAGCTGCCTTACGAAGATTGCTCCGTGACGCACGACCTCGGACACAAGAAGCAGGTGTACGAGATTTTCCTACACCACCTCTACCGCAACTTCCGCAAGGAACGCCAGATTCGCTTCTATGCCGACAAACTGAACGTATCGCCAGCCTACCTCTCACGTCTGGTGAAGGAAATAAGCGGATCCACCATCAACGAACACGCCACATCCTTGGTATATAAGGAAATATGCAACCTCCTCACCCAAACCGACATGTCAATGGGCGAAATAGCCGCACACCTCAACTTCAGCGACCAAAGCGCCATGACCAACTTCTTCAAGCAACGGTCAGGAATGTCGCCGCTGGCGTATAGGAACAAGTAACTTGACTATGTCTGTGACTGGTTAGCTATAGAAAGAAGATGTATTTGGGAACTTTTGCGTAAGGAATGTCGATGAAACCAAGAGCAGACGGCATCATCGACTGTTTTAGACGTTTCTAAAAGATTTTATTTTCTGATTACCAGGCTGTTGTTGTTCAACTCAACATGATGGGCAAAAGAAAGGGTTGTGCCGTCGAATACCGCAGACACGTCAATGCCACAGCGCACCAACTCGTCAATAAGAGCCTGGTCATGGGCTGCTCGCACAGAATTGAAGCCACGCTTTCCAACCTGACTATTGAATGATCTGACAAGTGAAGGGAGTGTACTGGCTGCGAAACGCGCAGCAAAATCGTTGTAAAATGAATTGTTCATAATGACTTGTTTTTGAAATTAAACTTATTTCCACATCGTACCTTGACCACCGTGGCTGTCATGCTCGGTTGGTGCAGATTATAATACTGCTCTTGATGTTTCGTAGGCAAAGGTATAAAGATAATTGGGATAGGCAAAGAAAATGATGGATTTTTTCTGGCTCATCCGGAAGAATTATTGCTGTGTCAGTTTGTAGATATACTAAATTACAGTATATTTGCAAAATAAATTGAACTTTTCTCATAAGAAAAGAAATATACTATAAGAG
>OKRS01000402.1_pt1 | contig 33538 bp, 25 predicted proteins | sample 1601191 | NCBI WGS metagenome assembly OKRS01 (sample SAMEA3541509, study PRJEB24748) | human gut metagenome | biome: human gut; feature: human-associated habitat; material: faeces | place: China | collected 2012
CTTTTTGAGACTTATCCGGGCTTTAGCGATTGGATCAACGGTAAAGTAAGCTCCATCGGCAGTTTCCAAAAAGAACTTGTCTACAAATATTGCTCCGGCGGCATTATCGGCGAAGACGGTAAATCACATAAGATCTGGGATTATCTGGATTTAAACTAACCTGAAATAACCGGTCATTATTGGCAGTGGCGATCCATGGCATAAAAAGTGCTTGGATCGCCACTGTCTGTTTTATCCCCTACCTTATGGCAAGACTCCCCCGTAATACAACATACGGAATCTCTTTAGCAGTTGTGTCCCGGCTAAAGAAACCCCGTAGTTTCTATTTTTGTTCAAAGAACTTCTTACATTCTATCCGGCACCTCAATGCCCAGCAGCGCCATGCCGTTCTTAATGGTCTTCGCCACGTTCTTGGCGAGCACCAGACGCACAGCCTTCTCGTCGGCGCTGTCGGCGCCAAGGATAGAATAGTCGTGATAGAACTGGTTAAACTCCTTGGTCAGCTCATAGCAGTAGTTGGCGATGCCGCTGGGCGAGTAGTCCTTGCCTGCCTGCTCCACAGCAGCACCAAACTCGCTGATCTTCTGTATCAGCTCCTGCTCCTTGTCGCTCAGCGGCATGTCGTCGCCCAAAGAAGTGGGAATGACGATGCCCTCAGCCTCTGCCTTGCGGAGGATAGAGCGTATGCGGGCGTAGGTGTACTGTATGAAAGGACCCGTGTTGCCGTTGAAGTCGATGCTCTCCTCGGGGTTGAACAGCATGTTCTTGCGAGCGTCAACCTTGAGGATGAAATATTTCAGGGCACCGAGACCCACCACGCGGGCAATCTCGTTGCGCTCCTCCTCGCTCATGTCCTTAAACTTGCCCAGCTCCTCGCTGGTCTTCTTGGCGTCGCCGATCATGGCAGCGATCAGGTCGTCGGCATCGACCACCGTTCCCTCGCGGCTCTTCATCTTGCCGTTAGGCAGCTCCACCATGCCGTAAGAGAAGTGGACAAGCTCCTTGCCCCACTTGAAACCCAGACGGTCGAGCAGCAGCGAGAGCACCTGGAAATGATAGTTTTGCTCGTTGCCCACCACATAGATCATCTTGTCAATGGGGAAGTCGGCGAAGCGCATCTCGGCGGTGCCGATGTCCTGCGTCATGTAGACGCTGGTGCCGTCGGCGCGGAGCAGCAGCTTCTGGTCCAGGCCCTCGTTTGTGAGGTCAGCCCACACCGAGTTGTCGTCCTTGCGGAAGAACAGGCCCTTCTCCAGACCTTCCTCCACCTTCTTCTTGCCCACGAGGTAGGTGTTCGACTCATAATAGATCTTGTCGAAGCCCACGCCCAGCGCCTTGTAGGTCTCGTCGAAGCCGGCATAGACCCAGTCGTTCATCTTCTTCCAGAGAGCACGCACCTCGGGATCGTTCTGTTCCCATTTCACGAGCATCTCGTGAGCCTCCTTGATGAGCGGACTTTCAGCCTTGGCCTTCTCCTCGGCAGCCTCTTCAGCCATGCCTTCAGCCACATACTTGGCCTTCAGCTCCTTCACCTCCTCGCGATAGTGTTTGTCGAACGCCACATAGTAGTCGCCAATGAGGTGGTCGCCCTTCTTGCCGCTTGTCTCGGGTGTCTCGCCGTTGCCCCACTTGAGCCATGCGAGCATCGACTTGCAGATGTGTATGCCTCTGTCGTTCACGATGTTGGTCTTCACCACGCGGTTGCCGTTGGCCTCCATGATCTGTGCGAGCGACCAGCCGAGCAGGTTGTTGCGCACATGTCCGAGATGGAGAGGCTTGTTGGTGTTGGGCGACGAATACTCAATCATGACCAGCGGCGACTTGTCGTCGGCATGCTTCTCGCCGAAGGTGGGGTCAGCGTTTATGCTGTTGAGCAGCGAGAGCCATGCTGCCTTGGCCACGGTGATGTTGAGGAAGCCCTTCACGACGTTGAATTTCTCCACCGCCTTACAGTTTTGCTCAAGCCACTGTCCGATCTCCTGGGCAGTGTCCTCAGGCTTCTTGTGCGACATCTTGAGGAATGGGAACACTACGAGCGTGAGGCTACCCTCAAACTCGCGCTTTGTCTTCTGCAGCTGCACCATCTTCTCAGGCACATCCTGTCCGTAAAGCTCCTTCACGGCTTTCTGTGCCGCGAGGCTTATTTCTTGTTCGATGTTCATAATTGCGTATTGTCGTTTTTTGTTGTTTTCTTTACGTTTTGTTATAATAATGTGCAAAGTTACGCATTATTTTAAAAAGATGCGATGCATATTGCCAAAAAAACGAAGCCGTAGATGCTTTTATGCCAAAGATTTGCTGTAACTTTGCACATTATATACACAACACGCATTTTTTTATGAAGAAACTTTTCATTGAGACATACGGCTGCCAGATGAACGTGGCCGACTCGGAGGTGGTGGCCTCTATCATGCAGATGGCCGGTTACGAGCTGTGCGAAGACGAGGCACAGGCCGACGCCATCTTCCTCAACACATGCTCCATTCGCGAAAACGCGGAGAACAAGATATACAGCCGTCTGGAGGCTCTGCACGCGGAGCAGAAGAAGGGCCGCGACATCATCTTGGGCGTCTTGGGCTGCATGGCTGAGCGCGTGCGCCAGGACCTCATCGACAACCATCATGCCAACCTGGTGTGCGGTCCCGACTCTTACCTCAACCTCCCCGACATGGTGGCACAGTGTGAGAACGGCAACAACGCCATGAACATTGAGCTGTCTACCACCGAGACCTACCGCGACATCGTGCCGCAACGCATAGGCCACGGCAAGGTGAGCGGCTTCGTAAGCATTATGCGTGGCTGCAACAATTTCTGCCATTACTGCATCGTGCCCTACACCCGTGGACGCGAGCGCTCACGCGACGTGGAGAGCATACTGCGCGAGGTGCGCGACCTGCACGACCGTGGCTTCAAGGAGGTTACGCTGCTCGGACAAAACGTCAACAGCTATGGCCTCACACCTACCGGCAAGCGCATGGAGGGCGGCGTGTCGTTTGCCGAACTGCTGCGCAAGGTGGCACAGAGCGTGCCCGACATGCGTGTGCGCTTCACCACATCAAACCCCGAGGACATGACCGACGACATCTTGCACGCCGTCGCCGACGAACCAAACCTCTGCAAGCACATACACTTCCCCGCACAGAGCGGATCGAGCAAGATCCTGAAGCTCATGAACCGCAAGTACACACGCGAGCAGTATCTGGAGCGCGTGGAGGCCATACGCCGCATCATCCCCGGCTGCGGACTGTCCACCGACCTGTTTGTGGGCTACCACGACGAGACACCCGAGGACCACGCCCTCACGCTGTCGCTCGTCAAGGAGTGTATGTTCGACTCGGCTTTCATGTTCAAATATTCGGAGCGCCCCGGCACCTTCGCCGCCAAGCACCTGCCCGACAACGTGCCTGAAGAGGTTAAGATAGAGCGTCTTAACGAGCTTATACGCTTGCAGACAGAGATCTCTGCACAGCAGAACCGCAAGGACATCGGCAAGACCTTTGAGGTGTTGGTAGAGGGCTTCAGCAAGCGCTCACGCGAGCAGCTCATGGGACGCACAGAACAGAACAAGGCTGTGGTGTTCGACAAGCAAGGCTACCACATCGGCGACCGCGTCATGGTAAAGATTGTCGACGCCACAAGTGCAACACTCATAGGCAAAGCTATATGAAAGAATTCCTCCTTATCCTGAGGCGCTTCATACCGCCCTACAAGAAGTATCTCGTGCTGACGGTGCTGTTCAACATCCTGTCGGCCGTGCTCAACATCTTCTCCTTCGCCGCCCTCATACCCATCTTGCAGATCCTGTTCCGCACAGAGGGAACGGGAACGGCAACACACCTCATGCCGTGGACGCTCGACAACATAAAGGAGGTGATGGCCAACAACGCCGACTATTATGTGACGCAGCTCATAGGCGACGTGGGAGCAACGACAACGTTGCTGCTCATAGGCCTGTTCCTCGCTTTCACCACCTTCCTCAAGACGGGTGCCTACTTTCTCTCGTCGGCCACCATCATACCCATCCGCACAGGCGTGGTGCGCGACATCCGCAACCAGCTCTACGCAAAGATCACGTCGCTGCCCCTCGGGTTCTTTTCCGAGGAGCGCAAAGGCGACATCATTGCACGCATGACTGGCGACGTGGGCGAGATAGAAAGCAGCATCATGTCGTCGCTCGACATGCTCTTCAAGAACCCCATTCTCATCATCTCCTATTTCACCGCCCTGCTCTTCATCTCGTGGCAGCTGACGCTCTTCACCCTCGTCTTCGTGCCCGTCTTCGGATGGTTCATGGGCTTCGTGGGAAGAAAGCTCAAGCGCAAGTCGATAGAGGCACAGAGCCTGTGGAGCGACACCATGTCGCAGGTGGAGGAGACGCTCGGCGGACTGCGCATCATCAAGGCGTTCTGCGCCGAAGAGAAGATGAACAACCGCTTCAGCGACATCAACAACCACTACCGCTCATCGGTGCAGCGCGTGAACATACGCCAGCAGATGGCGCACCCCATGAGCGAGTTCTTAGGCACGGTGCTCATCATCATTGTGCTGTGGGTGGGCGGCATCCTAGTGCTCGACCAGCAGATTCTGTCGGGACCGACGTTCATCTATTATCTCGTGATGCTCTACTCGATCATCAACCCTCTCAAAGACTTCTCCAAGGCAAGCTACAACATACCCAAAGGCCTCGCATCGATGGAGCGCGTCGACAAGATTCTGAAGGCAGAGAACACCATCAAGGAACCTGCCAACGCCAAGCACATCAGCGCGTTCGAGCACCAGATCGAGTTTCGCCATGTGTCGTTCCGCTACGGCGAGCAGTGGGTGCTGCGCGACATCAACCTCGTCATTCCCAAGGGCAAGACCATTGCGCTGGTGGGACAGAGCGGCAGCGGCAAGTCGACACTCGTCGACCTCATTCCGCGCTATTATGACGTGCAGCAGGGCGAGGTGCTCATCGACGGCATAAACGTCAAAGACCTCGGCATACACGACCTCCGGCAGCTCATAGGCAACGTGAACCAGGAGGCCATCCTGTTTAACGACTCGTTCATCGGAAACATAACCTTTGGCGTGGACCACGCCACACAGGAGCAGGTGGAGCAGGCGGCACGCATTGCCAACGCCCACGAGTTTATCATGCAGAGCGAACACGGCTACGACACCAACATCGGCGACCGCGGCGGACGTCTATCGGGCGGACAGCGCCAGCGCGTGAGCATTGCGCGTGCCATCCTCAAGAACCCGCCCATCCTCATCCTCGACGAGGCAACATCGGCGCTCGACACCGAGAGCGAACGTCTGGTGCAGGATGCGCTCGAACGGCTCATGAAGACGCGCACCACCGTGGCCATTGCCCACCGTCTGTCAACGATCAAAAACGCTGACGAGATATGCGTGCTCCACGAAGGACAAATCGTGGAACGTGGCACACACGACGAACTGCTCAAGATCGACGGCTACTACAAGAAGCTGCATGACATGCAGGCTTAAGACCAATCGACATGCAGGTTTTTCAAACAAGCTAACCCTAATAATGGGAACCGCTTGAGGAGAACCGCTTGAGGAAAACACCTTGAGAAGAACAGCTTGAAGAGAACACCTTGAGAAGAACAGCTTGAGAAGAACCGCTAAATGGGAACCGGCAGAAAAAGAACCATTGAAAAAAGATTGGTCTTCAGAGCAAGCAAAACCCATTGGTCAAAAAGGCAACAGAACAATAGGACAAAAAGAAAAGAAGAAAAGATGACTTACTTCATTCTTATAAACAACCAGCAGCAAGGCCCATACACCCTCGATGAGCTGCGCAGCCGCAACATAACGTCGGCAACGCTGGTTTGGAGAGAGGGCATGGCCGACTGGACACCGGCATGGAAGGTGGCCGAGCTGGTATCGTTGTTCCATGCAGACGCTGCTGACAACGCACGAACCACACCGCCGCCGGCTCCCTCAGCGGGAGCAACGGGAGCGGCCACGGCACCTTATGCAGCAGAGCAAGGAACCTCAGCTACGCAAGGAGCTTCGGCTGCACAAGGAGGAGCCTCTTCTCAACAGGCAGGCGCAGGCAGCTCTTACGCTCAGCAAGCAGCACAAGGCCGCTATAACACCAACCAGCTCTACGCCGACGCACAGGATGACGAAACCGTGGACAATGGCAACGGCTATGAGGAACGTGAGGAGCACAAGAGCCACACGTTGCGAAACGGGTGCATTGGACTCATCCTCGTTCTTGCCGCAATGGCCGTTGGTCTGGTGGCAACCTGTCCAACCGAGCAAGCCCACCGCGAGGCCATAACGAAGGAGATGAACCGCTTCATCAAGGAGTCGACCGACAACCAAGGCGACGCATGGGGCATCATTGGCAACATCATATCGCAAAAGATCGTGGGCGTGGTTGTGGACAACCTCATCGAGGTCGACAACTACGGTGTGTGCTCCGTGGGCAGCATAACGCTTAAGGGCAAGACGCACCGCGTGTCGTTCGGAATACTCGGACATGTCTTCACCTTCGATGCCGATGACATTCAACGCGCATTGGAGAAGGGCGGCGATGCCTCCGACATTTTCCATTCTCCTCTCAACAACCCGGGTGACAACGACAGCAGCGACGACAGCAGCACAGACGACGGAAGCACAGACGACGGAAGCTCTGACAACGGAAGCAGCACAGACGACGGTGGCAGCAGCTACGACCAGCAGGACGGCTCTGCAGACGATGGACAAAGCAACGGCAGCTCTGACAGCAACGAGGCCGACGGAAGCGACATGAGCAACATGTAACTGGAGCTTTTTTCACATCTCCTATTTCATACCTATGCAAAAAATCACTACCTTTGCATAAGATAGGCTGCACCTCATAATAAAAAGCAAAAAAAACAACGACATACAACTATGGAATACAATTTCAGAGAAATCGAGAAGAAATGGCACCAACAGTGGGTAAAGGATAACACCTACAAGGTGACCGAGGACCCCAACAAGCAGAAATTTTATGTGCTCAACATGTTCCCCTACCCTTCGGGAGCCGGACTTCATGTGGGACACCCGCTCGGCTACATCGCCAGCGACATATACGCGCGTTTCAAGCGCCTGAACGGATTCAACGTTCTAAACCCCATGGGCTACGATGCCTACGGTCTGCCCGCTGAGCAGTATGCCATACAGACAGGACAGCACCCTGAGGTAACAACCGTGGCCAACATCAACCGCTACCGCGAGCAGCTCGACAAGATTGGATTCTCGTTCGACTGGAGCCGCGAGGTGCGCACCTGCGACCCTAAATATTATCACTGGACACAGTGGGCCTTTGAGAAGATGTTCAAGTCGTTCTTCTGCAACTCTTGCCAGAAGGCACAGCCCATAGAGAAGCTCATCGAGCATTTCGAGCAGAAGGGCACCGAGGGTCTGGACGTGGCTCAGAGCGAACCGCTCGAGTTTACGGCTGACCAGTGGCACGCCATGAGCGAGGTAGAGAAGGAGCAGACACTCATGAACTATCGCATAGCCTACCTTGGCGAGACGATGGTCAACTGGTGCGCCGGTCTGGGCACCGTGCTGGCCAACGACGAGGTGGTGAACGGTGTGAGCGAGCGTGGCGGCTACCCCGTGGTGCAGAAGAAGATGCGCCAGTGGTGCCTACGCACAAGCGCCTACTCGCAGCGCCTGCTCGACGGTCTTGACACCATCGACTGGAGCGACTCTATAAAGGAGACACAGAAAAACTGGATCGGACGCTCTGAAGGAACAGAGATGCAGTTTGCGGTGAAAGACAGCGACATCAAGTTCACCATCTTCACCACACGCGCCGACACCATCTTCGGCGTGACCTTCATGGTTCTCGCACCCGAGAGCGAGCTCGTGGAGCAGCTCACCACACCCGAACAGAAGGCAGCTGTTGACGAGTATCTGGCTTATGTGAAGAAGCGCACAGAGCTCGACCGCATGGCAAACCACTCGGTCACAGGCGTGTTCTCTGGCTCTTATGCCGTGAATCCCTTCACGGGCGACAGCATACCGGTGTGGATCTCTGAGTATGTTCTCGCCGGCTACGGCACAGGAGCCATCATGGCTGTGCCTGCCCACGACTCGCGCGACTATGCCTTCGCGCGCCATTTCAACCTACCCGTCATACCTCTCATCGAGGGTGCCGACGTGAGCGAGGAGAGCTTCGACGCCAAGGACGGCATCGTCATGAACTCGCCCGCTGAGGGCAAGCAGACGCTCGACGGCTTCTCTCTCAACGGTCTGACCGTGAAAGAGGCCATCGCTGCAACGAAGAAGTTTGTTACGGAGAAAGGCCTCGGCCGCGTGAAGGTCAACTACCGTCTGCGCGACGCCATCTTCTCGCGCCAGCGCTACTGGGGCGAGCCGTTCCCCGTCTATTATAAGGACGGCATGCCACAGATGCTCCCCGAGGAGTGTCTGCCGCTGGAGCTGCCCGAGATCGAGACCTACAAGCCCACCGAGACCGGCGAGCCGCCATTGGGACGCGCCAAGATGTGGGCATGGGACGTGGAGAAGCGCCAGGTCGTTGACAAGGCTCTGGTCGACAACAAGACCGTGTTCCCACTGGAGCTGAACACCATGCCGGGCTTCGCTGGCTCATCGGCCTACTATCTGCGCTACATGGACCCCAACGACGACACAGCGCTGGTGTCGAAAGCCGCCGACGAATACTGGCAGAACGTAGACCTCTATGTCGGTGGCTGCGAGCACGCCACAGGCCACCTTATCTATTCGCGCTTCTGGAACAAGGTGCTCTTCGACCTCGGCGTGAGCTGCAAGGAGGAGCCGTTCCAGAAACTCGTCAACCAGGGCATGATCCAGGGACGAAGCAACTTCGTGTTCCGCATAAACAACGACGACCACTCGAAGGCTCCCGTCTTTGTGAGCCTCGGTCTCAAGGACCAGTATGACACCACCCCCATCCACGTCGACGTGAACATCGTGTCGGCCGACGTGCTCGACATCGAGGCGTTCAAGAAATGGCGTCCCGAGTATGAGAACGCCGAGTTTATACTGGAAGACGGCAAGTATATCTGCGACGCTGCTGTGGAAAAGATGTCGAAGTCGATGTTCAACGTCGTGAACCCCGACATGATTGTGGAGCGTTACGGTGCCGACACCCTGCGCCTGTATGAGATGTTCCTCGGTCCCGTGGAGCAGAGCAAGCCGTGGGACACCAACGGCATCGACGGCTGCCACCGCTTCCTGAAGAAGTTCTGGGGTCTCTATTACGACAACCGCTCCGACAACATGCTCGTCAACAACGACGAGCCGTCAAAGGACAGCATGAAGAGCCTGCACAAGCTCATCAAGAAGGTGACCGACGACATCGAGAAATTCTCTTACAACACCTCGATCTCGGCATTCATGATTGCCGTGAGCGAACTGCAACAGCAGAAGTGCCACTCAAAGGCTGTGCTTGAGCCGCTCGCTGTGCTCATTGCGCCCTTCGCTCCCCACATTGCCGAGGAGCTGTGGCACGCCATGGGTCACGACACCACGGTCTGCGACGCACAGTGGCCCGAGTTTAACCCCGCCTTCCTCGTTGAGAGCGAGATGCAGCTCACCGTGTCGTTCAACGGCAAGGCACGCTTCCAGAAGAAGTTCCCCGCCGACGCCAAGAACGACGACATACAGGCTGCCGTGCTCGCCGACGAGCAGAGTCAGAAATATCTCGACGGCAAGCAGGTCATCAAGGTGATCGTCGTGCCGAAGAAGATTGTGAACGTGGTGGTTAAGTAAAAATCACGGTTTGGCGTGCCTGCGAACGGACACGCCAAACCACATAAAACGAAAACTATGCAACTGTTAAAAAACAAAGCTGTGTGGAACGAGGTTAACGATTACTTTTTCATAACCCTCGGACTCCTGCTTTACACCTTCGGATGGACAGTGTTCATGCTGCCCTACCAGATTGTGACGGGAGGCGTGACCGGTATCGCCGCCATCGTGTTCTATGCTTCGGGGCTGCCTATCTCGCTAACCTACTTTGTCATCAACTTTGCGCTCCTCATAGCGGCGTTGAAGATATTGGGTCTGAAATTCATGATCAAGACCATCTACGCCATCTTCATGCTGTCCTTCTTCCTCTATGTCGCGCAAAACATCATGACCTCAAGCGACGGCCAGCTCATTCGCGTGCTCGGCGAAAGCAACACGTTCATGTCGCTCGTCATAGGCTGCTGCCTCACAGGCACCTCGCTCGCCATCGTGTTCCTGCACAACGGCTCGACGGGAGGCACCGACATCGTGGCTGCCATCGTGAACAAATATCACAACCTGTCGCTCGGCACCGTGCTCATCTTTGTCGACATCCTCATCATCGGATCGTCGTTCCCCGTGTTCGGCGAGAAATATGGCTATGAGATGGGTCTGCGCATCATGGTGACAGGTCTCTGCGCCATGATGATCGAGAACTTTGTGCTCGACTATGTGATGAACGCCCGACGCGAGTCGGTGCAGTTTCTCATCTTCTCGCGCAAATATGACGAGATTGCCTATGCCATAGGCACAAAGCTCGACCACGGCGTGACCATTCTCGACGGCCACGGCTGGTACACAGGCAACGAGGTGAAGGTGCTCTGCATCCTGGCACGCAAGAACGAGAGTGCCGGCATCTTCCGTATGATAAAGATCATCGACCCCAACGCCTTCGTGAGCCAGAGCGCTGTCATCGGCGTCTACGGCGAGGGCTTCGACCGCATAAAGGTGAAGGTCACCGACAAGCACACCGAGGACCTGCAACGACACCTGAAGATGCAGGAGAAGCTGGAGGCTTACAGGGCAAAGGTGGAAAGCCAAAAGAAAGAAGAAGCCAAGAGCGAGAGCTAAGGAGCGAAAGCTTTTTAAGATTTAATTGAACTTTCGCATGTAAATAAAAAAACATATCAGATAGTCACAAGCTTAAATGGCCGCTAACCATGCGAATAAGCTTTTTTTGCGCTTCGCGCTTTTTTTAAACATTAATTTCATTAATGACCCATTAATTATCATCAATACGCGCTTCGCGCGGAAAAAATTAATATTCAATTAATGATAATTAATGTTTAAGAAAAAGACACGAGCGCGAAGCGAAATGTAAATATTAAACGTTTGTGAAAGTTCTGAAAACCTAAGCCATGGGCTGAGCTCCAAAAGCAAAAAGCCCAAGCACAAAGCAAAAGAAGAGAAGATGAAAAAGATTGTATTTGCAACCAACAACCTCCACAAGCTGGAGGAGATACGCCAGATCCTCGGCAGCAGCATGGAGGTGGTGTCGCTTGCCGACATAGGCTGCCATGCCGACATCCCCGAGACCGCCGACACGCTGGAGGGCAACGCCCTGCAGAAGGCACAATATGTGTGGGACCATTACCACATGAGCGTCTTTGCCGACGACACGGGCCTTGAGGTCGATGCCCTCGACGGAGCACCCGGCGTTCACAGCGCACGCTACGCCGAAGGCACTGACCACAACTCGGAGGCAAACATGGAGAAGCTTCTGCGCGAGCTCAACGGCAAGACCTCGCGCAAAGCACACTTCCGCACCGTCATAGCCCTGCTGCTGGCAGAGGATGGCAACGAGGCAGAAGCTGCCAAAGATGAAGAAGCTGCCAACGGCGCAGAAGCTGCCAAGGCCCCCTGCACCACCCCCAAGGAGCACCTCTTCGAGGGGCGTGTCGACGGCACCATTGCCACCGAAAAGCGCGGCACCGCAGGCTTTGGCTATGACCCCTTGTTTGTGCCCGACGGCTACGACCAGTCGTTTGCACAGCTGGGAACAGACATAAAGAACACCATCTCCCACCGTGCGCGGGCCGTGGAGAAGCTCTGTTACTTCCTCAAGCAAACGGGCAGTAAAGAGCTGTAAAGAGCTGTAAAGAACAGTAAAAGAGCTGAAAAGAACAGTTTTTACTTTTCAATCATTCTCAACTCTGCGGCTGTAAAGAACAGTAAAAGAGCTGTAAAGAACAACAAAGAACAGCAAAAAAGCTGTAAAGAATAATAAGCATTGAATTTTCGCAAACGGAAGTTCAATAGACAATAACAACAAAAGAAGACGAAGGAACATGCGAAAGGCAATTTTGTCACTGTTTTTGGTCTTGGCTGCCGTGGCATTGACCACGCAGAAGGCATGCGCCGCTACCATCGGGTCGTGGAAGAACATGCTGTCTTATTCGACCATAACACAAATCGAGTCGACAGACAGCAAGGTCTATGTGCTCGCGTCGGGAGGTCTGTTTTCGTACAACCCCACTGACGGCGAGGTGCAGACCTATGACAAGACAACCGGACTGAGCGACTGTGGCATTGCGCACATAAGATGGTGCCCGGCGGCGAAACGGCTGATGGTGCTCTATGACAACGGCAACATAGACCTCATCTGTGCCGACGGCTCCGTCATAAACCTGCCCGACTATTACAACAAGACGCTCACCGAGAGCAAGACGGTGAACCTGCTCACCGTGCAGGGCAAGTATGTGTTCATGTGTACCGCCTTCGGCGTGGTCAAGGTGAACGTCGCCAATGCCGAGATTGCAGACACCTACAACCTGGCGCTCAGCATCAACGATGTGGCAGCCACGTCGAAGAACATGTTTGCAGCCACCAACCAGGAGCTCTACAGCGCACCGCTCACAGCCAACCTCAGCGACAAGAGCGAGTGGAAGAAGCTGTCGGGACGTGCCTACAAGAACCTGTTCTGCCTCAACGACAAGCTCTACGGCACAAACAACGGATACCTCGACGCCATAAGCGCCGACGGCTCTTACAGGAAAGTCTACGACACCTGGAGCAACAAGATGCTGAAGTTTGCTGACCATGTGCTGCTCTTCGGCACAGGACACGCCTACCTGTTTGACACGTCAGAGACCGTGACAACCATCCCCAACACGTTCCTTGTTTTCGGCTATAACAGCTCTACCCGCACCTTCTGGGTGGCCGACAACGATGCCGACGCCACATACTCAGGCAAGCTGGCAAGCGTGACCTTTGAGAACAACAACCTCACAGAGCCTGTCTATGGCGTGAGAGGCATAACGCCCGATGGACCGCTCACCAACAACTTCTTCTATATGACCCTGTCGCAAGGCAAGCTCATGGCGGTGCAAGGCTATGGCAACCCGGGCGACGTGATGGTCTATGACGGCACCACATGGTCGGCGTTCGACAACAGTTTCGCCTCAACGCTCGGCCATCGCTACAGTTCACATTATTGCGTAGCCACAGACCCCCTCAACCCGAGCCGCACATTGGTCTCGGGCCACACCGGCCTTTACGAGTTTATCGACGGAAAGTTTTCGCAACATTGGAACATGAACAACAGTGCGTTGCGACCGGCAGCCGGCATGAAAGAAGAATCATACCTCAACAACACCCTCGTGCGCGGCATCTGCTTCGGAAGCGACGGCACAGCCTGGATCACGAACCCGCAGAGCGCCACGACATCGGTCTTCTCGATAGCACCCGACGGCACATGGACCTCACACCACCAGGCGCTGTTCACCTACAACTTCGAGTGTTCGCTTCACGGACTGGGCCAGATGTTCTTCGACCACAACGGCCTGCTGTGGTTCACCAACAACAACTGGATACAGCCAGCCTTGTTGTGCTATGACACCTCCACCAAGGCCCTGAAACGCTACACCTCGTTCATAAACCAAGACTTCACGCCGCTCTCGCCGCTCTTCTATGTGCGCTGCGCCGTGGAAGATGCCGACCACAACATCTGGATAGGCACCGACGTGGGACCGGCCATGCTCACAGCCTCAACCTTGGCTTCGGGCGGCGACACGTTCACACAGGTCAAGGTGCCACGCAACGACGGCACAAACCTCGCCGACTATCTGCTCTCGGGCCTGGACATAAACCAGATCATCGTTGACGGCGCAAACCGCAAGTGGTTCGCGACAAACACCAGCGGCCTGTACCTCATCGACAGCGACAACATAACGCAGCTGCAACATTTCACGACGGCAAACTCGCCGCTGCTAAGCAACGAGATCCTGTCATTGGCGCTTGACAACACCACGGGCGAGCTGTTCATAGGCACCTCGGCAGGCCTCTGCTCTTACATGACCGACTCGTCACAACCCAGCGACAAGATGACGAAAGACAACGTCTATGCCTACCCCAACCCCGTGAGTCCCGACTACCATGGCCTCATCACCGTCGTGGGCCTCACGCTTAACGCCGACGTGAAGATCGTGACAGCCAACGGAGCCCTTGTGGCAGAGGGACGGAGCAACGGCGGCACCTTCACATGGGACGGCTGCGACAAGCAAGGACGGCGCGTGGCAAGCGGCGTCTACATGGTGCAGACGGCAACGGGCGACGGCGGCAAAGGCACGGTGTGCAAGATTGCGGTCGTGAACTGATCTTAAAGCTCATCACAGCTCAATAAAGCTCAATCATTAACAGCAAAACATCATTCTGAAAAATTGAAGATCTTTTTTAACCATAAGGAAGAAGTGTGGAACTCATGGTCACACGGAGCGGGAATAATCTTGGGACTCGTCATAGGCACGGTGTTCCTCGTGTGGTGCGGATGGGCACGCAACGGATGGGCCACAGCAGGCATCATCCTCTACCTCTTCGGCATGCTCTGCTCTTATGTGGCTTCGACAGTGTATCACGCCATCAGCGCCTGGTCGCCATGGAAGGAGAGGTTGCGCAAGTGGGACCACGCCGCCATCTACTGGCACATCGCAGGCTCCTACTCGCCCATCACGCTCATCGCCATGCGCGAATATGGCTATTGGGGCTGGGCGCTCTTCATCTTCATCTGGCTCGCCGCCATCGCGGGCACGATAAAGAGCTTCTGTGGGCTGAAGGGTCACAGTCGCGTAGAGACCGTGTGTTTCGTGGTCATGGGCCTCAGTGTGCTCGTGGCCTTCGGACCGCTCATCCACTGTGTCAACACCACCGCCGTGGCGTGGATCATCGCCGAGGGTGTGAGCTACATCACGGGCGCCGTGTTCTACAGCCTTAACAAGAAGCGGTTCATGCACACCGTCTTCCATTTCTTCGTGCTCCTCGGCTCGGTGTGCCACATCGTGGCGGTGTGGGATATATTGATGAGGTATTTGTAAGAGTTTTGAATTTTGAATGTTGAATGTTGAATTGTCGGCTTTCAGCCGATGTTGAGTTTTCGAATGTTGATTTTTCCTCTTAAAACATTGCTATTGGATTTTTCACTTTTCGTTTTTCACTCTTCACTTTCCAAGGCTATTGAATTCTTCACTCTTCGTTCTTCACTCTTCACTTTCCAGGGCTATTGAATTCTTCACTCTTCGTTCTTCACTCTTCACTTTCCAATGCTATTGAATTCTTCGTTCTTCACTTTTCCCTTAATTAAATGAGTTCACTAAAAGAAAAAACTGCAAAAGGTCTGTTCTGGGGCGGCATGAACAACATGGTGCAACAGATCGTGGGGCTGGCGTTCGGCATTGTGCTCGGACGACTGCTCTCACCTTACGACTATGGCATGATGGCGATGATCAGCGTGTTCTCGCTCGTTGCCACGGCTCTGCAAGACAGCGGTTTCAAGGTGGCTCTCACAAACCAGGAAAAACCTACCGATGCCGACTACAACTCGGTGTTCTGGTTCAACATCATCATGGGTCTCGCCATGTATGCAATGCTCTTTGCTGCCGCTCCCCTCATAGCACATTATTATAACACACCCAAGGTGGTGCCGCTCTGCCGTCTGGCGTTCCTCAGCATCGTCATAGCATCGCTGGGCACGGCACAGTCGGCCTGGCTCTTCAAGAACCTCAGGGCCAAGCAGCAGGCCAAGGCGTCAATGGCTGCTGTGCTCGTGTCGAGCTGCGTGGGAGCAGGCATGGCGTTTGCAGGCATGGCCTACTGGTCTCTGGCAACGCAAGGCCTAGTCTATGTGGGCCTCAACACGTTGCTGCAATGGCACTACTCGCCTTGGCGACCCTCCCTCCACGGCATAACGTTCGCTCCCGTGAGACGGATGTTCCGCTTCTCTTGCAAAATTCTCGCAACGACCATCACGACGCACGTCAACAACAACGTGCTCAACATAATGCTCGGACATTATTTCACGCCACAAGACGCTGGCAACTATAACCAGGCATACCAGTGGAATTTCAAGTGTTTCTCGCTCGTCCAGAACATGGTGTCGCAGGTGGCGCAGCCCGTGCTTGTTGACCTGCGCAACGACAGTGAGCGGCAGCTTGCTGCCATGCGCAAGCTCATGCGCTTCACGGCGTTCATCTCCTTCCCCCTGCTCCTGGGCTTCGGCATGGTGGCACGCGAGTTTATTGTGCTCGCCATAACCGAACGGTGGCTCGCCAGCGCCCTGCTCATACAGATGCTCTGCGTGAGCGGAGCCTTCATGCCGCTGAACACGCTTCTCTCCAACGCCATCATAAGCAAGGGACAGAGCGGCACGTTCTTTAGAGCCACCCTGGCGCTCGGACTGCTGAGCATCGCTCTCATGGCCATCATCTGGCCGTGGGGCATACGCGCCATGGTGGCTGCCTATGTGAGCCTCAACGTGGCATGGACCTTCGTGTGGCATTGGCTCGTGCGACGCGCCACAGGCTACCGTCTGCGCCATTTCCTTGCCGACACCATGCCCTTCGCGCTCGCCGCCACCGCCGTCATGACCGTCACGGGGCTCGTCACAGCCCCCATCTCTTCGCTGTGGCTTCTGCTCGCCGCCCGTGTGGTCCTCGCTGTCGTGCTCTATTATGCCGTCATGCGGATGGCAAAGGTGAAGATTCTTGACGAGTGTGTCAGTTTTATCCTTAAAAGAAAACCCTCTGGAAAAGATTAGAAAAACATACGGATATGAAGAAAGACATCAGCGATAAGAACAACAGCTGCTGCAGCCAAAACAGCAACAACGGCTGCAACGACAAAAACAACAGCCGCAACAGCTCAAAAAGCAGCGACAAGAGCAACAGCAGCAACGGCAGCACCCCCACCCGCCCCTCTGTGGCTGTGGTGATGTGTACCTATAACGGCGAGAAGTTTCTGCGCGAACAGCTCGACTCAATCATAAACCAGACCTACCCCATAAGCGAGATCATCATTCAAGACGACCGCTCGACAGACGGAACGGTGGCGCTGCTAAGAGAGTATGAGGAGCGCCATCCCAACATCCATGTGTTCGTGAACGAGCAGAACCTCGGCTTCAACCTCAACTTCAAGACGGCGTGCATGCGACCGACAACCGACCTCATTGCCATCAGCGACCAAGACGACGTGTGGTTCAAGGACAAGATTGAGTGCCAGGTGGCTGCCATGGGAGAGAACAACATCTGCTGCTCCACCTATCTGCGCGGACGGTCGATGGAGACCTCCCACAAGGTGGGCATGCAATATTCCTTGCCCGCCCTCCTCTTCACCAGCAGCATTGCAGGACACAGCATGCTCATGCGCCGCGACTTTCTGCAACGCGACGTGGTGTGGATGCCACATTTCTTCTACGACTGGAGCATCGCCGTCAACGCCTATTTCTACGGCTCACGCTCCGTGACACGCATTGAGGAGCCGCTCGACTGGCACCGCTCACACGATGGTGAGGCAGCCCTGAAACAGAGTCTGGCGGTCATGCCGGCCTTGAAGAAGCGCCCCACATGGCAACCTTACGTCAAAGGTCTGAAAGCCTATCGCCAGCTACAGAAGAAACCGCAGTGGAACCAGTTCTACGCTTACATCAACAGCTGCACGCGCGGCATCGACGACCCGCAGTTTCGTCTTGCCCACCGTCTGTCTGCCCTCATGCTGCGCCGCGACACCCTGTCGCTGCTCCGCCTCATGTGGCTCTGCATGCGCCACCGCCGCACCGTCTACCGCAACCCCTCGCGCACCAAAGGTCTGATGGGACGTGTCCACGGTTTCTTCTTCCCCTTCATCTTCGCATATCGCCTCACCGCCTTTGATCTGTAAGATTGCTGGGAGGAAGATGGAAAACCGAGCTTTCTCAAACACGCAACAATCGCAATATCGGACGGTTACACACTTAAGCAGCATCTATTATGTGTATAACGGAACGATAATTTTGCGCTTCGCGCGGTTTTTTAAACATTAATTGTCATTAATGACCCATTAATTACCATTAATACGCGCGAAGCGCGAATTATTGATGTTCATTAATGTTCAATTAATGGAAATTAATGTTTAAAACCGCGCGAAGCGCAAAAACAACATTACTTTATCATTACAGGAAAAAATTATCGGCAGAAAAAACTTGTAATGTCAAAAAAATTTTGTTTATTTGCAAAAGGATATCCACAATTGTGGAAAACCGATGAAACTATTGATTATTAACGTAACAACATACCGCTATGGCAAAAGGAAAGAAAGCAGGCAAACGCCTCGGAAAGAAACAGGTGTCGGAAAAGCTGGTCGAGTTTTTCACACAACGCGGTGAACGGCCGGCGTCGTTCAAAGAGATATTCCGCACGCTGCATCTTGACACGCACCCCCTTAAAATGCTCGCCATCGACCTCATGGAGGAGATGGCATGGGACGACTTTCTCTCGAAGGTCAGCGACAACTCGTATCGTCTCAACAACAACGGACAGGTCATGGAGGGACGGTTCCAACGCAAACCCAACGGCAAGAACACCTTCACACCCGATGACGGCTCGACGCCCCTCTTCGTGGCGGAGCGCAACTCGATGTCGGCGCTCAGCGGTGACCGCGTGAAGGTGTCGGTCATGGCGCGACGACAGAACCACATAAAGGAGGCACAGGTCATCGAGGTGCTGGAACACGCCAAAGACACGTTCGTGGGCAAGCTGCGCGTGGAGAAGGAGCTGGCGTTTCTCGTGACACCGGGATCGCTCTACACCAGCGACATCATAATACCCAAGAAGAAGCTGAAGGGCGGAAAGACGGGCGACAAGGCGGTGGTAAAGATCACACAGTGGCCCGACTCTGACCACAAGAACATCATGGGCGAGGTCGTCGACGTGCTCGGACCGACAGGCGACAACGATGTGGAGATGAACACCATCCTCGCACAATATGGCCTGCCTTACAAGTATCCGAAGAACGTGGAGGAGGCCGCTGACAAGATCAGCGGCGAGATCACGCCTGAGGACGAGGCTGAACGCGAAGACTTCAGACAGACGTTCACCTGCACCATAGACCCGCACGACGCCAAAGACTTTGACGACGCCCTGTCTATAAAGCAGCTGGGCAAGGGCCTGTGGGAGGTCGGTGTACACATTGCCGACGTGAGCCACTATGTGAAGGAAGGATCCATCATTGACCGCGAGGCAGTGAAACGTGCCACGAGCATATATCTCGTCGACAGGACCATACCAATGCTGCCCGAGCGCCTCTGCAACTTTATCTGCTCTCTGCGGCCCGATGAAGACAAGCTCGCCTTCAGCGTGGTCTTCAACCTCAACGACGATGCTGAGGTGAAAGACTTCCGCATCGTTCACACCATCATACGCTCCAACCGCCGCTACTGCTACGAGGAGGTGCAGGAGCTGCTGGAACAGAACGGCGTGGTCGACGGCACAGGACAGCCCGCACCCGCTCCCGGACCCAACGGCTACAAGGGCGAGAACGCCGACCTGCTCATACAGCTCGACCGCCTGGCAAAGAAGCTGCGCGAACAGAGGTTCAAGAACGGAGCGGTGAAGTTTGACCGCGAGGAGCTGCGCTTCGACATCGACGAGAAGGGACACCCCACGCGCTGCTACTTCAAACGCTCAAAAGACGCCAACAAGCTCATCGAGGAGTTTATGCTGCTGGCCAACCGCACCGTGGCAGAGAGCGTGGGCAAGGTGAAGAAGGGCAAGACGGCAAAGACGCTGCCCTATCGTGTGCACGACAACCCCGACCCGCAGAAGCTCGAGACGCTGCGCGAGTTTGTGGTCAAGTTCGGCTACAAGATGAAGACGCAAGGCACAAAGGGTGCAACGGCACGCGCGCTGAACAAGCTCATGGACGCGTGTGAGGGCAAACCCGAGGGCAACGTCATACAGCTCGTGGCGCTGAGGGCCATGATGAAAGCAAAATACAGCATTCACAACATCGGACACTTCGGTCTGGCGTTCGACTATTACACCCACTTCACATCGCCCATACGCCGTTACCCCGACACCATGGTGCACCGACTCATCACGCGCTATCAGCAGGGAGGACGGTCTGCCAACAAGGACCACTATGAGGAGCTGTGTGAACACTGCAGCGACATGGAGCAGGTGGCAGCCAACGCTGAGCGCGACTCTATAAAATATAAGATGGTAGAGTTTATGGGCGACCACCTCGGCGAGGAGTTTGATGCCCACATCTCTGGCATACAGTCGTTCGGCATCTACTGCGAGATCGACGAGAACCACTGTGAGGGTATGGTGCCCATGCGCGACCTCGACGACGACTATTACGATTTTGACGAGCGCAACTACTGTCTCGTCGGCCGTCGCCGTCACAACCGCTACCAGCTCGGCGACCCCATACGCATAAAGGTGGCCCGCGTGAACCTGGAGAAGAAACAGCTCGACTTCACCATCATCTCCAACAATGGCGCCAAGACAAAGAAGAAGACCGAAAAAGAGGATGGCGCCAAGGACGGTGAAAAACCAAAGGGCAGCAAAAGCTCCAAAGGAAAGAGAAAGCGCTAAGCGACAGCAGCAACGGCTCCAAGGGCTGTGATGGCTATAAAGGGTCGCAACAGCTCCAAAGCTGCGATGGCTCAAAAGAGCAGCTACGGCTCCAAGGGCAGTGATAGCTCCAAGGGCGGCGAAAGCCCCAAAAGGCAGCTGAAAAAGAGCCGTAAAGGCGCAAGAAAAAGAGCAAAACAAATAGAGGCTCTCTCACTGAGAAAACTGTATAAATATGCAAAACAGAAAGCAGGAATGAATAAATATCCAAAACAGCGATTGTAAGCTAAAACAGACATTCTGCTTTCTGTTTTCAAAAATAAGACGGTTTTAACTTATAGTTTTTGTTAACAACTCTTAAAAACAGGGTCGTTTTGTCAAAGGGCCTCTTTGAGGCTGTCAAAGGGCCTTAATGAGCTCCTCAAAGAGCCTCTTTGAGGACGTCATTTGGGCTCTTTCAAATCGTAAGTTGGGCTCTTTTAAAACGCCACGAAAAAAGAGGGCAAAACTGCATAAATATACAGTTTTCCGCGCCCTCTTTTTCGCTTGTTTTTGGCGGTGCAAAAGACAAGCCACAAACTTGTGAATTTCTTGTTTTTTTCTTACCTTTGCATTCTATATCAATCTAGCAAAAACACAAACAAAACATGGAAAAGAAACAAATAGTTTTTATTGAGTACATCCGCGTCGTGGCCTGTTTTCTGGTCATGCTTGTTCATGCCAGCGAAAATTTCTATGGTGCAGACAGCTCAGGATTGGCCGGCAATATGTCAATGCTGGCCAACGAAAGCAACCGCTTCTGGGTCTCGTTCTATGACGGAGCGTTAAGCCGCATCTGCGTGCCTCTGTTCATGGTGGTGAGTGCTTTCCTTCTTGTGCCAATGAAGGAGGGCATGACGATGCACTCATTCTATAAACGGCGATTCATGCGCATCCTGCCACCGTTCATTATCTTTCAGCTCCTTTACACTTTCATCCCCGCCTTGCTCGGCCAATGGACGTGGAACGAAGCTTTGGACGGTCTGTGGATGTTGCCGTTCAATTTCTCACCAATGGCCGGACACCTGTGGTTTATGTATCCGCTCATCTCGCTCTACCTCATCATCCCTGTCGTCTCGCCCTGGCTGGAAAAATCAACGGCCAAAGAGGAGCTCACATTCATCGGCATTTTCATTCTCTCAACCTTCATTCCATGGCTTCACAGATTTGTCACCCGTGAGCTTTGGGGCGAATGTTTCTGGAATGGGTTTACAATGCTCTGGTACTGCTCAGGCTATCTGGGCTATCTGGTGCTGGCACATTACATCAGAAAGCACATCACCTGGAATCGGGGCAAGAGAATGAGAATCGGCTTGATCTGCCTTTTCATAGGTGGTACCTTTACAGGTTGGTCATTCTGGTGGAAGGGTGTTCCCGGTCAGATCATAGAGACACCTCTGCTTGAATGGTCGTGGGAATTCTGTACGCCCAACGTGCTGCTGGCCACCTTTGGTGCCTTCCTGCTGTTCACATGTATTGAGCAGAAAGAAGCCCCCAGATGGATTACAGGCATTTCCCGCCTCTCGTTCAGCATGTATCTGATGCACTTGTTCTTCCTTGCCCCTATTGCCGGTTTCTTCGTGAACGGCAACCAGGCAGAGCCGCTCATACCTGTTTGGGCAGCTATCCCCTGCATAGCTCTGCTTTCCTTTCTGTGCTGTGTGATTATCGGCAAGCTGCTGTCATTTTTACCTGGACACAAGTATTTGGGCATATAAAGCATATAAGCGGGTGTTCAAAATTAATCGCATATATGAATCTTATAAGAAGATATGTGAATCTTATAAGAAGATGTTATGTGATTAATTTTGAACACCCGATTAACAATTTTGTAAAAAAGTCAGATGTTTTTGAATGACGAAGTCATAAAAAAAAGGCGAACACAGCACCTAAGCTTGTGTTCGCCTTTTTTTTATGTAACGGGGTTATCCCTTCACCGCGATACACTCGATCTCAACGAGAGCACCCTTGGGCAGCGTCTTTACAGCCACGGCAGAGCGTGCGGGATAAGGCTGCTGGAAAAACTCGGCGTAGACCTCGTTCATGGCAGCAAAATTGTCCATGTCGCTGAGGAACACCGTTGTTTTCACCACATGGTGCAGGTCGGTGCCTGCTTCGCGCAAGATGTTCTGGGCGTTGGTGAGCGACTGACGTGTCTGCTCCTTTATGCCGCCCTCTACAAACTGGTCTGTGGCAGGGTCAATGGGCACCTGTCCTGATGCGAACACCATGCCTCCGGCCTCAATGGCCTGGCTGTAGGGTCCGAGCGCCTTGGGCGCGTTGTCGGTGTGAATCTGTTTCATATCTTCTTTATTCTATAATCTTAAAACCTTTCTCCACGAGCTGTCGCTTTATCTCTGCCACATGCTCGTGGTTCTTTGTCTCAGCGGTGAGGCGCAGCAGGCACGCGTTCACAGCCTCGCTGTCGGCGTTGCGCTCGTGGCTCACGCTTATGATGTTGGCTCCCAGCTCCGCAATGACGGTACTCACCTGCACGAGCTGTCCCGGTTTGTCGTCAAGCTCTATGCAGAGCGTGCAGATGCGTCCGCTCTTCGTCAGACCGCGGTTGATGACGCGGTTGAGAATGGTAACGTCGATGTTGCCGCCACTCACGATGCACGCCGTCTTCTTGCCCTTGACAGGCACCTTGTTGAACATCACGGCAGCCACGCTGGCAGCGCCGGCACCCTCTGCCACCATCTTCTCAGCCTCAAGCAGATGCAGGATGGCAGCACAGATCTCGTCCTCGCTCACCGTCACGATGTCGTCGACATAACGTGAGCAGGTCTCGAAGGTCAGCGAGCCGGGCTCTTTCACGGCAATGCCGTCGGCAATGGTAGAGACAAAAGGCAGCGCCTCCTGCTTGTGGTCATGCAAGCTCTGCACCATGCTCGGTGCGCCTTCGGCCTGCACGCCATAGACCTTTACCTCGGGGTTGAGCGACTTCACGGCAAAGGCTATGCCGGAGATCAGTCCGCCGCCGCCCACAGGCACCACGATGGCCTCAACGTCGGGCAGCTGGTCGAGCAGCTCCAGACCGATGGTTCCTTGACCCGCAATGACGTTCTCGTCGTCGAAGGGATGAATGAAGGTGTAGCCGTTCTCGTCGCGCAGCTGCAATGCTTTCTGGTAGGCATCGTCGTAGACGCCAGGCACGAGGCACACCTCGGCACCCAGCCGCTTTGTTGCCTCCACCTTGCTGATGGGTGCGCCCTCAGGCAGGCAGATGAGCGATTTTATGCCCATGGCCGTAGCACCGAGCGCCACGCCTTGCGCGTGGTTTCCGGCTGAGCAAGCAATCACGCCCTTGGCTTTCTCCTCGGGTGTGAGCTGTGAGATCTTATAGTAGGCACCGCGAATCTTGAACGAGCCTGTCTTCTGCAGACATTCGGGCTTCAAGTAGACATCGCTCTCGGGGTTGACCTTCAGCGCGTGTACCAGCGTGGTCTTTCTGATGACCTTGTTAAGCACATAACGCGCCTTGTAAAAGTTGTCTAAATTCAACATTGTCCTTACTGTTTTTCTTTCTATCTTAAAGCATAGTTATCCTATTGTGCTGTAAGATACTGCAAAATTAAACAAAACAAGCGATATATTAAACTTTTAAGCCGTTTTTTTATACAGGTGTCCAAAAAAGTTTAAACGAACTTTCGCAATGATTAATTTTTACATTGCGCTTCGCGCTCGTTGTTTTTTTGAACATAAATGTCCTAAATTCGAGCACCTGCAACGATCAATGCCCCTTGAGAATTTTCTTTATCTCGTTGAGCTTGTTGAGAGCCTCAACGGGCGTGAGGTTGTTGATGTCGAGGCCCACGATCTCGTCACGGATCTGTGAGAGCACGGGGTCGTCGAGCTGGAAGAAGCTCAGCTGCACGGCATCTGACAAGCCAAGACGCTGCGTGGGGGCGTTGCTGGCCTTTGGCTTTATTGCAGCCTTGGCACCCGTTGCAGAGCCGCCTGTGCCTGTTGAGCCGTTGTTTGCAGAACCGTTGTTTGCAGAGCCACCAGCACCCGCTGCAGAGCCGTTGCCTGCCGTAGCCGCCAGACCGTCCTGCTCAAGCGCTCCCACCTGTGCGTTGTCGGCCTCGAGCTGTTTCAAGATCTCGTTGGCGCGTTGCACGATGCTCTTCGGCATGCCCGCAATCTCTGCCACATGAATGCCGAACGAGTGTTCAGAGCCGCCGGGCATCAGTTTGCGCAGGAAGATCACCTTGCCGTCGACCTCGCGCACGCTCACATTATAGTTTTTTATGCGCGGGAAGAGACGCTCCATCTCGTTGAGCTCATGATAGTGGGTTGCGAAGAGCGTGCGTGCCTTCGCCTTTCTGTACTGGTGCAGATGCTCCACGATGGCCCACGCAATGGATATGCCGTCGTAGGTAGAGGTGCCACGGCCCAGCTCATCGAAGAGCACGAGCGAGCGCGGCGTCACATTGTTCAGGATGTCGGCGGCCTCGGTCATCTCAACCATGAACGTCGACTCGCCCAGCGAGAGGTTGTCGGACGCTCCCACACGGGTGAAGATTTTGTCGACCACGCCCACATGTGCGCTCTGTGCCGGCACGAAGCAGCCCACCTGTGCCATGAGCGTGATGAGGGCTGTCTGGCGAAGCAAGGCCGACTTGCCCGCCATGTTGGGGCCGGTGATGATCATGATCTGCTGGCTGTCGCTGTCGAGGAAGATGTCGTTGGGCACATAGCTCTCGCCCACAGGCAGTTGCGTCTCTATGACGGGGTGACGGCCCTGCTTTATGTCGAGCACAACATCGTCGGACACCTCGGGGCGCACATAGCCGTGCTCGTCGGCAGCCTTGGCGAAAGACAGCAGGCAGTCGAGACGTGCCGTCACCGTGGCGTCGATCTGTATGTGGGGAATATAGGCTTGCATGTCGGCAATAAGCTCGTTGAAGAGACGTGTCTCGAGCGCCAGGATCTTCTCGTCGGCACCCATGATCTTCTCCTCATACTGCTTCAGCTCCTCGGTGATGTAACGCTCAGCCTGGGCGAGCGTCTGCTTGCGCACCCACTCTGGCGGCACCTTGTCCTTATAGGTGTTGCGCACCTCAAGATAATATCCAAACACGTTGTTGTAGCCCACCTTGAGCGAGGCAATGCCCGTGCGCTCCGTCTCGCGCTGCTGGATCTGCAACAGGTAGTCGCGTCCGTGGCGCGAGATCTGCCGCAGCTCGTCAAGCTCGGGCGAGAAGCCGTCGGCAATGACGCCGCCCTTGGCCACGAGCTGTGGCGGGTCGGGCTGCAGCTCCTTCTCTATGCGCTGTCTGAGAGCCTCACACAGGTGTATCTGCTCGCCCATGTTCTGCAACGCCTCGTTCTTGGCGTGCTGGCAAGCCGTCTTGACCTGCACGAGAGCCTGTAGAGCCATCTTGAGCTGCACCACCTCGCGCGGCGTGGCACGTCCCACCGCCACCTTGCTGGTGATGCGCTCCAGGTCGCCCATGCGGTGGAAGGCATCGTCCATGCACTCGGCAAAGGCCGGCTCATGGGCGTAATAGTCGACGATGTCGAGACGCGCCTTGATGGCCTTGACATCCTTCAACGGGAAGACGAGCCAGCGGCGCAGCATACGTCCGCCCATGGGTGTGGCTGTGCGGTCGATGACGCCGAGCAGCGACACACCGTCGTCCTGCATGGGCTGCAACAGTTCGAGAGAACGTATGGTGAACTTGTCGAGGCGCACATAACGCTCCTCCTCTATGCGTGAGAGCGACGTGATGTGGGCTATGTGTGTGTGCTGCGTAAGCTCCAGATATTGCAAGGCGGCTCCCGAGGCAATGATGCCGTTGGGCAGATGCTCCACGCCGAAACCCTTGAGCGACTTTGTGCCGAAATGGCGCAGCAGCTTCTGACGGGCTGTGGTGTCGGTGAACACCCAGTCGTCAAGCTCGAACACGCACCAACGGTTGCCAAAGGCCTGCTCAAACTGCTGTTTGCAGGCGCGGTCATAGAGCACCTCCTTGGGCTGGAAATTGCCCATGAGCTTCTCCACATAGGGTGCAGGACCCTCGCCTGTGAGAAACTCGCCCGTAGAGATGTCGAGGAACGCCACGCCCACCACCCCGCCACGTCCGAAGTGGACAGCAGCGAGGAAGTTGTTCTCCTTATAGTTGAGCACGTTGTCGCCCATGGCCACACCTGGCGTAACCAGCTCTGTGATGCCGCGCTTCACGAGCTTCTTCGTGAGCTTGGGGTCTTCCAGCTGGTCGCAGATGGCCACACGCTTGCCGGCGCGTATGAGCTTGGGCAGATATGTGTCGAGCGCATGATGCGGGAAGCCCGCCATCTCGGCGTTGCCACTTCCTGTCTTCGATGCGCCGTTCGACCGTCGGGTGAGCGTGATGCCCAATATTTTCGATGCCGTGACAGCGTCGTCACAATAGGTCTCGTAGAAGTCGCCGCAACGGAAGAGCAGCAGCGCGTCGGGGTGCTTGGCCTTCAGCGAGAAAAACTGCCTCATCATCGGTGTTAGCTCGTCTTGCTTTGTTGACATTTTTCTTGTTTCCTATCTTTTATGGTTTCTTTTTTCTTTTGTTTTGATTACTGGAGGTTACGGGGCTACGGTTTATCTTCAGGTTTTTTCTGCGGGCTTCCTTTTTATCAATGATTTCCAGCTTCATCAATGATTTCCAGCTTCATCAATGATTTCCAGCTTCATCAATGATTTTCCGCTTCATCATTTCACCCTGAAGAACCTCTCTATCACGTTGCCGTCGACAAACGTCCTGTCGGCCGATATGATGTCGTTCGGGAGCGAGGGGGCCGGTGTGCCGTCGCCCACACACAGGGGTGAGGTCTCGCGGCGAATCTCGTCCCACAGTCCGGCGTCGATGAAGGAGCGCAGAGTGGCAGCGCCGCCCTCCACAATGAGCGACTGCTTCTTCCTGCTGTATAACGTGTCGAGCACGTCGGTGATGCGTTGGCCGCTGGTCAGCACAATGCGCTCTGGCGACGGACCGCTCCACTCGCGCACGTCGAGACGCGGATGCTCGCGCTGGTCGGTGACACGGCCCACAAGAATGGCGTCGTTCTCGGCCCGCATCTTGTGTACGAGCATGGTGGTGAAGGGCGTCGAGAAGCGTGCGGCATGATAGTGATCGTCAAGGAACCCGTCGGCCGACTGTGCCCACTTGAGCAGAATGTAGGGCCGGTGCTCTGTGTTGACGGTCATGAACCTGCTGTTCAGAGCCTTACACTCGTCTTCGAGCACACTCACCGTCACCTCTATGCCCGCCTCGCGCAGCTTGGCTATGCCGCGTCCGTGAACCTTTGCAAAGGGGTCGACGCAGCCCACGACCACGCGACGCACGCCTTTCCTCACGATGAGGTCGGCACATGGCGGCGTCTTGCCGTAATGAGAACAAGGCTCCAGACTGACATACATCGTGCTTCGGCCGAGCAGCGGCTCATCACACGGACGCACCGACGCAAAGGCGTTGACCTCGGCATGGCCCTCACCACAACGCACATGGTAGCCCTCGCCTATTATCCGTCCGTCACAAACGATGACGGCACCGACCATGGGGTTGGGCTTGGCATTCTGACGGCCACAGTCGGCAAGCTGAAGGCAACGACGCATATACATCTCGTCGACCTCACGCTGAGCAGCTTCTTGAGAAGAAACGTTGTTCTCCGCATCGGTCTTTAAACCCTTGTTGTCATTATTTTCTTGGCTGTTATTTTGGAACATAATCAATTTTTATTAATTTTGTGGCATGACATACAACCAATTATGGAAGCGGCTCACCGTCATATACAATGAGCGTGAGGCCCAAGCCATCGTGCGCACCGTGCTCGATGCCCTGTTCGGCATGTCACTAACCGACATTTGTTTAGGCAAAGTTACACAATTATCGGCAGACGACACCACGCGACTGGAGAAAATCATGCAACGATTGGAAAAATCGGAGCCTGTGCAATATGTGTTAGGCGCCGAATGGTTCGCCGGACGACTGTTTGACGTGGCTCCAGGCGTGCTCATTCCAAGACCCGAAACCGAAGATCTGGTGAAATGGACTTGCGACGAGGCGAAAGAAAAAGAAAAAGAAGATAACAGCAAGGAAGAAAGAGGCAAAGAAGAAAAGGAGGTTTCTAAAAAAGGAGAAGCTCAAAAAAAAGAAGAACAACCCTTATCATCTCCTTTAAAAGAAGAAAAGGAGGGATTAAGGAAAGGGAAGGATGCTTCACAAAAAGAAGAACAGCTTTTATCTTCTCTCTTAAAAAGCAATAAGGAGGTTCCTGAAAAAGGAGAAGAAGCCCCCTACCCTTCAATTCTTGACATCGGCACAGGCAGCGGTTGTATAGCCATAACCGTTGCGTTAGCCCTGCCTCAGGTGCGTGTCACGGCGTGGGACATATCGACAGACGCACTGGCCATAGCAGCGGGCAACGCCCATAGGCTTGGAGCGAGCGTGAGATTTGAGCACCAGGATGCTCTCAGCGCCCCCGACGACGAAGAGCGTTGGGATGTCATTGTGAGCAACCCCCCATATATCTGCGACAGGGAGCGTGCCGACATGTCCGACAACGTGATCAGTTATGAGCCAGAGCTTGCCCTTTTCGTGCCCGACAACGACCCTCTCCTCTTCTACCACGCCATTGCCCGTTATGCGTCGAAGGCTCTCAAGCCCGGCGGCCGTCTGCTCTTCGAGACAAACACCGCCTATGCCCACGAGGTAGCCCAAGTCATGGCCAACGAAGGTTTCACCGCCATAGAGGTCAGAAACGACTGCTTCGGGAAACCACGAATGGTTAAGGGAGCCTTTATAAGGGAAGAGTGAAGAGTGAAGAGTGAAGAGTGAAGAACGAAGAGTGAAGAATTCAATTGCTCTGTTTTAAGAGGATAATTCTTGCTTAGGCAAGCGTCTCTACGAGCCGAGCGCAAAATTCAAAAACTCAAAATCGGCTGAAAGCCGACAATTCAAAATTCAATATTCAATATTCAATATTCAAAATTCAAAATTCAAAATTCAAAATTGCGCTTCGGCGCATCCGACATATGACCACACAATTATCCGAATCTGAGGCGTTCTCACGCCTATCATCATCATGCGCACGGGCAGAATATTGCTCGGGGCAGGCACGCGACCGCATGAGACGATGGGGTCTTGACGAAGAGACCCAGGAGCGTGTACTCGCGCGACTGATAAAAGAACGTTATATCGACGACCGACGCTTCTGCGAGATGTTCGTCAACGACAAGATCAAGTTTGGCAAATGGGGACGACGCAAGGTCGAGGCTGCGCTGTGGCAGAAAGGCATAAGCAGCGACATCTATGCGCCCGTGCTCGATGCCGTGGACCGGGAGCTGTATGCCGACACTCTCCTGCCGCTGCTCAAAGCCAAGCAACGCACGGTGACAGGACGCACAGCCTATGAGCGCCACTACAAACTGCTGCGCTATGCCATAGGCCGCGGCTTCGACGTTGAACTGGCCAAGCAATGCCTCGACCAGATAGAAAAAGACAATGACGACGATTCAACAGCAGAGGATGAACCGTTTGACAGCGGTTACGATTTTTAATCGTCAATTGTGCGATTTTTTATCGTCAATTGTGCTGTCGAAAGAAGATAAAAAAGCCAAGAGCTTTTTTAATAATTGAACTATCGCAAGTGCATAATATACATGCGAAACTTGAGTTAAAAACAAAAACCAGAAGTTGTGAGCTTTCTGACAAACATAAAAGTGGCGATCAGACGGTGGCTCTCTGACGCCGTGCTCTTCATCAGTCCCTACATGTGCGAACTGTGCGGCGACCGACTGATGAAGGGGGAGCATGTGCTCTGCGCACGATGTTTCGACAGTCTGCCGCGCACCTCATGGTCGAAAGACCTCTACAGCAACGCCATGGCCCAACATTTCTGGCGTAAGATAAACATTGAGGCGGCGTTCGCCTTCGTTCACCACAAAGGCCACTCACATGCCAGCGACCTCATCTATCAGCTGAAATATTGCCACAACGAGGGCGTGGGGCTGTGGATGGGGCGCATGATCGGCAAGGAGCTGAAAGACACGGAGCTTGCCGAGAACGCTGACATCATCATTCCTGTGCCGCTCGCCAAGAAGCGTGTGCGACAGCGTGGCTACAACCAGAGCGACCTCATTGCTGAGGGACTGGCACAGACCATAGGCCTGCCCATGCGCACCGACATCATTATGCGCACATCGTTCAAGCGCAGCCAGACGGCCATGACCACCGAGCAACGCGAACAAAACGTCAAGGATGCGTTCGTGCTCCTGAAACCCGAGGACATAAAGGGCAAGCATATCATCCTCGTCGACGATGTGGTCACAACAGGAGCAACGGTGTGCTCCATAGGCAAAGAGCTGGAGAAAGCCGGCGACGTGAAGATAAGCATCGTTTCATGGGGCGCTGCTTTCGGAACCTTCTGACCAGCTTTCTTAAACCTTTATTTCACAAGCCCTTCGCACAAACCCTTCACAAAAGCCCATCGCACAGGCCCTTCGCACAAGCCCATCACACAAGCTCCACATGCTCTGCCTTAACCTTCTCGTTAAGGAAGATCTGAGCACTCTCGCCAAACCTCTCTTCGCTCTCTGTCGTCAGATAACGGCAGGTGCCCCCTTGCGTCACCATGGCCTCCATTTCGGGATGGCGCTCAAGATAACTCTTCAGGCTGTCAGCCACATAGGTGCCCTGCGGCATGATGCGCACACCGTCGGGCACATTCTTCACGATGCTGTTCATGAGCAACGGATAATGGGTGCAGCCAAGGATAATGGTGTCGATGAGCGGGTCGCGGCGCATCAGTTGGTCTATGCGCTTCTTCACGAAATAGTCGGCCCCCGGACTGTCTGCCTCGTTGGCTTCCACGATGGCAGCCCACAGCGGACAAGCCTGTCCCGTGACCTTGATGTCGGGGTGCAGCTTGCCAATCTCCATGTTGTAGCTCTCAGAGCGTATGGTGCCCTCGGTGGCCAGCACACCAACATGGCGCGACCGCGTGAGCTGTCCAACGGTCTCTGCCGTGGGACGGATCACGCCAAGCACACGGCGCGAGGGGTCCACCTGCGGCAGGTCACACTGCTGGATGGAGCGTAACGCCTTGGCCGACGCTGTGTTGCACCCTAAGATCACGAGGTGGCAGCCCATGCTGAAGAGCTTCAGTACGGCCTGACGCGTAAACTCATACACCACCTCAAAGGATCGCGAGCCGTAAGGGGCACGGGCGTTGTCGCCGAGGTACATGTAGTCGTATTGTGGCAGAAGCTGACGAATGCCGTGAAGGATGGTCAGTCCGCCGTAGCCCGAATCGAACACGCCGATAGGGCCTGCGTTGTGTGGAAGATTCATAACTGCACGCTGTTTTTTTTGTCTTGGGTTATAAAACCCTTTTTGTCGTAAAACTGTTCAGGAGCTTTTCTAAGGCGTAGGCCATAATTTTGGGGGCCTATGCCCTAAGCCTTCACTTCACTTCACTTCACTTCATTTCCCTACCCTTGCTTTCACCAGGCTCGTCACGTCAACGCCCATGGCGGGGTTGATGTAAGGGCAAGCGTTGTTGTCGGTGTTGAGCACGAAGGCCAGTCCCTGCTCTGCTGCTACCTCGCCGATGGCTGCCTTGAGCTTGGCATGTAGCGGCGCGTAGGCATCGCTCTCAGCCTGTGCGAGCAGACGGCGTGCCTCGGCACGGAAGGCGGTGTTCTTGTCCATCATGTCCTGAAGCTCAGCCTGACGCTTGCGCAAGATGGAGGGCACGAGGTCGCGCTGGGCCTCAAGAAACTCCTCATACTTGGCGTTGAACTCGTCCTCGGAACGTTTCATCTCGACGTCATACTTGCTGCGCAGCGTCTCTAGCGACTTCTCTGCCTGCTCAATCTCGGGCATCGACTGCAGCACGTCGTTATAGCTGACGTAGCCATAGCGCAAGAGGGTGGCAGGTGCCTGTCCTGTTTGCTGGCGCGCTGCCGGTGCGTCGTTTGTGTTGATGATGATGTTGGTGTCCATCAACTCTTTCTGTGCGCTTGCTGCCAAAGGTGCGAGCAAGGCAAGAATGGCTATTGCGATTTTTTTCATATTCTGACAATGTTTGTTGTGGTAGCGGTTAAACCTAAATCGGTCATTAGGCCGTTTTGGGTTAAAACCAAACGTGCCGAAGGGCGTGAAGCTCTCCGGCACATTGGTGGATGCGCTCCTGCGCACTGTTCTTAGTTATAATTGCTTAACAGCTGTCTTGTTGGCTGTGCTTTTTACTTCTTGACGGTCTTCTGGAGCTCAGCCTTAACCTCAGCTGTAACGTCCTTGCTGAGAGTCTCGCTGATGTAAGGCACACCAGAGGTAACGTCCATGATGTAAACATAGCCACCAGCCTTGCCAACAGCCTTGATGGCGTTGACCAGACGGTCTGTGATGGGAGAGATCTTCTCCTGCTGAAGCTTCTGCATGGCCTGTGAGTTGTCCTGATAAGCCTGCTGAATCTTCTGCTGAAGGGTCATGAGGTTTTGCTCGGTCTCCTTCTGCTTGGTCTCGTTCATTGTCGACTTGGTCTTATCATACTCCTCTGCCTTGCGCTGCAGCTCTTCCTGCATTGCCTTGAGGTCGTTGTCATACTGCTTTGCAGCAGCCTCAACCTCACCGCGAGCCTTAATAAACTCAGGCATCTGTGCCATCACTTCCTGGGCATTGATATGACCAAATTTCTGTGCGAAGGCAGCCATAGGTGCCAACAGCATCAACATCATTAAAAGTTTTTTCATTGTTTTGTTATTGTTTTGTTATTGTTTTTTTTTAAAAGGAAAACCCACACCTCAGCCCCACCCCCTCGCCGCCTGACGGCGGCTCACCCCTCCCCTTATGGAGGGGAGTGAATGGCAAGGGCTATTGGAAGCCCGACCCCCTCGCCGCTTCGCGGCTCACCCCTCCCCTTCTTGCTTTGGC
>OKRS01000403.1_pt1 | contig 33519 bp, 30 predicted proteins | sample 1601191 | NCBI WGS metagenome assembly OKRS01 (sample SAMEA3541509, study PRJEB24748) | human gut metagenome | biome: human gut; feature: human-associated habitat; material: faeces | place: China | collected 2012
TTGCTCAGGAACTTATAAATAAAGTTAAATTATAGTGTTGCGGAATTAAGGTTTATTTAAAAAACTAAAAACATGAAGAAAACTTTACTTTCAGCTGTTGCAATGCTTGCAACAAGCGGTGCTGTGATGGCACAGAACGGTGTAACAGAAGTTCCAGATGCAGAAGGTCATCAGTACATGTGTACCGTATTATCTCCAAACGGTAGATATTTGGGTGGTTCAAATGGCGACCAAATGGGAGGATTCATTTATGATACTCAGAGCAAAAAGGTTGTAGACTACTCCACTCCGGATGTAGATACAGATCTTCAGCTTAAGAGCATTAACGACGAGGGAGTTGCCGTAGGTTGGAATGGTCCGGCTGCAATCTTCAAATTTGCAACAGCGGATTACACTACATACGGTGTGGATGGACAGTATCTCTTTATGGGTATCAGCCCGGATGGAAAGCTGATAGCCGGTGCACGCTATGACAATGAAGACTCTCCAGCGGGACAGCCTTGCTTGTTCAAGGACGGCAAGCCGGTAGATCTGCCACAGCCTTCAAACAAGTTCTTGGGTGCAAACAGTGATGGTGCTACAGCACTTTCTGTATCTAACGACTCTATAATCTCTGGATATTGGGTAGATGATATGGGTACACGCCCTGCTTTGTTGTGGGCTCCGGGCCGCGAAGCAGATACATATATGGCTTATCCGTTCTCTCGTCCGTATTTCGCTGTAAATACAGAGTCTACAAAATCTTATGCTGTCTTTAGTTGCGACCAGACCGTAATGAGTCCTAACGGAAAATACATTGTAGTAAACTTCGAGAAGTATACAGGTGAATGGGAGTCTTCATTAGGTGTAGCACGCTATAATACAGCAAATGACTCTTTGGAGATATTTACTTGCAATCCTGAAGACGAGATGTTTGCTGAGGTAGGAACTGATATAATGGGCTGTGCCGTTTCTGACGAAGGTACAATCGTAGGTATTTATGGTGGTATGTATGGTCCTCGTTGCGGCTTCATGTGGAAGAAGGGTGATGATAAGATCAAGTCTTTGGCTGCTGAGTTTCCTAAGGCAACACTCCTTGCTGACTATGATGCAGGTGGATTCAATACTCCTGCAGGAATCTCTGCCGACGGTCGTTATATCGCAGGTTTCGCTTATAAAGAGGGTGAGACAGAAGATGATGGCGGTTATGTTTCATGGGTATTCGACACTCAGTATGACGATGCTTCAGGTGTAGAGTCTGCACCGGCTGCTGACGCAAAGAAGGTTGTTGCCCGTTTCACTGCTGACGGCAAGAGACTCAAGGCTGATGCAAAGGCTCGTGGCTTCAACATGATGCTTATGAAGAATGGAAAGACTATCAAGTCTATCAACAAGTAAGACAAATATGGCAGCTTGGCCGTCGTTGATAAGATAGGGGTGGACTCATGGTAGGTCCACCCCTTTTCTATGTGATGCTATTCGCCGTTGCTGATTTGCATGACGTATTCATACAGCTTCTTGTAGAACAGAGTGTGCGACAGCGTTTCGGCATTGCCCATTATGATGAGCTTCATCCTTGCCCTCGTTATGGCAACGTTCATTCGCCGCAGGTCGCTGAGAAAGCCTATCTGTCCCTCATTGTTGGAGCGTACAAGAGATATGATAATGATGTCGCGCTCCTGCCCCTGGAATCCGTCAACGGTGTTTACTGATATCAGCTTGCGGTAAGGACGGAAAAACTCCTTCTTCTTTATCTGCTGCCTCAAGTACTGTACCTGTGCCCTGTATGGGGATATTATGCCCACATCAATGCTCTCGTCGAGGATTCTCTGCTTGCCTGTTTTCTCGAAATATTCCTGAAGCTTCTCCAGTGTGAGCACAGCCTCTTTCTTGTTTATCCTGCCGAAGCTTTCGCCAACGAACTGTTCGTAGGCTTCAGTGCCAGAGGTGTCTATCCATATCATCGGCAGGTCGTAGTCGAGAATACCGCGATGGCAGACCTCCGGAGCGGCGATGACCTTGCCGTCGTAGAACCAGTCGCTTGAGAACTGCATTATTTTCTCGTTCATGCGATACTGCATTGTCAGTAGGGTTACGACCTCAGGCTTGTTCTCAACAATCCTCTCCATAAGCGTCTTTGCCAGTCCTCCGCGCATGGCTTCAATACTTTTCACTGTTGGCGGCAGCTGACAATGGTCACCGGCAAATACAACCCTTGTGGTTCGTTTCATAGGAATCCAGCAGGCAGCCTCAAGAGCCTGTGCCGCCTCGTCGATGAAGAGAGTAGTGAACTTCTGTCCCGACATCACCCTGTTGGCACTGCCCACAAGGGTACTTGCAATGACCCTTGCCTCACCGAAGAGTTGAGCATTGATGCGGCATTCTATCTCCGTGGCACGACTCTTTAATCGGTCCAGCTTCTGATGCCAGTTGTCTGACACTCCTCTCTTCCTGTTGCTGCGCATCTCTCGTATCGCCTTCCTTATGCTCCAAAGCTCAGGGTAGTCGGGATGCGATTCAAACTTCCTCTCGTATGTAAACGACAGCATCTTGTCGTTAACTCTTGTCGGATTGCCTATGCGCAACACCGGCACGCCACGGTCTACGAGTTTCTCGCTTATCCAGTCTACCGCCATATTGCTCTGTGCGCAGACCATCACCTGGCTTTCTCTCTTCAGCGTTTCGTAGATGGCTTCAACGAGTGTGGTAGTCTTTCCTGTTCCCGGCGGACCATGCACAACAGCCACGTCCTTTGCCCTTAACACGTTGTTCACAGCAAGCTCCTGAGTGCTGTTGAGCCACGGGAAGCGTATTGTGTCGAAAGAGAAAGTCTGTGCTTTCTGTTTTGAATAGAAGAGGTCTCTTAAGTAAGCCAACCTGTTCCCCTTGGCTCTGATGGCACGGTCGAGAGCCTCAAACATCAGCTTATAGCTTGTCTCGTCGAAGAACAGCTGAATGCCGATGCCGTCAGTATTCTGCAGCATCGTGGCAGTACCTGTCTTGTCGGGTATGGTAACAACCATGCGGTCGGCGTCGGCATAGCTCACCATGCCGGTGGTGATTACGTCAAAGCCTTTGTGTTTGTCGGTCTTTGATGTGACGGAGTCAAGCCTGTCATCCTGTTCCACCTTGAAGAAACACACAGGTTTTCCGAATTCAAAATTGTGTTCAATGTCCTCATCGCTTGTCCTGTACACTTCTATTGCCAACTGGTTCAGGGAGTTATAATAGCTTCTTCCAATGCGGACAGGGTGCCAAGCGTCACCACGTTTGATGCGCCTCTCCAGTCCTATCGCCTGCATCTGCCGCTTGAAGTTCTCCTTTTCCTCGTTGTATTCCGTCTCAAGCAGTGCCTTCTGCCTGAGCAGCGTATACACTGTAGAAGAGACATTCGTATTGTTTTTATCCACGTTATCTATTCTTTGTTTCTGCAAAAATAGCAAAAAAATATGGTATGTCATAAATTAGATGTATTTTTGCATACTCAGAAAATAATGTGAATATGGAAAAGGAGAATAAGTATGTGTTGCAGTATCCTTCTCTCATGAAGGGTAAAAAGATAATGTATGTGCATGGTTTCATGTCGTCAGCGCAGTCAGGCACGGTGGCACGTATCCGGGAGATGCTTCCTTCTGCGGATGTAGTGGCTTACGACCTGCCGCTCCATCCGGAGGAGGCAATGGCTCTTTTGCGTGAAAAGTGCAAGGAGCAGAATCCGGATCTCATAATAGGAACATCCATGGGCGGCATGTATACCGAGATGCTTTATGGCTATGACCGTATATTGGTCAATCCGGCATTCCTCATGGGTGACACTATGACAAAGCATGGCATGCTGGGAAAGCAGACCTTCCAGAACCCTCGTAAGGACGGCGTTCAGGACGTCATCGTGACGAAGAGCCTTGTTGAGGAGTATAAGGAGATAACCCGACAGTGCTTTTCTGCTGTCAACGAAGAAGAGCAGAAGCGTGTGTTCGGACTGTTTGGCGATGCTGATACGTCTGTAGCTGCTGAGACGTGGGGCGTCTTTGCGGAGCATTATCGTCAGGCAATCAGCTTTCATGGTGAGCATAGGCTTATAGACAAGTCGCTGATACATTCTGTAATCCCCGTGGTTCGCTGGATAGACGACCGTCAGGAGGGCAGAGAGCGCCCCGTAGTTTATGTCAGCATCGATGCCCTTCGCGATGCCAATGACAATCAGAGGGGTAGTGCGATGAAGGGTTTCCGTCTGCTGTTGGAAAACTATGCCATGTATGTCGTTGCCCCGGCTCCCACGAATAATCCTTCTTATATTACTGATGTGCAGCAGTGGGTGCAGGATGTTGTCAACGTTCCGGCATGGCAGCATGTGGTATTTACCAATCAGGAGAACCTTCTGTATGGTGATTATCTGATAGCTCCAGAGGCGGAGTGCGACTCTTCAGACTTCATGAGCACTACTATTCCACTTGGCTCTGACACGTTCAAGACGTGGGATGAGATAATAGAGTTTTTCAGCAGGTTAGGAGGACAATAGACTAAAACAGCCATCGCAGTTGCAACTGTATGTCGGTCATTGACGACTGGTCAATCTCCTGTAGTGCCGTACCGATGGTATTTCTGTCGAAATAGTTGGTGGTGGCTGCTTTGGCAGTAAGCCTTACATTCTTTATTATGTCGGAACTAAGCAGCAGTGCATACCTTATGCCCTCGCCATAGAATGAGGGGAATGAGAAATTGTATGTCATGCCTCGCTCATAACTGTATATGCGGCTGTTGTAGTCTTGGGTATGGAAATAGCCGATGTTGGCATATAGTTTAAGTCTGCTTATCGCCGTGCACCCTCCGCTTATCGTTGCCATATATCCGAAACTGTTGTCTTTGTATTTCATGTATGTAGCGTCAGCCTGTGCCTTGACGCTCCATGTGGGGGCGGTGTATGTGGCGGATAAGCGACCTCGGTGTGTGGTCTGGTATATAAGAGCAGTCTTCTCGGCGTTGTCTTTCTCGCGCATCTTAAGTCGGTATTTGGTAGAAAAAGTCCAGTTGCCCGTGGTATAGCCTATAGACAGCATGTTGTCGAAAGAGCGAGACTCAGCCTTTGTCTGGTATTTTGCCCAAGGGAAATATGCGATGTCTGTATAGTACCTTATTGATACGGCACGCTTGGGCTGCCAGTCGATGCCTAAGTATACTCCGCTTTCGTTCTGCACGCTGCCTCCCTCGCTGAAGCTTTGCGAGAAGATGGAGTAGTATTTGTATGAGTAGAAGCGTTGCAGCGCCATTATGCTGACGCTTGATTTTATCCTGTAGTTGAGAGAATTTATGGTAGCCCATGCCTGGCAGTCGCCGGTTGCCGTCTCGCCATGAAAGGAGAAGCGTCCGTTTCTGTATCCGTAGTCGGCACTGAAGTTATAGAACCGTTCTCCTGCGGCATAGTATTTCCTGTATACGGATGATGTGTTTGGTTTCAGCGGTCGGTCCAGTGAGGCATAGTATCCCGATAATCCGAGGCTGAAGCCGTTGCGGGAATAGTTTATGTTTCCTCCTGAAACGAATTGTGAAGCATTGTTTTTCTTAGCCATTTCCGTCTTCGTGCGGTGGTAGTCTGATTTAAGTATTGTAGTGATGCTTTCCCCGTCTTTGCTCAGGGTGGCGTCAAAGTCCTTGTATGACACGAATGCCGTGAGGTCGATATACGGGGAAATACTTACGGTTGCCGCCGCTCCCTGCATGTAGTTATATCCCGAGCGTGAGGAATGAGGGCGGATATTGCTGCCCTGTCGGTTTATGGAAGTAAGGCTCATTGACTTTCCGAACGACAGGTCGTTGTTCATTATCAGTCCCATACCCATGCGTATTCTGTATCTGCCGGCGGTGAAGGATTTCAGAATGCCGAGTTTCTTGATGGAGAGGTAGAAGGAATAGAAGTCATAGCCGAGAGAGTTTTTGTTGGAGAAGAACGGTTCTCCTGCATCCTGTGCGCCGACGAGTCCGATGCGCAGATATTCTCCGTAGGTGTGTTCATATCTTATGTTGTGCTTGTATTTATAGCCCAAGTATCCGTTTTTGTCACCTTTTCTATCGTACAGAGGGATATTTCCTGTGGCAAGCAGCTCGTTCTTTCCGTATCTGAGAATGTTTTTAAGAGTAGGGAAACCTTTCTTCTCCGTGTCCTTTATGGTTATGAAGTAGGAGAGGAGTTGTCGTTTCTGTGCGCTCAATGAGCGTATCATGGTAAGTTCCGCAGGTGTCTTTATGTCTCCGTTGCGGTAAATATATTCGAGGATGTCTGCAATCTCGCTGTCAGAGAGGAACGGAATCCTTTCCAGATCTTCTTTCGTTGCGGAGTTGATGTCTACGGGATTATTCTCCAGTTCATGCAGAGCGTCGTACATATCCTCCCATTCCATAGCTTCTTCATCATTGTCGTCCATCATGTTGCCGATAATGTTTTCCCAGGGATGTGGCGTTTGACTATTGGCCGTTTGCGCCCAGATGGATACATTGCAGGTTATGAGTATGATGATTATATAATATTTTCTCATGTTGTATTGTTAAGTGTTTTTTCCGGATGTAAAGATAGTAATAATAGATGATATATAGAAGTGGTCATCTGGTTTATTGTGTTATATTGAATAATATAAGTCGATTCTCTGTGTTTTTCTCATGCATTTGCTGAGAATTCATTGTGATAATTAAAAGAAAAGCGCCATGCAAAATCTGAAAAGATTACTGCATGGCGCTTATATGATAGTTGCCTTATACTATATTATATATAAGGTGTCGCTTTATTCTGCAACTTCAGTGAGTGGCTTGTCGCCACGCTCTCCCTTGTCGCGCTTGCTCAATGTCATGTAAGCGATAGGAGCTGCAACGAAGATTGAAGACAGAGTACCGAATATAACACCGATAATCATTGCAAATGCGAAGCTGCGGATGCTGTCACCACCGAGGATGAAGATACAGAGCAACACGAGCAATGTTGTCAAAGAGGTGTTTACTGTACGTGCCAATGTCTCATTCAGAGAGTTGTTGAAGATAGTGAAGAAGTCACGCTTCTTGTACAGGTTCAGGTTCTCACGTATACGGTCGAACACAACCACCTTGTCGTTGATAGAGTAACCGATAACGGTAAGGATTGCACCGATGAAGGTCTGGTCTATCTCAAGAGAGAACGGTACTACGTTCCAAAGCAGAGAGTAGAAGCCAAGTACTACGATGGTGTCTATTGCCAAGGCGAATGTAGAACCAAGTGAGAAGGCGATGTTGCGGAAGCGGAGCAGGATATACAGGAAGATTGCTATAAGAGCGAAGATGACGCTGATGATAGCACCGTATGTAATATCCTTAGCCACTGACGGACCTACCTTTGCACTACTGATGATAGAACCTCCGGCACGAACGTCTGGATTCTTGAATGCCTCTACGCTCTTCTGTGTTACCATTCCTGCCTCGCTCAATGCCTTGAAGAGAATCTCCTCAACCTCATCGTCAACGGTAGGACTGTTAGACTCAATCTTATAGTTCGTAGAGATACGGATTGTCTTGTGGTCTGTACCGAGTGCCAATGAGCTTACAGAGCTGTTAGGGAATGATGCCTGAAGTGCTGCGGTTACATCCTCTGGCTCTACTGCCTTCTCCAGCTTCACGGTATAGTTGCGACCTCCGGTGAAGTCGATGCTCTTGCTCAAGCCGCGAACGAAGAAGCTTACGATGAATACTGCAACAAGAACACCAGTGATGGTGAATGTCTTCTTGTACATGTTCATGAAGCCGACATTGTTGTTCTGCAGGAAGTTGCGAGAGATGCGGGTTGTGAAGTTCTGGTTCAGCCACTTGTCCTTAGCGAGACGGTTCTCGTAGATAAGACGTGTGAGGTAAACGGCTGTAAAGAATGAACAGCAGATACCGATGATAAGTGTTGTTGCGAAACCACGTACAGGACCTGTACCGAATACGAACAGAATGACACCGGTGATGATAGAGGTCAAGTTGGAGTCGAAGATAGCAGAGAAAGCGTTTCCGTAACCTGCATGGATAGCATCACGCAGACCCTTGCCCTTGCGCAGCTCCTCCTTTGTACGTTCATAGATAAGCACGTTGGCATCCACAGCCATACCGAGAGTCAATACGATACCGGCGATACCAGGCATTGTAAGGGCTGCCTGGAACGACGTCAGAATACCGAGAGTGAAGAAGAGGTTCACGAGCAATGCGAAGTTTGCCATCATACCAGGGATGAAGTCATACATGAGAACCATGTAGAGCATCAACAGGATGAATGCAACGACGAATGAGATGAGACCCTGCTGGATAGACTGTGCACCGAGAGTAGGACCGACGACGTCTTCCTGTACGATACGTGCAGGAGCAGGCATACGTCCAGACTTCAAAGTGTTTGCCAAGTCTTTGGTATCTTCGATAGTGAAGTTACCGGTAATCTGAGAGTTTCCTCCGGAAATCTCACCGTTAACGCGAGGTGCGCTGTAAACGACACCGTCAAGAACGATGGCGATAGCCTTGCCTACATTAGCCTTTGTAAGCTCTGCCCAACGGCGCGCACCGTCAGAGTTCATCGACATGCTTACGCTTGGACGGCCATAAGTCTGGTCGAATTCGTCCTTAGCGTCTGTTATAACGTCACCCTCAAGAGGAGCATGACCATTAGACTGTGTTATCTTCAGAGCATACAGCTCATATACGTTCTTTACAGAGAGGCCGTCAGCCGGCTTGGCACCCCAAAGGAGTTTTACGTCAGATGGAAGGACCTGCTTTGCTGCTGCAGAGTAGATAATCTTGTTCACCTCAGCAGTATCACGAACGTTAGCATAGCCCACTACGCTAAGAGAGCCCTGAGGTGCGAGCTGCAGAACAGCGAGCAATGGGTTGGTTTTCTTAGCCTGCTCAAGCTGTGCGCTCTCGCTCTTTGCTGCTGCTTTTGCTGCACCGCCCTTGTCTTTGGCAACGGTAAGCTTTGCAGGAGTGGCTTTCTTTGCTATCTCTGCCTTTTCGGCAGCGTCGTCTTTCTTTTCAGCGGCAGCAGTATCCTGCTTAGCGCTCTCGCCACCGTTGGCAACGAGCTGGTCGAGCTGGCGGAGGTATGGAGTAACCTCTTCGCTGTTGTATGTCTCCCAGAATTCGAGGTTTGCACTACCCTGCAGAAGCTTACGAACACGCTCAGGCTCACGTACACCAGGCATCTCGACCATGATTCGTCCTTCCTGACCTTCCAGCTTCTGGATGTTAGGCTGAACGACACCGAACTTGTCGATACGGTTGCGGACAACGTTGTATGAGTTGTCGATAGCAGACTGAACCTGTGCGCGGAGAGCCTGTTCTACTTCCTTGTCGGAGCTTTGTGTGCTAACCTGTCCCTTGAGCTGCTGAGTAGCAAAGATTTCAGCGAGACGGTGGCCCGGCGCATTCTGGTGATAATACTTGATGAAGAGAGAGATGAAGTCGCTCTGACTGGTCTCTTCTTCTTTCTTTGCCTGTTCCATTGACTTTACGAAGGCAGCGTCTGTCTTGTGGTCAGCCAGTGTCTCCACTACGTCAGGAACAGAAATCTCCAAGATAACGTTCATACCGCCTTTGAGGTCAAGACCCAAACCAATCTGTGTCTCAAGACATCTCTGATAGGTATAAACGCCAAGGTACTTAACTGAGTCTTTGTAGTCCTGCTGTGCAATCGGATCCTTTATCTTCGCTGCTTCGCTATCGTAATAGCTTGTTGCAACAGAGAAAGACAAATAGAAGATGCTTGCAAGAGTCATTAAGACTGCCAGTACAATTACAATTCCTTTGTTTTGCATTTTGTTATTATTGTTTTAATTATAGTTTTTCAACTGATTGTAAGGCTTCCGCCATCGCCATTGCCGGCTGTTGGGCCTACATAGCGTGCAAAGATACTTATTTTTTTTAAACTTCTTAACCTGTTAAGGGCTTTTTTTGACTTTATGCTGTGATTTCTTTACAAAACCATATATAGGGTAGTGGTCAGACACTGCTATGTCTCTATCAACTTTGAAGTTAAACGGCTCCCAGTCGTCGGAACACATGATGTTGTCGATGCGTACGAATATGGTGTTGTAGTGGTAGGATATTCCGGGACCGTTGGCTGTTGTTATATAGCAGTCCGTCAGCGTGTTTGCCATCTGGTTATGGCAGTAGGAGATGGGGTTGTCGTTGAAGTCGCCGAACAGTATTATCGGTTCTCCCTTTCTGCTTTTGATGTATTTTATTATTCCTTCCACTTGCGGTACTCTTCGTTTCGCCGCTTCGCCGAGTCTTACAATCATTCTCTTCGACTCCATTCCTATGGTGTCGTTCTTCCAGTCCCCTTTTACGAAGCTGTGGAAATCCTTTCTCTCTTCCAGCGACAGTCCGGAACCTTCAAGATGGCAGTTGATGACCGTCGTGCGGTCTCCGTTTATCAATACCTCATAAGCACCACACAGGCAACCGTTTAGGTCTGCGTTTATCTTACTCTTTGATAGTATCGGGAATTTGCTGAGTATATATTGTATTTCTCCGGACTTCTTGTTGCAGATGGTGTCCTGATACTTGTATGCCTGTTTGAAGATATCATGTATCTCTTCATTGTAGTTTGCCTCCTGCATGCATACAATGGATGCTTCGCTTTCTTTTATGTAGTCGGAAATCTCCTTTAGCCCTGTGCTGTCGTTGTTGTTGAAGAAGAAGACGTTGTACGACATTATCTTTATCGCATCGTCGGGTGTCGTCCTCGGTACGTTGATGGGGGTGTACTTACGTGTTGGGATATAGCATATTATGAATCCTAAGACAGGTATTATCACCATGATGCGTTTGAAGAACATGAAGATAACCAGGAAACCTGCGTTTATGAGCAGAAGCAATGGGAATACCAGTCCTACATTTGCTGATATAGGATGTTCCTGCGGATTCAGCTTGTAGCAGAACCCGATGGCAGCCATGAAAATGATGGTGACGATATTTGCGCCCACCATCATTTGCAGTATGAATTTTTTTAGCTTGTCAAGCATCTATTTGTTTGTGTATCAGTGTTTGCCGTTTTCGAACAGCTTTTTCTTTTCCTCTTCCGTCAGACTGTCATATCCGCTTTTGCGTATCTTGTCAAGAATGTGGTCTATCTCTTCCTGTTCTTTTTTCTTTCGGGCATTGTACTCCCAGTCCGACTCGTTTCTTGTTCTGTTGTATGATGAGCCTTGGCTCTTCTTGAACAGTTTCTCCTTGAGGTCTTTTATTCTGTCAATGAGGCTTCTCTTCTCCCTTATTTCGTAGCCGTCATAGAATCCGTCGTAGCCGCTATATGGGCGGCGACGCCAGTATCTGATGAGCAGGAAGCCAATGAGCATACCTCCGAGGTGTGCAAAGTGTGCTACGCTGTCGCCAGGCATTCCGAGTCCGAGCATCAGCTCCAGTCCGGCATACAGCATGACAAACCATTTCGCCTTGATGGGTACCGGCAGGGGGAAGATGAATATTCTCTCTTCCGGAAACAGCATGCCGAAAGCCAACAGGATACCATAGATGGCTCCTGATGCACCGACGGTGGTCCAGCTGCTGAGTGCCACTTCGCTGTTATGTGCTACAGTCATTATATCGCCGAAGCCGAAGCCCGGAATCTGTTCGCTCGCAATCATGTAGAAAGAGCCAAACTGTGCAATCATCTGTATCAGTCCTGCTCCGACACCGCATGCCAGATAATAGGTCAGGAACCGTTTCGGTCCCCATACGTTTTCCACGATTCTTCCGAACATCCAGAGTGCAAACATATTGAAGAATATGTGTGAGATGCCGGCATGCATGAACATATATGTGAACAGCTGGTACAAGTGGAAGTCGGACGACAGGAAGAAATGCAGTCCGAGAATGTCGTTCAGGTTGATGCCAAGCCTGCCAAACACCCAGTAGGCGGCAAACATCAGTATGTTTATAATCAGCAGGTTCTTGGTTATTGCAGGTATGTTACGCATAGTTTATTTCCTTTTGTTAATATTGAATTTGGTAGGCAAAAGTACTAAAAATATCCGTCATTTACTATAAAAAGCCCCTTAATGGCGTTTTTTTTAATCATATTCATAACTTTTTCCCGTTTTTTATTTGATTTGTAAAAGGTTTCCACTATATTTGCGAAACATTTTTGTTTGCTTAATTGCCTTTAAGTAAGACTAAAGGCGTTGGTTATATGAAAAAACAAAATAAAACATTATTAATATCTAAAACAAGAAAATTATGAACAAGACAGAACTTATTGACAAAATCGCTGCTGGTGCGGGTCTTAGCAAGGCTGCTTCAAAGGAGGCTCTGGATGCTACTCTCGCTGCTATAAAGGAAGCTCTCGTAGCTGGTGATAAGATTGCTTTGATTGGCTTCGGTACATTCAGCGTTACTGAGCGTCCGGCTCGTGAGGGTATCAACCCTGCAACAAAGCAGAAGATTCAGATTGCTGCCAAGAAGGTTGCAAAGTTCAAGGCTGGTGCAGACCTTGAGGATGCTTTGAATTAATCCGCATCATACGTATAAAAAAAAGGAAGGCTTCCACCGATGTGGAAGCCTTTGCTTTATATGGTTCTTTTCTTGTTTTTCTGTATCTGCATTGCTATCCGGTCTATAATCATCTGTGGCTGTATGTCAGCCATACATGGATAGTTGCCTCTTATACATTCTTTGTTGCCATAGATGCTGCATGGTCTGCATGGCATGTCGAGCATCACCACGTTGCTCATGTCCTGTCCCCAGCCGAGGAAGCCGGCAAAAGGATGTGTGGCTCCCCAGATGCTTACAACAGGTGTTCCCACGAGCGATGCCAGATGCATGTTGGAGCTGTCCATTGATATCATTACGTCAAGGTGGCTCATCAGTATCAGCTCATTGGAAAAACCGTTCAGCAGGGCGGAGGCGTTTTCCAACTTGCCGTTTCTGCTTATCCATTCATCCATGACTGCCGTTTCTTTCTTGCCGCCGCCAAATAGGAATATTCTGCCTTCGGGATATTTTTCTGACAGGATGTTGAGCACCTCTTCCATCTTTTCCTTTGGGTATATCTTGCCTTTATGTGCTGCAAACGGTGCCACACCGATCCAGATCTCATCCTTCTGTTTGTTGTGGAACGTATCAGGAAGTGACGACAGCTCCCCTCCGCCATCCTGGAATATGGACTTGAATTCGGTTTTGATAGGATATCCGAGTTTCTCGAATACATCGGCATAGTTCTGGAAGGAAGTGGGCAGCTGAACCAGTTTCTTGTCTTTTTCAGATGTTATCATTCTCCTTCCGCTTCTGTGCTTGTCAATATGTGCTACATTGAATCGGTCTATGTTAAACCTCATCCTGAGATATTTAGACCTTAGCACACTGTGCAGGTCGGCAATGGCGGTAAAGTTTTTTGCCATCAGTCTGCGGTATAGCGCGTTCAGTCCCTTTACGCCGTGGTATTCCTTTTTAAGGTCAGCTTCCATGAAGCCGACATTGTGTGGCATGTGCTCAAAGAAAGGACGTGCAAATTTTTGGCTAAGCACGGTAATCCTGAGATTTGGATATTGCTTAGCCAAGGAATAAACCACGGGCACGGTCATTGCTACATCGCCTATGGCTGAGAATCGTATAACCAGTATATGGTCTGTTTTCATTCTTGGAGTTCTTTCTGTCCTTTATTTGTTCTTGCCATAGAGGACTGGGTTGGTAGAAGGGTCGTTGTACATCTTCATCTGCTTGTACACCTTCATGTATTTCCTTCCGTTCTCGATGTCGTCAAGGAGTTGGTCGATAGCTGTGCTCAGGTCCACCTGCTGCTCCAGGAGCACGTCAAGCTTCTTCTGGCATTTCTCTTTGTGTTCTGCAGATGCGTCGTTGCGCTCTGCCTGCTCCTTCATGTGGTATATCTTGAGAGCGAGGATAGACAGTCTGTCTACAGCCCATGCCGGACTCTCCGTGTTGATGGTAGCGTTTGGCAGAATCTTTACGTCATTGTATTTCATTCTGAAGTAGCTGTCAATTTGTTCAACAAGGTCTGTTCTGTCCTGGTTGCTGCGGTCGATGCGCCTTTTAAGCTTCAGAGCCTCCAGAGGGTCGATATGTGGGTCGCGGATAATGTCTTCCAGATGCCACTGAACGGTGTCTATCCAACACTTCAGATACAGTCTGTTCTCAATAGAATCCCGGTCGTATGGGTTGCTGATAACCGTGTCAACATCGTCTTTCACGTGATAGTCGTTGATAGCCATGTTGAACACTTTATTACATAGTTGTGTGAATGTCATAACGTTATGTTGTTTAAATTTTGTGGCAAATCTAATAAAATATTTTCAGATAGCCAACGAATTTCCTATAAATCGTTTTCTTGACTGCTAATCACACGGGTTATCACAACCTTATACGACCGGTGAGATTACTCCTGTCTTTCAAACCGCAGGTACATGTATGCTTATTGTTGTGTTTTTTATTTTCAATATATACATGCCGCTGTTAGGGACACTTATGTCTATGCTGTTCCCATTCGCTGTGAAGTTTCCCAAGAGAGCACCGTTTGTGTAATACACTTGTATGTTATCGCTAACTTCTGTTCCAGACAGGTTTATATTAAGACCGTCAACACGGTAGCGGAGAGGTGCGTTTGAAACTTTGGAAATGGAGGTTGTGTTGTCTGAGTAGAAAACACGATCACCGTTCTTTACCTCTATTAGTCGTGAAATAGATCCTGATCTCATGCCTAATCCTATATTACTGCTTATTCCTCTTGTTGATGATATGCCATCAAACCATCTTGGTCCATCTAAAATTAAACCAGTACATGTGTTATCTTCATATTCTTCTGCATCCATAATATATATGCCTGAAGTCTCGTCTTTTGTCCAGCTTATGCATTTAAAATAATCCTTGAGTGGGGTGTTGTTGTTTTCTTCGTCTGTGTATAAAGGACAATATAAATAGCAGCCTTCTCCTGCCACCAAGCCGAAATCATACATAAGATACCATGTCCCTGAATCATCATCTGGGAGTCTGAAGAATACCTTGTCGCCCTCTGTGCGAACATAATATAATAAGGTCTTGGAGTCTGGAATGCTTTCGTATTCACAATACATTTTTAATGCATCGTAGCCGTCGATATTGACCATGCCATCCAGTTTCTCTATTTTGATTAATTCCGTTTGAGGATTTCCTGGCGTTGTTATCTTTGTTATCCATTCCGTCCCGTTTGTAAAACACTCCTGTCCGAATATAAGCATCGGCAAAACCGCCATTGCTATTGATATTACTAATCTTTTCATAATTTATCAGATTTTATGGTGCAACATTTATAAAACTGTTCTTTCCTCTTCGTAGTGCGAAATATATGGAAGGTCTAAATGAATACTCGTTCGGTTTAAAAACAGAACCCGAATAGTATCCGTTGCAGCTACCGTCCCATCCCCAATCGCAATGTATATATGTTTCTTCTATTTTTTCTCTTTGTGAAGGAACTCTTTCGCTTTCATCTATGGTTACACAAAAAGCTACACCATCGCTTATCCATGCATGACCATCAAGGCCTTCAAGGTTACGACCGTCTATATATATGATATAATCGTGTTGAATGAGCCTTGTGATTTTGTTTATATCGAAAGTGTAATATTCTAAATCCTTAACTTCTTTTAGCTGCTTGCATAGGTTGTAACCACTTAAGATGGAGGCAGAACTTGTGCCAGGTTTATATTCTATTCCCAGATCCTTCCCTAACCAATATAATAGTTTTGCCATGGAGTCAACGGCTTGCTCATATGTATAAGTTGGTTGAACAGCTTCGTTCCATTCCTCTTCTGCATAGATTGGAGTTGAATCTTCTTGCCTTTTTTTCTGTTCTTTGTGTATAGCTTCAATGATGGATTTAAAATAATACTTAGACCCGTGGTAATCGAGTTCCAACATGGAATGAGTAAGCATGAGTGCGGTGGCTACAGCAACACATCCGACAGGGCAATCTGGATGTTCTTTTATCACATATTTGTCCCACGGGGCGTTAAGACCTATGGTGGTTTTTACAAAAGGACGTATTTGATAGCACACGCCATATTGTGGATTCTCACTGTTATATGTTTTGCCCGTATTTGCAGTGGCATTATATTCTTCAATTTTGTCTACAAAATTTATTCTGGCATTTTCGTTGTCGCAACTGAAATTACCTTTTTCGGAAAAAGCAAGAACAGGAAAAACATTTTTGTTTGTTGATATAATAGCAAATCCTTCATCGTTCGCATAATTGATGATATATGCTAATGTGTCCGATATTGATGCGCTTCTCGTCTTTGGGCTTTTGTTGCTGATGACGAAATCAAAACTAACTTTTGCCTCTGCTGGAGTTCTCGTTAATGCACTTTTTTTAAGAATCTTGTCAGCGATATTTACAGCCTCATTCTTAGTAATCTTATTTTGTTTACTTTGTTGAGAGATTTCTGTTTCTTGAAAATCATCAACGTTTGTACATCCAACAAATAGAACTATGGATATTGATAATAGAATAAAATTAATGTTTCTCATAAATTTTGGTCTTAGTAAAAATACGTTTATCAATCAGTTTAAAATACATGATATTTGAGTGGCGATATCAAACCGCAGGTACATGTATGCTTATTGTTGTGTTTTTTATTTTCAATATATACATGCCGCTGTTAGGGACACTTATGTCTATGCTGTTCCCATTCGCTGTGAAGTTTCCCAAGAGAGCACCGTTTGTGTAATACACTTGTATGTTATCGCTAACTTCTGTTCCAGACAGGTTTATATTAAGACCGTCAACACGGTAGCGGAGAGGTGCGTTTGAAACTTTGGAAATGGAGGTTGTGTTGTCTGAGTAGAAAACACGATCACCGTTCTTTACCTCTATTAGACGAAACTCTCCTCCGGTCATGCCGAATCCTGTGTTGTAGTTTATTCCCAATGTTGATGATATGCCCTTGATCCATTCCCCTTCGCCTCTCAAAAGCTCGAATGTGTCATCTTTATATTCTTCCATTCCCATAATAGTGTTGCCTGATGTCTCGTCTTTTGTGATGCTTATGCATTTTAAATAGGTCTTATATAGTTCTTTATCATTGATTGTGAATGTAGGATTATATATATAGCATCCTTCTCCTACAGCCAAGCCGAAATCATACATAAGATACCATTCCTCTGAATTATCATCTGGTAATTTGAAGAAAACCTTGTCGTTCTCCTTGCGAACATAATATAATAGGGTCTTGGAGTCTGGTTTGTTTTCATATTCGCTATACATCTTAAATGCCTCGTAGCCATCGATGTTGACCATACCATCCAATTTTGAAATCTCAAAAGATGTCTTTGGCTGATATTCTATGCTTCTTATCATCAATTTCCATTCCGTCCCGTTTGTAAAACACTCCTGTCCGAATATAAGCATTGGCAAAACCACCATTGCTATTGATATTACTAATCTTTTCATAAGCGTCTAATTTTAATGGTTTGATATTATGTAGGCAAATATAGTGTAAAATGTAATTGCAAACAAGTAAAATTAAAAAAAGTGTTCATTTCTCGTTAATAAGCTATACCTTTGCTGTTAAAAAACGAAAGGTGAAGAAAAAATGAAAGTAGTGATTGACGATAAGATACCTTTCATAAGAGAGGTGATAGACGAAATAACCCAAGATGCGGTATATATCAAGGGCGCAGACATTAAAGCAGATGATGTCCGGGATGCAGACGCAATGATTGTCAGAACCCGTACCCGTTGTGATGAGAAACTTTTAAAAGGCAGCAGGGTAAAGTTTATTGCTACCGCCACGATAGGCTATGACCATATCGATACCGGCTATCTGGAAAAGGCAGGTATAGAATGGATTAACTGCCCAGGATGCAATTCCGGCAGCGTGGCTCAATATCTTCGTTCCACGCTTATATTGCTTTGCCGCAACAAGGGTGTAGTGCCGTCTTCTGCCACCACAGTAGGAGTAGTAGGCTACGGCCATGTAGGAAAGAAAGTGGTGGCTCAAGCCCGTCAGATGGGGTTCCGTGTTATAGTATGTGACCCACCATTACAGCAGCAAGGCGACAAGTCGGAAGATTTCGTCTCCTTGGATGTTATAGCCGAACAGTCGGACATAATAACATTTCATGTCCCGTTTGTAAAGACCGGTGATTTCCCTACATTCCACATGGCAGACAAAGACTTCTTCAACAGGTTGCCAAAGAAGCCGATACTCATAAACACAAGCCGTGGAGGAGTCGTTGACAATGACGCCCTTCTCGTCGCACTGGACAAAGAACTCGTTCGGGATGCCGTTATCGACACCTGGGAGAAAGAACCCGACATCAGCCTCCCTCTGTTAAATAAGGTATATATAGGAACACCACATATCGCAGGCTATAGTGCCGACGGCAAGGTGAATGCCGACAATATGGTCATTGAAGGTCTGTGCCGCCATTTCGGAATAGAGAACCGTTGGCATATCGTTCCCCCTTCACTCCCGGCAGACTATGTCCTCAGCGGTACAGACGACGACAAACGACTACAGCTCTATAATCCTGAAAATGACAGCAAACGACTGAAATCCGCTCCGTATAGATTTGAAGAATTGCGTGGAAATTATCCTTTACGGCGAGAAGAAAGCAGATAAAACAAGCCGAAATCATGCACACATATACCCTGTTTGTGCAAAATAGAGTGCTTTTTTACAACAAAAACTTGCATACGTAAATAAAAATTCGTTCCTTTGCATCCGATTTTTTAAGAAAGAATATAATTTAAACACTTTAAACATTACAATTATGTCAGAAATTGAATCAAAAGTAAAGGCTATCATCGTTGATAAACTTGGTGTTGAAGAGGCTGAGGTTAAGCCAGAAGCAAGCTTCACAAACGACCTTGGAGCAGACTCTCTTGATACAGTAGAGTTGATTATGGAATTCGAGAAGGAATTCAACATCACTATTCCAGATGACAAGTCTGAGTCTATCGCAACAGTTGGCGACGCTATCAAGTATATTGAGGAGAACGCAAAATAATTATCTGAAGTGATATAGAAAAAAAGAAAGAGGTGAGATGAGACCGCAAAGAATGGATCTCACCTCACCTCTTTCGTCTTTTTTCATATTCTCTTCTTTTACTATATATAAACAAATATGGAATTAAAAAGAGTAGTAGTAACAGGTCTTGGAGCCATTACACCAGTTGGAAACAACCCAGAGGAGACATGGAATAATCTTCTCAATGGCGTAAGCGGAGCAGCACCTATTACTTTGTTTGACGCATCACAGTTCAAGACACAGTTCGCTTGCGAAGTGAAAGGCTTCAATGCCACCGATTATATCGACCGTAAGGAAGCACGCAAGATGGACCGCTACGCACAGCTTGCCTTGGCAGCTGCCGTACAGGCTGTCGACGACAGCAAGATGGATGTTGAAGGCGTTGACAAGAACCGCATCGGCGTTGTGTTCGGTGTTGGTATCGGGGGTATCAAGACCTTCGAAGACGAGGTCGGATATTATGCCCAGCATAAGGAGAATGGCCCTAAGTTCAATCCGTTCTTCATCCCTAAGATGATTTCAGATATCGCAGCAGGTCAGATTTCTATCCGTTTCGGATTCCACGGACCTAACTATGCTACAACATCAGCATGTGCTTCTTCTACAAACGCATTGGCTGACGCATTCAACCTTATCCGTCTGGGCAAGGCAGATGCTATCGTGGCAGGTGGAGCAGAGGCTGCAATCTGCGCTTGCGGTGTAGGTGGTTTCAATGCCATGCATGCCCTGTCTACACGCAACGATGATCCAGAACACGCTTCACGTCCATTCAGCGCAAGCCGCGACGGTTTCATCATGGGTGAAGGTGCAGGCTGCTTGATTCTCGAGGAACTGGAGCATGCAAAGGCACGTGGCGCAAAGATCTATGCCGAGATGGTCGGCGAGGGAATGAGCGCAGACGCTTATCATATCACAGCATCTCATCCGGAAGGTCTCGGAGCAAAGCTCGTTATGAAGAACGCTCTCGAGGATGCAGGTATGAAGCCTGAGGACATCGACTACATCAACGTTCACGGAACATCAACTCCTGTTGGCGACATCTCAGAGGTGAAGGCTATCCAGCAGCTCTTCGGTGAGCATGCCTACAAACTCAATATCAGTTCTACAAAGTCAATGACAGGTCACCTTCTCGGTGCAGCAGGTGCTGTTGAGGCTATGGTATCTGTATTGTCAGTCAAGAACGATATCATCCCTCCAACAATCAACCATCAGGACGATGATAAGGACGAGAACATCGACTACAACTTGAACTTCACATTCAACAAGGCCCAGAAGCGCACCGTACGTGCTGCCCTCAGCAACACATTCGGCTTCGGAGGTCACAACGCTTGTGTTATCTTCAAGAAGTATGATGATTAATAATTTCATAGACCGTATGAGGCTCCCGTTCCACAAGGACAAGGAGCTTCGTTCGGCCTTATACCACATCTTCGGGTTCTATCCCCACCGCATCCATTATTATAAGCTTGCGCTGATGCACAAGAGTGTGACCAAGCGCAACGAGAAGGGAAAGCCTCTCAACAACGAACGTCTTGAATTTCTTGGAGATGCTATCCTTGACGCTATTGTCGGCGACATCGTTTATCGTCATTTTGAAGGAAAGCGCGAAGGCTTTCTCACCAGTACCCGCAGTAAAATAGTGCAGCGCGACACGCTGAACCGCCTTGCTACGGAATTGGGAATCACACAGTTGATAAAGGCAGGCAAACATACTCCCTCCCATAACAGCTATCTGGGGGGGAATGCGTTTGAGGCGTTGGTCGGCGCAATGTATCTCGACCGTGGCTACGAGGCATGTATGCGCTTTATGGAAAAGCGAATCCTTGCCCAGCTTATCAACATCGACAAGGTGGCATACAAGGAGATAAACTTCAAGAGCAAGCTCATAGAGTGGTGCCAGAAGAACAAGGTGCTTCTCGACTTCAAGCTTATAGAACAGAAGAAAGAGGGGAAGAACAGTCCAGTATTCAAATACCAGGTCCTCGTGGAAGGTCTTGAAGGTGGAGTGGGTGAGGGCTACTCCAAGAAGGAGAGCCAGCAGATTGCTTCCAAGCTCACGTTGCAGCAGCTGAAGCGCAAGCCACAGTTCATCGATGCTGTCTTTGCAGCCAAGGGCGACCGTACCAAGATGGAAGAGGAACCGGTGCTGAATGTTCCGGATACGGAACAGAAGACAGATTTCATCATCTCCCAGACACAGGAGGAGCCTGTAGAGGTGTATACCGATACGGCAGTTGCAAAAGGGCGGACCACAGCGGCTGTTGAGAAGGAAGATGAATTTGACTTCTCCGACATAAAGGCAACGCCCAAGAAGATTTCTTCTGAAGACATCATCGCAGCTTCAATGTCGGAAGCCTATAAGGATTAATCTCATCATATCATAATATCGCATCAATTTCCATGGCAGAGGATTGATGCGATTTTCTTTTACTTGCCGTTGTGTTTCAAAAGAATTCTTTTTTGTTTTGTATTTTTATACAGTTATGCTGTAAATATCCTATGCATAAAAGCAGGAGATGGACATGGTTTTCATTGCATGTTGAAGCAAGCTGAAACAGATGTCCAATCAACTTCAAATAGAAAGTTACCGAATTTCTATGAGAAAGTTACGGACTTTCTATTGGAAAGTTACCGAATTTCTAAATGATGACAAAATCATGCGTTTACAGAGGCTTGGGGTAATTGGTGTAATCAACTGGTATTGATGTACTATACTGACTGGTTATTTATACAGGCCGTGTGTATGTTTATGCGTTCTCGGGTTAGCCAGACTGTATGTGTTGCGGTATGATGAGGGTGGACTATGAGAGGGCGATGCTGTTTACCATGATGGCGACGGTCTTCATCCGGGCGTAGTCAAACGACATATATATAAAGCCGCGGTATTTGTTTGCCGTTCCCCATGAGTTCTTGCAGATGAAGAATTTCCTGCCTTTGCTGTCGTGAGCTATTCCGACGATAGCCATGCAGTGGTCGTCGGTAGTGCGGAGTGCTTCGAAGTCCTTCTGTCTTATCTGCTGTGATGCCGCTCGTTTGTCCTCTCTTATGTCGGCGATGCCGTCTTCAAACGAGAATCCTCTCTCGCTGATGTCCCCTTCCCAGCATACGGGATGTCCGCTGCGAATGGAGCTTTCCATGATGTCCATCATGTGGTCGAGAGGTATGTTTATGAATCTTTCCCGGTTGAAGTTATCCGGCACTTCGAGCACCACTTTCTTGTTCATTGGCATGTGTGTGAAGCTTGTTATAGCCTGATATTCATCGGGCATACATACGCTGTGTGCGAATTCGAGCGGAGTATATTCCATGCTGTACATATATACATGCAGCGGCAGAGGGTTGATGCCGTTGTCGAGAATGTTGTTTGCGCTTTTCCTTACGTAGTTGATGCCGTTGCGCTTTGCCGCAGCCACACGAATCATGTTCTGCATCTTTCTTGCCGTCACGTTGATGTTCGCGTCGGTGTTGTAGGAGTCGTACGGCATCAGTCCGTAGGTCTGTATCAGTCTTATCAGCTGTGGCATGGTGCCACGTGTGGTGATGTGTGTCTTACCGCGGTTGAGGTAGCAGGCGTCCACCTGTTCGTTCATGAACATCCTTGCCACGTATGCCGGTGAGAGGTTTACGGAGTCGCCCCTCATGATGTGTTCCGTTTCTATAGTGGCGAGCATGGCGTACGCCCAGCACAGACTGCTTTTGCCCTGGTTTTTTACCGGGGTATAGGAGAGTCTCACTTCGTCTGTGAATGTCTGTTGCTCACCGCTGCTCTTGGCTTTCTGTTGTTCCGAGCAGCCTGTTGTGAAGAGCAGCGTTGCGATGTAGAGTGCTGTGGCGATATACTTTTTCATGATAGTATGGTGTTTTGTTATTCTTCAATGAGTTTTCCTTCCGCCTTTAGGGCGTTCCACATGGAAAAGCGTGCTTCTGGTGCCATGGCTTCAATCTTTTCGAACAGCGAGGCGATGTCGGAGCGGTGGGAGTCCGTCTCGTATGGGCAAAGCTTCTTCTGTTTGCGGTAGTCTCGTATTTCGGCATATCGCTTTATGTCCGCCTCGTCTTCCATGCAGAGCGGTCGGATGATGGTAATCGGCATCTTGCGCATTTTCAGTCTTGCCGGCATGGTTGAGAAGTGTCCTTGGAAGAACTGGTTCATGAGAGTGGTGTGTATGATGTCGTCCATGTGGTGCCCGAGAGCAATCTTGTTGCATCCTAACTCCTGCGCTTTCAGGAAGATCTGCTTGCGACGGTTCCATGAGCATAGGAAACATGGCGACTTGCGGTTGTCGGTAGACATGTCGAAGCTGGTGTTTACAATGTGCAGCGGTATGTTGAACTGTGCGGCGAAGTCTTCCAGGTACGTGGTGTCGCTCTCGTATTTAATGTTGTCCATGCGGATATGTATGGCGTGGACCGTAAAGTGCGGTTTGCTTATACGCATCTTCCTGCCGAGCATCTCCAGCAGGAATAGCGAGTCTTTCCCACCGGAGAGAGCCGCCAGAATGCTGTCGCCCTCTTCGATAAGGTCGAAATCCTTTATCGCCTTGCGGAAGTGTCGTGTCAGCTTCGCTTCGAGTTTCTGTTCTTCTGTGGGTAGAGGCATGTCTGTGTTTATTTTAGGAATACGAGATATACTGCGAGGACGAGGCACCCGAAGGCGAGGTAATGGTTCCAGTGTAGCCCTTGTCCGGTGAACATCATGTTGATGATTATGGTGAAGACCACAAGACTCACGCATTCCTGTATTACTTTCAGTTGCACGAGTGTGAAGGGGCCTCCGTTGTCTATGAATCCTATTCTGTTTGCAGGCACTTGGCAGCAGTATTCAAAGAATGCTATGGCCCATGAGAAAGCTATCACTCCGAAGAGCGGCCAGTTGCTGCTTGTGCCGGTTTGTTGCAGTTTCAGATGCCCGTACCAAGCGAGAGTCATGAAAATGTTGCTTGCTATGAGCAGCAGTATGGTGTATAATCCGTTCATGAAAGGTTTTGATATAAATGTTTCTGCAAAAGTACTTTATTTTTCATTCATAGTATTAATCCTTTGGTTAAATATTGTGGAAATTTCTTCCGTGCTGCATTTATCTTTTTCCTATGTTTTATGTATGTTTAAAGTAAACATTAGTTAAATTAATGTATTTTGTTTGTAAACTGCAAGTAAATGTCGAAAATATTTTTAAGAATGATATTTATTTCATATCTTTGTAGCAGGTTCATAAGATATGAGCGGCGCAAGCGTGAATTAGGGGAACGGAATGTCCTGTAAGGATATTAATTCACAGCTGTTAATCGATTGCGGGATAGTCTGAAAAGCGCTTGCAGCCCCGTGTTTTATACAAAGGATAATGACAATACAAACGTAGTAAAAGGAAAGGACAGTAGATATATTGTTAATATTTTATTCAAAATGTTGATTGAATAATGTTGGTATGCTGAGCTAACTGCTCACATGATTGCCCTAATGCTCTCGTGATGAAAGTGTTAGGGCTTTTTACGAGTTGACGAGTAGACAAGTAAACGAGTAAACGAGGAGATTTGTTCTACTTGATAATCGCTGGTCGCAAAAACCTTAAATAAGTAATGCATATCTCCTCGTTTACTCGTTTACTTGTCAACTCGTTTACTTGTCAACTTGTCAACTCGTTTACTTGTCAACTTGTCAACTTTATTTTATAACGACACGTCCTTTTCCTCTCTGTCCGGCAGAATGGCGAGGGTACATAATGAATATGCCGTGAAGATTTTCTGTATCTTTCACTCGTCTTCCGTCAATGGTGAAGAGTTCTGACGGTGTATCGTTTTCTTCTTTCTGAATGTCGTTTATTCCAGAAGTGAGGATGCTGTTCAACGACAGTTGCTGTGAGTTCTCCACAACACAGTTGTTAGGGTTCTCTGCATCATAGCCACCGATGAAGGCAACCAATGACAACTGGTTCCTGTCCCAGTTTTCAGCCAGGTGCATGTCGTATTCATACTTGAATGTGCCATCCTCGTTCCATTCTATCACCTCTCCCCAAGTGCTGTTTATGATGCGCTCCACATGCATGTGTCTGAATGCGGCGTTGGCTCCTTGCTGGTTGTGAGGAACGATGCTGTCCTCAAGCAGGTAGAGAGGGATGCGTGCCGGTGTGTCGCAGAACGGACGTGCTCTGAATCCCGTCACGGTAACGTGCAGGTCTTCCTCCGAAGTCTTTTCCGCATCGATATTTACTCGAGTGTATGTAGGTACAGACAGACGGGCATTAAGCGCAGCCCTCAACACCTCGGCATCCATGTCGCTAACCGGTGTGTCCTTGTTGTCTTTGGTCTTGAAATAAGGGTAGCGGTCAATCATCAGAGCCGGTGCGTATGTGGTAGGATAATTGTAAAACCAAGTATATTCCGTGTCAGACGGTACGGTGAGGAAGTCCTGCGAATATCCGTCGTGGTGGCAAACCACAACAGCGCGTCCTTTGAATTCGTCTGTTGAAAGAACGGTATGGATGGTGTTTGCCAGTCGCGGACAGTTCTGGCAGCTCTCCGAGGTGAACTCCTCGAGCAATACTATACGCTCGTTGGCGAAAGGCAGACTGACGTTGTCGTTAGACGGGTTCTCGTCCGTTTCGCCGTTTACTTTGTCTATACCTATAAATAAGGTGTTAGCCAACGTTGCTGATGCCTGAAGACCGCTGACAACGAATGTAGTGTCAACCAGTTTGCCGGCAGGAAGATCCATGTCGAGATGAGCTGTTGCAAGGTCAGTATCGTTGCTGCCTACGTGGAGGTCAATAGACTTCACCGTTTCCGTTCCGAAATTCTTGAAGGTGGCAGAAATGGAGATGTCGTTGCTGTTGCTAATGCTTGTTGCCGCCTGGTTGGAAATTCCGACATCGTAGCGGTAGATGTTGTCGCCGCTTACTACAGCCTCCAGGCTAAGCGAGCCTTGCGAGCACATGTCGGTCCATTGCTTGTCTCTGCCAAGTCTTACCCAGAAGGCATTTTCGTTGGTCTCCTGTACGAACGAGATGGCGTTTATAGAGCCGCGCTGCTTGAAAGAGTATCCTATGTAGAGAGGCTTTACGTCAGAAGGTATGACGTATGGCTCTTTGAGAGCGACCTCGTTCTATCCTCTTACTATTGAATTCTTCAGAATATGTCTTCCAGACAGTCGTTGATCTCTTCAAGGTCGTAGCCTCTGCCCATGGCGAAGCGGATGAGTTTACAGTTCAGTTCGTAGTCGCTTTTGGCTTTTACGGACTTCATCTTAGCCAAGAGCAGTGGACGGAGAGCCTCCTTGAAGTCTTCATCTTCAATCTCGTCGAGCACACGGTGACGGATGTCCTCGTCGATATGTTTCAGGAAGAGAGCCTGTTCCACCTTGCGCTTTCCCCATTTGTTGTAGCGCACCTTGTCGTTGGCAAAGGCACGGGCAAAGCGTTCGTCATCGATATATTTCCCTTTTATGAGGGTGGCTATGATGCGTGCTTGTGTCTGTTCGTCCAGTCCCCAGCGCTTCATTTTCTCCTGCATCTCAAAGGTGCAATGCTCGGAGCGTGAGCAAAGGGCGCCGAGCTTCTGGAGAGCCTCCTTTTCTGTAATCTCCTTTATCTTTTTCTGCATACGATGTTTCTGTCTTTGTCGAAAATGTCCTTAATTATTCTGATGTCGTCGAAGCCTAATCTCTGCAGCATTATGGAAGTGTCGTTGGCATAGTGTTCGTTGATTTCGAAGAAGAGCAGTCCGCCATCTCTGAGTGACTTTGCTGCATATTCTGAAATGCTGCGGTAGAAGAGTAGGGGGGCGCTGTCTGGCACGAAGAGTGCGAGATGAGGCTCGTTGTCGAGAACGTTCCTCTCCATATCCGCCTTCTCCCTGTCGCAGATATATGGAGGGTTGCTGACGATGGCGTCCCATCTTGCCTTGTCGTCGGGAGCGTTGAGGGCATCCTGCTTGGAGAAGCGGACTCTGGCACCAAGAGCTTCTGCATTGGCTGCGGCTATGGATAGTGCCTTGTCGGAGACGTCCCATGCCGAAAGCCTTGCTTCGGGAATGTCGAGAGAGAGCGTAGTGGCGATACATCCGCTGCCTGTTCCGATGTCCAGTATGTCGGGGTGGGAGACATCTTTAATGCCTTCGACGACGAGTCTGCAGAGCTGTTCCGTTTCGGGGCGTGGTATAAGCACTCCCGGTTCAACATGAAAGAGTCTGTCGCAGAACAGCGCCTTCCCCGTGACGTATTGTATGGGTTCGGATCTTTCCAGTCTTTGCACAGCTTCTTCCAATACCCTGCATGAATCATCCGACAGACGGTCTGCCGCTCCGCAGATGATGTCGGAGAGGGAGAGTCCGAAGAGGTCTTCCATCAGCAGGCGGCTGATGGCTTTAGCTTCGTTGTCGGGATATACTTTGGCAAGTCGTCGCCAGATGTCATTATATGTCATTTCTGTAGTTAATATGTTGCAAATTTATCCCTAAACCGGTTTATGAGCAAACATAATCAACCATATTTAATCATGATGAGAAAAAAAATATTAACTTTGCAGTTGAAATAGGTAAATACACATTATAATATAATAGAAACAACATATACAGAAATGGAAGAGAATCAATTTAAACGCACTACCGTAACGGCAGCCCTGCCTTATGCTAATGGCGGTGTCCACATCGGACACCTGGCAGGAGTGTATGTGCCTGCCGACATCTATGTGCGCTATCTGCGCTTGAAAAAGCAGGAGGTGATGTTTATCGGAGGTAGCGATGAGCACGGTGTGCCGGTTACTATCCGTGCACGCAAGGAAGGTATCACAACACAGGAAGTGGTGGACCGCTACCACTCACTGATCAAGAAGTCATTTGAGGATTTCGGAATCTCGTTTGACATCTACAGCCGTACCACTTCAGACATCCATCATAAGTTCGCTTCGGATTTCTTCCGCAACCTCTATGACAAGGGCGAACTGATAGAGAAGACAGAGGAACAGTTCTGCGACGAGGTGACGGGTGAGTTCCTTACCGACCGCAATATCGTAGGTACATGTCCGCGATGTGGAGCAGAGGGTGCTTACGGCGACCAGTGTGAGAAGTGTGGAGCCACGCTCTCTCCGGATGAACTTATCAATCCTACCAACAAGAACAATCCTGGACACGGACTGGTGAAGAAAGCCACGAAGAACTGGTATCTGCCGCTGAACAAATGGCAGGACTGGCTGAAGAAATGGATATTGGAAGACCACAAGGAGTGGCGTCCTAATGTCTACGGACAATGCAAGTCGTGGCTCGACATGGATCTGCAGCCACGTGCCATGACACGAGACCTGGACTGGGGAATACCCGTTCCTGTAGAGGGAGCCGACGGCAAGGTGCTCTATGTATGGTTTGATGCCCCTATCGGATATATCTCAAACACGAAGGAGCTGTGTGACGCCCAACCAGAGATTTGGGGCTCATGGCAGAAGTGGTGGCAGGACCCGTCTTCGAGACTGATCCACTTTATTGGTAAGGACAATATCGTGTTCCACTGCATCGTATTCCCGACAATGCTGAAGGCACATGGCGGCTATATATTGCCCGACAATGTGCCGGCAAACGAGTTCCTGAATCTTGAGAACGACAAGATTTCCACATCGCGCAACTGGGCAATATGGCTGCACGAATATCTGATTGATTTCCCTGGCAAGCAGGATGTGCTGAGATATGTGCTGACCGCCAATGCTCCGGAGACAAAGGACAATAACTTTACATGGAAGGACTTCCAGGAGCGTAACAACAGCGAGCTGGTGGGAGTGTATGGAAACTTCGTGAACCGTGCTTTGCAGCTGACAAAGAAATACTGGAACGGTGTGGTGCCGGAATGTGGCGAGCTGACGGATTATGACAAGCAGACACTTGAAGAGTTCAAGGATGTGAAGAAGAAGGTGGAAGACCTGCTTGACGTGTTCAAGTTCCGCGACGCACAGAAGGAGGCTATGAACCTGGCACGTATCGGTAACAAATATATCGCTGACTGCGAGCCATGGAAGGTATGGAAGACAGATCCGAAACGTGTGGAGACAATACTGTATATCTCTCTGCAGCTCGTGGCGAACCTTGCTATCGCCTTTGAGCCGTTCTTGCCGTTCAGTAGTGCAAGACTGCGCAAGATGATAAATATCGACTCGTTCGACTGGAACCAGTTGGGTTCTATCGATCTGCTCAAGGCTGGACATCAGCTTGCAGAGCCGGAACTGCTGTTCGAGAAGATTGAAGACGAGGCAATACAATATCAGCTGAACAAGCTTGAGGAGATAAAGAAGGCTAACGCTGCTGCGGAATACAAGCCGAAGGATATCAAACCGACTGTAAGCTTCGAGGACTTCGAAAAGCTCGATATCCGTGTGGGTACGATAAAGAACTGCGAGAAGGTGAAGAAGGCAAACAAACTCCTCAAGTTCACCATTGACGACGGAACTGGTACCGACCGTACTATCGTCAGCGGAATAGCTAAGTTCTATAATCCAGAAGAGCTGATAGGCAAGCAGGTTTGCTTTATCGCTAACTTTGCTCCACGCAAGTTGATGGGCATAGAGAGTCAGGGAATGATTCTCAGCGCAGAGAACCATGACGGCAGTCTCAGCGTGACTCGCATCGACCGCGAAGTGAAGTCCGGCAGCCAGGTGGGATAATGTCCGGCGATACTTGACTTGTTGACCGGTGGTCGGGAAAAACTCCCGGCTAACTCGTCAGCTTGTCTGTTCGCCAGCTGAAGGATACGGCGACTGTCTCATCGCCGATGTGGAACTAACCGCCGTTGGGAGACAGACGGCACTTGGAGGAATAACTATGAAGCGTACTCGTAAATGTTACAATGAGGAAGAGTTTGAACTTGACAACATTTATAATGATGACGATGATCGCTCTTCAAGAGGCGGACTGTCCGCTATGTTTTATTGATTAAACCTCTATTAAAGATTTAGACCAGGGACAGGTGCTTGGCGGAAAGAAACAAGTGCCTGTCCTTTTTTAAATAGATGAGAGTCTTCTGCCGGTTCCCCTGTAACTTGCGGTTCTCCCATAACTCCCCGTAAAAATAAATCCTATGACCCAAGACGAGAAATACATGAAACGCTGTCTGCAGCTTGCGCGTGGTGGCAGACGGAACGCCAAGCCCAACCCGATGGTGGGGGCTGTTATAGTAGCGCGAGACAGAATAATCGGCGAAGGCTACCATGTGCGTTGCGGTGAAGGACATGCCGAGGTGAATGCCTTTGCATCGGTGAAGCCGCAAGACGAACATCTCTTGCCGGAGGCTACGATATATGTAAGTCTTGAACCCTGCTCCCACTATGGCAAGACGCCGCCATGTGCTGACCTTATAATAAAGAAAGGTGTGAAAAGGGCTGTTGTAGGATGCGTAGACCCCTTTGCAAAAGTGCACGGCAACGGAATAAGAAAACTGAAAGATGCCGGTATAGATGTTGAGGTGGGGGTTCTTGAGGAGGAGTGCAAAAGACTCAACGAGTGTTTCTTCACCTTCAATACTCTTAGGCGTCCTTATATCCTGCTGAAATGGTGTCAGACGGCAAACGGGTATCTCGATGATGGATATAAACCGTTGAGAATGTCTACTCCGTATACGCAGATGCTTGTTCATAAACTGAGAAGCGAGTACGACGCAATACTCGTGGGACGTGTCACGGCAGAAAGGGACAAGCCGCAACTGAATGTAAGACTGTGGCATGGCAAGGATCCGGTGCGTCTGGTTATTGATAAAGAGCACCCGTGTTTTGACGGACTTGACTTCAGCAACAGTAATGACGTGCCGGCGCAGATTGCCGAATGGCTTTATAAACAAGACGTGCAGTCGCTGATGGTGGAAGGCGGAGCCAAGACATTGCAGGGCTTCATTGATGCTGGATTGTGGGATGAGATAAGGGTAGAGACGGTGCCGGTGGTCGTTAGTGGCGGAACAAAGGCTCCGCATCTGGATGACGAACTGTTGGCGTTTGCTGACAGAAAGGTATATGACCGGAATATAGTGGACACCTTCCGTCGTGGCGATTCCCGGGAATAGTCACATGAAGATAGAAAATTTACAATAAGCATTAAATACATACATTATGAAAATATTTGATTATACAACACAGGGTACATGCAGCCGCTCCATTCATATAGAACTGAACGACGACAATACGATAAACAACGTGTCGTTTTACGGAGGATGCAACGGAAACCTGAAGGGAATAGGCAAGCTCATAGAAGGGATGCCGGCAGACAAAGTTGTGGAGAAGCTGGAAGGCGTGACCTGCGGATTTAAAAACACAAGCTGTCCGGACCAGCTGGCGCAGGCTCTGAAGGAAATGATGAAATAAAAATACTTGTGAAAGATAATAAGAATTTACTATTATTGAAGAAATGCCGGATTACACGTACAAGTCCGGCTTTTTTCTTTGATAAAAACTTGGATAAACGAAAATTTTTGTTACCTTTGCATGTGTCATGGCGAAACGGTGCTGTGTGCGGTCTCATAGTTCAATGGATAGAACAAGTCTCTCCTAAAGATTAGATCCGAGTTCGATTCTCGGTGAGACCACGATGACTACAAACAATCGATGTTGATGTGACTATGTCACAACCAACCTCTGTTAAACCTTATGTAATACACAGTAAAGACTTAAAATTTAAAAGAATGGAAAATAAAGAAAAACAGGAAGGACAGTTCCAACTGGAACTACCACAGAATGTGGCACAGGGTGAGTATGCAAACTTTGCTCTCATCACACATTCTCGTTCAGAGTTTATCGCAGACTTCGCACGCGTGTTGCCAGGACTGCCAAAGGCTGTTATCAACAGTCGTGTAATTCTTGCTCCAGAGCATGCAAAGCGTCTGCTTATGGCTCTTCAGGAGAATGTTGCCAAGTATGAGCATGAGTTCGGGAAAATTACTCTTCCTGAGCAGCAGGGCAAGACTATTGCTCCATTCAATATCAATAAAGGTGAAGCATAAAATATCATACTTATAAGAAGAAAGGTCTATATTGGATTCCAATATAGACCTTTTCTGTTAATATACGGTTTGTTGCCTTTATTTTCCGAAGTCGATTTTCCAGTCGCCGTTCTTGTCCTTGCGTAGCTTTATGTCGGCATCGTCGCTTTTGCCGTTGCCGTAGGTAAGCTTCATCTTTACTACTGCGGTCTCGCCGTTCTCTGCAATCTCCTCTTTTAGTGTCTCGTAGGAGGTGAGACCCTTGTCTTTTTCGTATTCCTTTTCTGCCTTGCTCTTCAGCAACGCCGCAAGCTCCTTCTTGTCGTTTTCCAGTTTGGCGGCATCCTGACTATCTTTGTCTTCAAGGTAAAGAAGGTCTACATATCCCTCATAGTCTTTGTCGATGAGACACTTTACTGATTTCTCGGCAACAGCCTTTGGCGTGTTGCTGCTGCATGATGTCATGGCAAGTACGATGACGATCAGTCCTAATAAAATGCTAAGTCTTTTCATAATCTTGTTTATTTTTGGTTATAAGAAAATTGTTTAACGCTTGTGTTTTTGGCTTTCCATGTAGTATCCGTCTTCGTCAAACGTACAAACGGTCTTCAGCTTTCTACCTCTTATGAAGTCGGAAGGGAAGATGACGTGGCGGAACTTCATGCCGGGGAGCGATATGTCGTGGCGTATTCCTTTGGTAAGCTCAATGCCGTGTTTGGAAAAAGCGTGTTCCACGAGTTCGCTGCAATACATCTCCGTTGTGTCTCTGTCGTTGTAGTCATGGTCGAAGAGGATACCTCTGCGAAACAGTTCCTCTGCGGAGCAGGCACTCTTGTATGCAATGTCTGCATCTTCGAATCTCATGATGCATCCTTTGGATGCCCTTATCGAGAAGAAGAACTCCTCCAGCGGCTCCATCTTCACCCGGTCTTTATCTCCGTCGAAGTCCGGCTCATCGGGAACGGCATGTATGACCATTGGCTTGCCGTCCTTTATCATCACAATGCCACAATGGGAATAGTCGGAGCTTTTGTCGGCAAATGCTACGGCATGGCTTGTAAAACCTGTTCCTTTCCTTAGTACGATGTCGCCATCCTTTATGCTTGCTTTGTCGGGCAATATGCTTCTCTCTTTATTCCCGGACTTGCAGCAGCACAGCGTCAGCATGGCAATAGCTATAAGAAATGTCCTGAATATAGTCATGCTATATGGTTTTGTCCGCAAATATAGTATATAAATCGATATGGACAAAGAAAAACTTGTCAAATATGCTGTTCGGACGGTTTGAATGATGATTTTTGATGTGAACGTAGTCTTGGCTCAAACATGTTTTCTCTTATTATATAATATGTATTATACCTTATTATATATATAAGGCGGTAGCGGAGTAGGGGGAGGCTGTGTTGTTTGGTTGTACTTCCTTTGTAATAAATCATTATTAATCAGTACTTTTGTTTCCTCTTTGAAATGTATTTCTAACACCATTTTAATGTTATGAACAGTTAATAAAATGTATATTGTGTAAAATAATGGTCTTAAAATAAGTCGCAAACCTCTATATATTAGGTAATATAAAAAAAACTTCTTACCTTTGCA
>OKRS01000413.1_pt1 | contig 33011 bp, 22 predicted proteins | sample 1601191 | NCBI WGS metagenome assembly OKRS01 (sample SAMEA3541509, study PRJEB24748) | human gut metagenome | biome: human gut; feature: human-associated habitat; material: faeces | place: China | collected 2012
CTTGCCAGAGCAAGAAGGGGAGGGGTTAGCCGCGAAGCGGCGCGGGGGTGGGGCTGTAGGTGGTAGAGATGTGCTTTATTTTCTTAGATTATGACAAAATTAAAACTTGGCGATTACAACCGCCTGAAAATAGTTAAGCGTGTCGACTTCGGACTCTACCTCGACGGTGGACCCGAGGGCGAGGTGTTGTTACCCAAACGCTATGTGCCGCAAGGAGCAAACATTGGCGACGAGATAGAGGTGTTCCTGTATCTCGACATCGATGAACGACTGGTGGCAACAACCGAACATCCTGTTGCCAAGGTGGGCGAGTTTGCCTGCCTTGAGGTGGCATGGGTAAACGAGTATGGTGCGTTCCTGAAATGGGGACTCATGAAGGATCTGTTCTGTCCCTTCCGCGAGCAGAAAATGCGCATGGAGGTGGGCAAGAGCTACATCGTACACATACACATCGACGAAGAGAGCTACCGCATCGTGGCATCGGCAAAGGTGGAACGCTACCTCGACAACACGCGACACCCCGACCTGAAGGCCGGCGAGAAGGTGCAGCTGCTGGTGTGGCAGAAGAGCCCCATCGGCTTCAAGGTGATCGTGAACAACCGCTACGCCGGACTGGTGTATGACGATCAGGTGTTCCGCCTCGTTCACCACGGCGACCGCTGCGACGGCTATGTCTCAAACATCCGACCCGACGGCAAGCTCGACATCACGTTGCAGCCCACAGGACGCGAACAGACGCTGTCGTTTGCCGACACGTTGCTCGAATATCTGCACACCCACGGCGGCGTGTGCCCCTTCGGCGACAAGAGCGAAGCAGAAGACATTAAGCACACGTTTCATGTGAGCAAGAAGGTGTTCAAACGTGCTGTCGGCGACCTCTACAAACGACATCTCATCATGGTCAGCGACCTGCGCATTGCGCTTGTGGAAGAACAGGAGCAATAAAGCTTTAAGCTTGCGGAAAACCAAGAACAACAAGATTTAAGACGGTGGAAGACCAAGAGCAACAAGCTTCGCGCTTTTAACAGATTATTGTAGGCCAGTGTTTTCAACCTGCAAAGAAGAATGGTCTGAAACTGTCGGCTTTAGAGATTTCCCATGCAGTTTTAGGGGTTTCCCCTTTCTGCATGGGACTTTTTTTTCCTACTTTTGCATTATCATAATAAAAACAACAAAAAGCAACGATCATGAGAAAACTGATATTTTCACTCATCGCCACCCTCATGCTGCCTCTCGGCATGTCAGCACAGGCTTACACTCAAAGCAAATATTATAACCCGCAGACAGGACATCTCGACTATAACGAGAACAGACCGTCGAGGATGTATGAGGCGGGCAAACGCTATTATGGCCTGCGCATAGGACCGTCGTTCTCGGTGGTCAACTCGGACGACAAGGCCTTAGATGGCGGCAAATGGCAGACGGGTCTCAACATAGGTGCCGTGGTGGGACAACCGCTCACCGACAGCGCACCGCTCTTCCTTGAGGCGGGCTTGTTCTACACCGAGAAAGGCGGCAAGACCACTTATCAGAACAAGAAGATGACCTATGATCTCAACTATCTGGAGGTGCCCTTCACGGTGAAATATTGTTTCGATGCAGGCGACAACGTGTCCATTCAACCGTTCCTAGGCGGCTATGTGGCGTGCGGCGTGGGTGGCAAGATCAAGAACTATGGCGACCGAGTGGCTACCAGCTCGTTCTCAAGCGACTGCTTCAAACGTCTCGACGGCGGTCTGCGGCTTGGCTGCGGCATGGCTTACGACCTGTTCTATGCCGACCTGACCTACGACATAGGTCTTGCTAACATCTGCCACGACGAGTTCGACTCTTCTCACAACGGTTGCCTCACGCTCAGCATAGGCGTAAACTTCTGATCGTGTAAATCTCATTTAAAAGAGAAACAAAAATCATTTCAAAAGAAAAACGGTTCCATTCAAAAGAGAAATAAATCCATTCATAAGACTATAAAAAACATCAGCCCCCGTTTCTGCATAAATATGCAAAAACGGAGGCTTTTTCGTATGGTTTTCTCAAAGGGGCGAAATGACAAAATGAAAGTGCCTTAATGACGTTGTCAAAGAGGCTCTTTGAGAAGCTCATTTAGGCTCTTTGACGACCTCAAAGAGGCTCTTTGACAACGAAAGCCCGATTTTAAGGTTTGTTAACAAAACTGTATAGCAAAAGCATCGAAAAAACACCACTTTGCTCACATATCGCCTTTTTCATTGACTTTTCGCCTTTTTACGGTTTTACATAATTATGCAAGAAGAAGCGTATAAATATGCAAGACGTAAAGCCTTGAAACATGTTTCTTTGCTCCACCAAGATTGTAAAAAAAACTCTACAAGGATCTTTTTGGCATATCCTTTCTATACATTCTCTACAAACAATAAGAACAAAGAAAGAAGCGTAATCCCAAAAATCACCATAACTTTTGGGATTACGATCCCAAATTTCATAGTGATTTTTGGGATTAGGGCCAATTACTTCACCAAAACCTTCTTAACGCTACCGTCAGACATCTTGATGATGGCGATGCCCTTCTGGGTCTTGCCAATCTTCACGCCGCTGATGTTGAAGCGAGCAGCTTCGGTAGCATCTTTTGAAGACATATCGATGTTGGCGATGCCAGAGGCAGGGTCGTAGCCGTTGACGCGGACAAGAATCAACTCGTTCATTTCGCCGGCGGCATTCTTGACAATGCCGGCAGGGATGACGAAAACAAACTTGTCCTCGGGACCACCTGTGAACGACTGCAGATAGGTGTCGTAGTCGGCAGCCCACACGCGCACGGTCTTCTTGTCTCTCTGACGTGTAACATACCACTCATCATCTGGCTCCAGAAGATTACCAGAGTAGACAGGATCGAGCTTGTCATTGCCCTTACGCAAGAACACCTCGGGGTGCTCCTTCACAACGGTCACTTCCTCGGCGAAGGTAATGTTGACAGCGCCATCAAAAGATTGTTTTTTGAACATCGATCCGTCTGTCGGGTCGGTAGCTGTGTAGGCGAGCACGCCCTTGTCGGTCTCGGTGAGGGTGAAATAGTCGTTCCAATATTGCTTCTTGTAGCTTTCTGTGGTTCCCTTAGGAATGTAGGCTTTTGTGATGGGGCAGTTGTAGAAAGGAGAATCATATACCTCATATGCGTCCACAACCTCGGGAGCCTGGCTGCCCTCGAAGGTTACGGTTTTGATATTCTGGCTGTTGTGGAAAGCATGAGCAAAGATATACTTAACGCCTGAGGGAATGGTTACAGAGGTGAGGCCGTTGTTGCCGGCGAAAGCACCGTCTTGAACGATATACACGTTCTCAGGCAGACGCAGATCGCCGCTGAGCTGTGTAGAAGCAAAGGCCTGCTCGCCGATGAAGACGAGGGTATTGGGGAGGTTAATGCTCTTCAAAGCCGACTGGCAGAAAGCGAAGTTGTCGATGGCGATAACTTTCTTCGACAAGGTCACGTTCTCCACCTCGCTACCCCAGAAAGCACCACCGTTGATGCCAACGCAAGCGCCCATGGTTTTTACGGTTGTCTTGCCCTTCATGGGCACGAGATAAAGGAGCCTGTAGTCGTTAGAATAGAGCTCGTCGCCAGCAAGACGGAAGTTGCGGTTGTTTGCATCGAGCGTGATGGTCTTCAACGAGGTCTTGGAGAAGGCGCAGCTGCCAAGCTTCTCTAACGATGCAGGGAAAGCAACCGACGATATCTTGTTGCAGTTGAGGAACGCCTCATCACCAATTTCCTTCAAAGAGGCAGGGAGCGTAACCGAAGGCAACAGTTTGCAATCATTGAAGGCAGCCTCGCCTATGACCTCAAGCTTTGAAGGCCAGTTGATGTCGGTGAGCTTGTCACACTGCAAGAACATCTTGTCGCCGATATGTGTCATGTCGTCAGACAGAGTGACCTTGGTCACGGGTGTGTGGTAGAATATCGATTTGCCAAGCTCCTCAACGTTGCCTTGGAAGGTAACGGTCTGAAGATTAGGGCAGGTGAAGAAGGCGCTGCCACCGATATGTTTTACCGAAGCGGGGATGGTGATGCTCTCAAGATTAGCACCGTAGAAAGCAAAGTCGCCGATGTAAACGAGCTTTGAGGGCAAGGTAAGGTCAACAATCTTGGTGCTCTTAAACGCGCTGTTGTAGATCGAGTCGATGGTCTCGGGCAGCGTCACGTTGATGACATTGTCCCAATAGAAGGCTTCCTCACCAATGCTGTTCACGGTGTAGGTTGTGCCGTTGTTCTCAACGTTGGCGGGCACATTTACGGTCACGCCAGCGATTTTGTTTTCGGCCACGCGCACGGTTGTGGGCGATGTGACCTCATACTTCAGACCGTCCTTTTCAAAGGTCACGGCATCTGCGCTTGCTGTCAGTGTGCAAGCAAGTGCAAACAATGAGAGTAAAGTTTTTTTCATATAAACAAAATTTTTAAACACTATATCTTTTAAATCTTTCTTTTTTCTATTACGGAGCAACTGCAAGACAGGAGTCGTGCACCTACAGAAAAAAACAAAATGAGCCACGCCCTCTGCTTAAGAAGACAGAAGACATGACCCATGATTATCCTTAAAAGGAAGGTCATGCCTGTGTTACAAGCCGACCTTGTTGTTTCGTTTTGCTTGATGTGATGTTGTTTTCTTATTTCAGATCGCCCACTTTCACGAGATACTCGGCAATCTGTACGGCGTTGAGGGCAGCACCCTTTCTGATCTGGTCGCCAGAGAGCCAGAAGGTCAGACCGCAGTCGTCGGCAAGATCCTTACGCACACGGCCCACATAGACATCGTCCTTGCCAGCGGTCTCGAGAGGCATGGGGTAGACGAGGTTGGCGGGATCGTCCTTCAAGGTGCAACCGGGAGCTGCGGCGATGGCCTTCTGAGCCTCCTCCACGCTGATTGGACGCTCGGTCTCGATCCACACGCTCTCAGAGTGAGAACGGAGCGACGACACGCGCACGCACATGGCTGAACATTTCACGTCAGAGTGCATGATCTTCTGTGTCTCGTTGAACATCTTCATCTCCTCCTTGGTGTAACCGTTGTCGGTGAACACGTCGATCTGGGGAATGACGTTATATGCGAGCTGATGGGGGAACTTCTTCACCGTCACAGGCTCATTGTTCACCAGATCCTTATACTGCTGCTGAAGCTCGTCCATGGCAGCTGCTCCTGCACCGCTGGCGCTCTGGTAGCTGGAGATATGAATGCGCTTGATGTGGCTAATCTGCTCAAGAGGCTTGAGCACCACAACCATCATGATAGTTGTGCAGTTGGGGTTGGCGATGATGCCACGCGGACGGTTCAGGGCATCCTCAGCGTTACACTCGGGCACCACCAAGGGCACGTCGTTGTCCATGCGGAAAGCGCTTGAGTTGTCAATCATCACGCAGCCGTGCTTGGTGATGGTCTCGGCAAACTCTTTCGATGCGCCGCCACCAGCCGATACGAAAGCCACGTCGATGTCCTTGAAATCGTCGTTGTGCTGAAGCAGTTTAACCTCGTAGTCTTTTCCCTTGAAGGTGTACTTTCGTCCTGCGGAACGTTCTGAACCAAACAACACGAGATCATCCATGGGGAAGTTTCTCTCTGCGAGAATGCGCAGGAACTCCTGTCCTACGGCGCCGCTCGCTCCAACAATTGCTACTTTCATAATTCTATTTCCTTTACTTTCAAGGTGACAACCTGCCGTCATTGATGTTTCATTCTGAGCTTGGCTTCATAAATCTTAACTTTGACTTCTTTAAGAAAGGCTTTGGGCTTCGTCAAGAAGAGCTTTGAACCTCATCAAGAAGAGCTTTGAACCTCATCAAGAAGAGCTTGGGGCTTTATTAAGAAGAGCTTGAGGCTTTATTAAGAAGAGCTTGGAGCTTTATTAAGAAGAGCTTGGGCTTCATTAATAAAAGTTTTAGCTTTGCTTCATTAAGTAATTCCTTAGCTTTGCTTCATTAAGATTATCCTTACAAACAGATTGTCCTCTTTTTGATTTAACGTTTTGGTGGCTTTTATGCCCCACCCTTTTTCAATTATTATTATCCTTTTTTTTGCGCATTACGAACAATGCGCGGTGCAAAGTTAATTATTTTCTGTCTATTTGCAACCTTTTTACTCTTTTTTCTTTCAAATGTGATAGAAAAAGATGCTATAAACTAAGAAAGAGAGAGAGAAACGGGAAAGATGAAGAAAAATGAAAGATAAAAAAGGAGAAAAACAGGTAGGAAAACAGATAGGAAAACGCAGGATAGAAAAGACAATAAGATTTTTTTGTTAAAAGGCAGCAGAATTTTGTTTTGAAGAAGAAACGTTTTGCGCAGGCTCCTTTGCGTTGGTTTTAAAGACAATAGAGACAATTTTTAATTTGATTTGTCGGTGCAATGACAACCTCGATCAAGGATGTTATAATTCAACGAAAAAGCAAATTTAAAATTGTCTCTATTGTCTTTAAAATAACGACCAAACTAAAAAATGATGAGCAAGCTTAAAAACGATGAGCAAGCTTAAAGCCGATGAGTTAGCTTTAAAAAACGATGAGTTAGCTTAGAAGACCTGTGAGCAAGGGCCAAAAGAGCATCTTGTCTTGTTGTTGTCAGGAAAGCTATGGTTTATTTTTTCGCTACCTTTGCCATCTCCACGTCCTTAACCTTTTTAAAGAGGTCAGATGCGAAGACGAGGTCGTTAAGCTTTTCGTTGGTTGAGCCCATGACATCGTCCTTTGTGCCTTGCCACTCGTTGCGTCCTTGATAGATGAAGTTGATGTTTTCGCCAATGCCCATCACCGAGTTCATGTCATGGGTGTTGATGATGGTGGTGATGTCAAACTCTTTCGTGATGCTGCTCAGCAGTTCGTCGATGACGAGCGATGTGTGTGGGTCCAATCCCGAGTTTGGCTCGTCGCAGAACAGATATTTGGGGTTAAGGACGATGGCGCGTGCTATGGCCACACGCTTCTGCATGCCGCCCGAGATCTCGCCCGGGAATTTCTGTTGAGCGTCGATAAGGTTTACGCGGTCAAGACAGTCTTGCGCACGTTTCACACGCTCGCGATAGTTCATTGACGAGAACATGTCGAGCGGAAACATGACGTTCTCGAGCACCGAGAGCGAATCGAAGAGGGCAGCGCTTTGGAAGATCATGCCCATCTCGCGGCGCATGCGCACCTTCTCGTGTTTGTTCATCGACACGAAGTCGCGGCCATCGTAAAGGATATGTCCAGAGGTCGGCTCCAGCAGTCCGACGATGTTCTTCATGAGCACCGTCTTGCCGCTACCGCTCTGTCCGATGATGAGGTTGGTCTTGCCGTCCTCAAACTTGGCGTTGATGTCCTTAAGCACCTCTTTGTCGCCAAAGCTTTTATATAAATGTTGTATCTCGATCATAAGAATGGGTTGTTTTATGTGGAGGTATAGGGCTATAGAGCTATAGGGCTTTAGGGCTTATTGAGCTTTAGGGCTTATTGAGCTTTAGGGCTTATAGGTCTTATAAAACTTATATAAAAAAGCCTTTTAAAGAAGCCTCAAGACCCTCATTTTCCTAAAATACGTCAGCTTTTTTTACCCTTTTACCTTTTTACCTTTAAAAAGAATTTTTCTCTTTTCCCTTACAACGGCGTCAGCCTTTTTTTACCTTTTTACCCTTTTACCTTTTTACCTTTAAACGTCCTTTTTACCTTTAAAAAGATTCTTAGCTCAGCATCTGCGTCAGGAACACGTCGCTGAACAAGATGAGTACGCTCGACGACACCACAGCATCGGTTGAAGCCTTGCCCACCTCAACGGAGCCACCCTCTACACTATAGCCGAAGAACGACGACACGCTGGCAATGATGAACGCGAAGAACAAGCTCTTGATGATGCTCATCCACATGAACCACGCGTTGAACGAGTGTTGCAGACCGAGCGTCAGGTCATCGGGCGGAAGGATGTGGCCGATATAGGCCGTTGCGTAAGCGCCGACGATGCCCGTTGCCGATGAGAAAATCACGAGGAACGGCATGATGGTCACCAGTCCGAGAATCTTGGGCAGGATGAGATAGTTGGCCGAGTTGACACCCATAATTTCAAGAGCATCGATTTGCTGCGTCACGCGCATGGTGCCCAGCTCCGACGCGATGTTCGACCCCACCTTTCCTGCAAGGATAAGACACATGATGGAGCTTGAAAACTCGAGGAGCAAGATCTCACGAGTGGTGTAGCCCGACACCCAGCGCGGCATCCACGGACTCTGGATGTTAAGTTTCATCTGGATGCAGATCACGGCTCCTATGAAGAACGAGATGAGCAGCACGATGCCTATAGAGTTGACGCCCAGCGCCGACATCTCCTTGGCATACTGTTTGAGGAACATGCGCATGCGCTCAGGACGCGCAAAGGAGCGCCCCATGAGCATGATGTACCTGCCAAGAGTGGTGAGATATTTTACTATCAACATGTTATCTTGTTTTCTGTTTATTATCTGTTTCCAATTGTTATCTTGTAAAAAAAGACGACACAAACCGTCTTGCTTCACAACGACATTGCCGTCTTGTTTCCTTCTGATGCAAGCACCGTCAGGGGCGGGCCGAAAGGATGCAAGAAGGGAGCATACTGCATGCAAAAGTAATATAAAAAACCGAAACTGCAAGCATTAGCATAGTTTTTTAAGGCATTATTTTTGCCAAAAAGGAGAAAAACACTAACTTTGCACACATTATAATATAAATGCACCTTCGCACACACGCTTAACGTGAGTGCAAGCAACGACAAGAAGAAATGAGCGAAACAACGAACAACAATAACGAGACAATGGCGGCAGCCACCACGCCTGAACACGGAGGGCAGAGCATGACGCTTCGCACAGAGGGACTGGTAAAACGTTACGGCAAACGCACCGTGGTGAACGACGTGTCCATAAACGTGCGCCAAGGCGAGATTGTGGGACTGCTCGGACCTAACGGTGCAGGCAAGACCACATCGTTCTACATGACGACCGGTCTGATTGTGCCCAACGCCGGACATATCTTTCTCGACGACCAGGAGATAACCAACTATCCCGTGTATAAACGTGCGCGGGCAGGCATAGGCTATCTGCCCCAGGAGGCCAGCGTGTTCCGCAAGATGAGCGTGGAAGACAACATACTGTCGGTGCTGGAGATGACCAACCTCTCGCGCAAGGAGCAGCTGGAGAAGCTTGAAGGCCTCATCGCCGAGTTCCGTCTTGGCAAGGTGCGCAAGAACATGGGTGACCAGCTGTCGGGCGGCGAGCGCCGACGCACAGAGATTGCCCGCTGTCTGGCCATCGACCCAAAGTTTATCATGCTTGACGAGCCGTTCGCCGGTGTGGATCCTATCGCCGTGGAGGACATTCAGCATATCGTGTGGCGACTGAAATATCGCAACATCGGAATACTCATCACCGACCACAACGTGCACGAGACGCTCACCATCACCGACCGCGCCTACCTGCTCTTCGAAGGCCGCATCTTGTTCCAGGGAAAGCCTGAGGAGTTGGCTGCCAACAAGATCGTGAAGGAAAAATATCTCGGTACCGACTTTGAGTTGCGCAAGAAAGACTTCCAGCTCATCGACGAGCAGAAACGCGCCCGCGAGAGAGAAGAAGACGAGAAGTATGGAAGCGAGAGACTTATAAAGGTAAAAAGGTAAAAAAGTAAAAAGGTAAAAAAGGCTGACGCCTTCGAAAGGGAAAAGTGAAGAGCGAAGAGTGAAGAATTCGATAGCCCTTCTAACGAGGAAAAATCAAAATTCGAAAACTCAACATCGGCTGAAAGCCGACAATTCAACATTCAAAATTCAAAAATCAACATTCCTATAGCGGGGCTTAGTTTAAGTTTTATTCTATGAAATATCTAATAGTAAGCGACGTACACGGCTCGCTGCCCGCTTTGGAGCAGGTGCTGCGAGTGTATGAGGAAGAGCATTGCGAGATGATGCTCATCCTCGGCGACATTCTCAACTATGGACCACGCAACCGCATACCTGAGGGCATTGACCCTAAGGGCATTGCTGACCGCCTGAACGCGATGAAAGAAAACATCGTGGCGGTGAGAGGCAACTGCGATTCGGAGGTGGACCAGATGCTCCTGCAGTTTCCTGTTCTCTCAACCTATGCCGTGGTTGTGGACAACGGACGCCGACTGTTTCTCACTCACGGACATGTGTTTAACGAGGAGAACCAGCCTGCCTGCAAACACGACTTTTTCTTCTATGGCCACACGCACCTGTGGAAGCTTGAACAAGACGACAGCGGACAGGTGGTGTGCAACACAGGCTCCGTGACCTTCCCTAAAGGCGGCAACGAACCCACATTCGCCATCTATGAAGACGGACATGTAGAGATGAGACGTCTGGACGGAAGCGTGGTGAAAAAGCTCTGATGCTCTAAAAGAGGGAGATAGCTACCGAAAAATAAGCAGATAGCAGCCAAAAGAATGGTAGATAGCTACTGAAAGAATGGTAGATAGCTACCGAAAGAATGGTAGATAGCTGCCAAAAGAGCGGTAGATAGCTACCGAAAGAACGGTAGATAGCTACCGAAAGAGAGGAAGAAAAAATCTGTAAGATGAGGAGTAAAAAGCCGAGAAAGGGAAAAGCTCTGTTAGAGAGGGGAAAAGCTGTGTTAGAGAGAAGAAAGCCAACGGGAGAGTGAAGAAAACCAAGATGTTGGTTAAAAAAACACATTTTTTAGACAAAGCGTTAGGATTTTACATTATTTATAAGTAATTTTGCATTTCAATGCGTAAAGATGCCAGAAAACGGCACGACAGGCGCCTGCTTTGAACAAGAAAGAAAAGCTTGTTTTGAACAGAAAGGAGCGCCACATCCTAACGGCAAGACCCAAGAGATGAGTCTACATCTGAACAGAGAGGAGCGCCACATCTGCAAAGGAAAGTGCTAAAAAAGCAGCATCGAAAAAGCAAGGTCGAAAAAAGCGACAACGAAAAAGCAACAACGAAAAAACAACAATTAAAAAACAATATAAAAAAACAAGATGAACATTTCATTCGAAAATCCGGATAAGGTGAACGGTCTTATGACCATCACCGTTGAGGAAGCAGACTTCAAGGACAACGTCGAGAAGACTCTGAAAGACTATCGTAAGAAAGCCAATTATCCTGGCTTCCGTCCGGGAATGGTTCCCATGGGCCTCATTAAGAAGCAGTTCGGCACACAGGTAAAGATGGATGCCGTTAACAAGTTCGTGGGCGAGCAGATCTACAAGTATGTTAAGGACAACAACATCGCAATGCTGGGCGAGCCCCTGCCTTCAGAGAAGCAGGTTCCCGTTGACATTGAGAAGGACGCTCCTTATACCTTTATCTTCGACATCGCTGTAGCTCCAGAGTTTAAGATCGAGCTGAACGGCAAGAACAAGATCGACTATTACAAGATCAAGGCTGACGACGAGCTGATCAACAAGCAGATCGAGATGCTGCAGAACCGCGCTGGCGATTATGTAGCTGCCGAAACTTTCGACGCCGAGAAGAACGACATGCTGAAGGGCGACCTTCGCGAGCTCGACGCTGAGGGCAACACCAAGGAGAACGGTATCACCGTTGAGGGAGCTGTGCTCATGCCCCAGTATATCAAGGTAGAGGACCAGAAGAACCTCTTCAACGAGGCCAAGCTGGGCGACATCATCACATGGAACCCCCGCAAGGCTTATCCCGAGGGCGAGGCTGAGATCTCTGCTCTGCTGAAGATCTCTAAGGAAGAGGCTAAGGACCTGGAGACAAACTTCAGCTACCAGATCACCGAGATCAAGCGCTTCGAGAAGGCTGAGCTCAACGCAGACTTCTACGAGAAGGTGTTTGGCAAAGACGGTGGCGTAAGCAACGAGGAGGAGCTCCGCGCAAAGATCGTCGAGACACTCGCTCCCCAGCTTGAGGTAAACAGCGACTTCAAGTTCCTTGAGGACGTTAAGACCTACTGCAACGAGAAGGTTGGCGAGCTTCAGTTCCCCGAGGCTCTGCTCAAGCGCATCATGCTGCTCAACAACAAGGAGCGTGGCGAGGAGTTTGTAGAGAAAAACTTCGCAGCAAGCATCGAGCAGCTCAAGTGGCACCTCATCAAGGAGCAGCTGGTTAAGGCTCATGACATCAAGATCGACGACGCCGACATCAAGGCTGCTGCCAAGGAAGGCGCACGCATGCAGTTTGCTCAGTATGGCATGGACAACGTGCCCGAGGAGTATCTCGACAACTACGTTGACGAGTTGCTGAAGAAGCGCGAGAACATCGACGGCTTCGTTGACCGCGCCGTAGACCGCAAGCTCACCAACGCCCTCAAGGCTTCTGTTAAGCTCAACGAGAAGGAAGTGACTCTCGACGAGTTCAACAAGATGATGAGCGAGAAGGGTGAATAATAAAAAAACTTGACGTTTTTTCAAAAAAACTTCTTTAAATAAAAGAGGTTATCGACTTTTTTGGTTATCTTTGTAAATAGAATGGCAACAATCTGTCTATAAAGAAAGACAAAAAGCCGATAACCTCTCTTTTTTTTATTATATAGGCAAGCGAAAACATTGCTACGCACGAGGGCAAGCAAGACGGCGTTGCCCAGAAAGACATGCAAGAAACAACGTTAAACAAAAAGCGAGCAAGACAGCGTTGCCACACATTATATATTTTAAAAAGATCATAACAGGACAAACAACGATGAACGATTTCAGAAAATTTGCCACACAACACCTTGGCATGAACGGAATGGTGCTTGACGACGTAATCAAGTCAGAGTCGCACTACCTCAACCCTTATATCCTCGAAGAGCGCCAGCTCAACGTCACACAGATGGACGTGTTCTCACGCCTCATGGCAGACCGCATCATCTTCCTTGGCACACCGATAGACGACTATGTGGCCAACACCATCATGGCACAGCTGCTCTACCTCGACTCGGTAGACAACACAAAGGACATCTCCCTCTACATCAACTCGCCCGGCGGAAGCGTCACAGCAGGTCTCGGCATCTACGACACCATGCAGTTTATTTCTTCTGACGTGGCAACGCTCTGCTCAGGCATGGCAGCATCAATGGGAGCCGTGCTCCTTGTGGCAGGTCAGGAGGGCAAGCGCAGCGCCCTGAAGCACAGTCGCGTCATGATACACCAGCCCCTCGGCGGCACACAGGGACAGGCTTCAGACATCGAGATTGAGGCACGCCTCATCGGACAGATGAAGAAGGAGCTCTACAACATCATCAGCGAGCACTCTCACCAGCCCTTCGACAAGGTGTGGGCCGACAGCGACCGCAACTACTGGATGACAGCACCCGAAGCAAAAGAGTATGGCATGGTCGACACCGTGCTCATGAAGAAACCCGCCACAGAGACAACAAGCGAGAAGTAAGCTTCGTGGCAACAGGTTGAACGGATGTTTTCCATAGGCAAGAAAACAAAAAACAAAAGCAAAAGCAAGAAGCAAAGGCAAGAAGCAAAAGCCAAGAAAACAAGAGCCGGGCCTCGACCTGTAACCATTTAATAGAAACCACCCTACAACAGAAAAGGAGAAAAATAAAGAAATGAACAAATGTAGTTTCTGCGGTAAGCCTGAGAGCCAAGTACAGTTGCTCATCACAGGTTTGCACGGATATATATGCAACGAGTGCGTTCAACGATGCGAAGAACTGCTTCAAGAAGTCGGCATGGACAAAGCGTCAGCCTCAGGCAAGAGCAACCACAAGTATAACCTCAAAGAGGTGCCCAAGCCCACAGAGATAAAAGCTTATCTCGACCAATACATCATTGGCCAAGACGACGCCAAGCGTTACCTCGCCGTGTCGGTGTATAACCACTACAAGCGTCTGAGACAACCTCACGACGACAGCGGTGTGGAGATAGAGAAGAGCAACATCATCATGGTGGGAAGCACAGGAACGGGCAAGACCCTTCTGGCACGCACCATCGCCAAGCTGCTCGACGTGCCCTTCACCATTGTCGACGCAACGGTGTTCACCGAGGCAGGATATGTGGGCGAGGACGTGGAGAGCATCTTGTCACGACTGCTTCAGGTTGCCGACTACGACATCAAGGCTGCCGAGCAGGGCATTGTCTTCATTGACGAGATCGACAAGATAGCACGCAAGAGCGACAACCCGAGCATCACACGCGACGTTAGCGGCGAGGGTGTGCAGCAAGGCTTGCTCAAGCTCCTTGAGGGAACGATGGTCAACGTGCCGCCAAAGGGTGGCCGCAAGCATCCGGACCAAGACTATGCACATGTCGACACACGCAACATCCTGTTCATCTGCGGCGGTGCCTTCGACGGCATTGAGAGCAAGATAGCACAGCGCATGAACGCCCACACCGTGGGCTTCAACTCGGTGCAGAACACAGCGAAGATCGACAAGGGCGACCTCATGCAGTATGTCCTGCCTCAGGACCTCAAGTCGTTCGGACTCATTCCCGAGATCATCGGTCGTCTGCCCGTGCTCACCTATCTCAAACCCCTCGACAAGGAAGCACTGCGCCGCATCTTGGTAGAACCGAAGAACAGCATTATCAAGCAATACGAAAAGCTCTTCAGCATGGACGGCATAAAGCTCTCGTTCCCTGAGGAGACGCTCGATTATATTGTGGCAAAGGCCATGGACTACAAGCTTGGAGCCCGCGGACTGCGTTCAATCGTGGAGACGGTCATGATGGACGCGATGTACGAAATACCGTCAAAGAAGGTGAAGACTTTCAAGGTGACGCTCAACTATGCCAAAGAGCAGCTTGAGAAGTCGAGCCTCAACCGCATGGAGACAGCTTCCTGATACCGCCAGACGGAGCGGCAACTCCTTGCATCAACCTCATGCGTAAAAACAAACAAGAAACCATTAAGTCCGCCAACATCCTCCCGACAGCCACAGTCGGGAGAGATGACGACGGCGCTATGACGCACTATGACTACAAACGTGAATCTTAACGAACAACTAAAACGCTATTTTGGCTTTGACAAGTTCAAGAGTGACCAAGAGGCTATCATCCGTAGCCTGCTCGAGGGGCACAACGTTTTTGTGCTCATGCCCACAGGTGGCGGCAAGAGCCTTTGTTACCAGCTACCGTCGCTCATCATGGACGGCACCGCCATTGTGGTGTCGCCACTCATCGCCTTGATGAAAAATCAGGTCGATGTCATTAACGGCATCAGCGACCAACCGGGCGTGGCCCATTATCTCAACTCATCGCTCAACAAAGCCGCCATTCAGCAGGTTATGAACGATGTGCAGAGCGGGCGCACGAAGTTGCTGTATGTGGCTCCCGAGTCGCTTAACAAGGAAGACAACCTGCCCTTCTTCCAATCGTTCAAGATCTCTTTCTATGCCATAGACGAAGCCCACTGCATCTCTGAGTGGGGACACGATTTCCGTCCCGACTACCGCACGCTGCGCTCCACGATAAACAAGATAGGCAACGCACCGGTCATTGCGCTCACAGCAACCGCCACCGACAAGGTGCGCACAGACATAAAGAAGAACTTGGGCATAAACGACGCTGTTGAGTTTAAGAGCTCGTTCAACCGTCCGAACCTCTACTATGAGGTAAGACAGAAGACCAAGGACATTGACCGGCAGATCATCAAGTTTGTGCGTCAGCACCCGGGCAAGAGCGGCATCATCTACTGTCTCTCACGAAAGACCGTGGAGGAGCTGGCCGCCGTGCTCAAAGCCAACGAGATAAAGGCGGCACCTTATCACGCTGGTCTCGACTCGGCAACACGCTCGCAGACACAAGACGATTTCCTCATGGAGCGCATAGACGTGATCGTGGCGACCATAGCCTTCGGCATGGGCATAGACAAGCCCGATGTGCGCTTCGTCATCCATTACGACATACCCAAGAGCCTTGAAGGCTACTACCAGGAGACGGGACGTGCAGGACGCGATGGCGGCGAGGGAATATGCATTGCCTTCTACGCACAGCAAGACCTGCAGAAGCTGGAGAAGTTTATGGACGGAAAGTCGGGAGCAGAACAAGAGATTGGCCGACTGCTGCTGCAAGAGACAGCAGCCTATGCCGAGTCGTCGGTATGTCGCCGCAAGCTGCTGCTCCACTATTTTGGCGAAGACTATCCCGTCGACAACTGCCACAACTGCGACAACTGTCTGCACCCCAAGGAGCGCGTTGAAGGACGCGATGCCCTGCAGGCGGTGCTGCACGCTGTGAGCGCCGTGAAGGGCGACTTCAGACAAGACTACATCATCGACTTCGTGAAAGGCCGGGCCACCGACGAGCTGGTGTCACACCATCACGACAAGCTCGAGTGTTTCGGCGAAGGCGAAGACCTGAGCTCCCGTCTCTGGGTGCCCGTCATACGACAGGCCATCATCGCCGGACTGATTGCCTCCGACATAGAAAACTACGGCACGCTGAAGATCACAGCCGCGGGACGTCGCTGGCTGAAAGAACCGTCATCGTTCATGATTGTCGAGGACAACGATTTCAGTTCGCCTTACGAAGAAGAGAGCCATGGAGCAGCGGGCAGCGCCCTCGACCCCACCCTCTTCGCCATGCTCAAAGACCTGCGCAAGCAGGTGGCAAAGAAGCATAACCTGCCGGCATACGTCATCTTCCAGGACATCTCGCTCGAACAGATGGCAACGATGTATCCCGTGACCATCAACGAGCTGCAGAACGTTCAGGGCGTGGGCGTGGGCAAGGCCAAGCGCTACGGCAAGGAGTTCTGCGAACTGATAAAGCGCCACTGTGAGGAGAACGACATCGAACGTCCTGAAGACCTGCGCGTGCGCACCGTGGCAAAGAAGTCGGCAAAGAAGGTCTACATCATCAGAGAGATAGACCGCGAGATTCCGCTCGACGACATTGCCGACGCACAGGGCCTCGACTTCGACACTCTGCTCGACGACATAGAAGCCATAATCTACAGTGGCACAAAGCTCAACATCGACTATTTCCTGGAGGATGTGATGGACGAAGACAAGATCGACGAGATCTACGACTATTTCCTCACAAGCACCTCAGACAGCATCAACGAGGCCCTTGACGAGTTTGACGGCGAGGACATCAGCGAGGAGGAGATCCGACTTGTAAGAATAAAATTCCTCTCTGAGAACGCCAACTGAGCAAGCATCATGACAACAGCAAGACGGCAACACCACACCACTGCCAGCCGTAAGACGACACACCGCCACAGGCAACAGAAGCTTCTGAAGCTGCCGCTGCCCGTGACGGCATGTGTGTGTCTGCTGCTCGTCATGACCATGCTCGCCGCCTGCTCCCACGGACGCGGCGACAGCGACGAGGACGCACGCAGGCAACGGCTCACCGCCCTCGACGACTCCATAACACACCACGCCTCATCGGCCTTGCAGCTCATTGAGCAAGGCATGAAGGAAGCCGACGACAGCATTGCCTACTATGAGCTGCTCATGCTGAAGGCAAAATATTTCATGCTGTCAGAAACCCCCGATTCTTTAACACCTTATGTTAACCGCACGCTGCGTTTTGCCAAGCAGCAAAAACCCTCTCCCCGACTGAACAGCATCATGGCGAGTGCCTACTCGTGCGCCGCCATCAAGATGCACAACTTCCACCAGAACCCCGACTCGGTGATTGCGCTCTACAAGCGCTCTTACCAGCTGCTCATGAGCAGCGACAACAAGACACAGGCACATAAGCTGTGCGGCAATCTTGCCGACGCTTTCTACTTTAAGGACAACCTGCCAGAGGCGGCGGCGTGGTACAGACGTGCCCTGCTGCTCACCGACTCGCTTAAGTTGCCGAAGACAGAGAACGTGACGCTCTATCTCGGACTGGCACGCATCTACATGAACCTTAACGACTTCACCACCTCACGCCGCTACTATGAGCAGACGGCGCAACAATATAACGCCATGCAGCCCAGCATGCAGGCTTATTTTCTCAACGACTACGGCTCGTTCTTCTACTACTCCAAAGACTATCAGTCGTCGCTAAAGAAGTTTCTTCAGCTCGAGCAGATGCTTGTGAAGAACCACATGGAGAACAATTTCGACATGTACCTATGCCGCCTCAACCTGGCAGACGTGTATCTGAACCTCGGCGAGGTGAAAGAGTCGAAACGCTGTCTCGGCATGGTGGAGCAATATATCCTGCGCATGAACGACCCCGTGGCCACTTATTATGTGAACACCATAAAGATAGGCATCGCCCTGCGGCAAGACAACATGAGCGAGGTGACACGCCTGCTCAACAGCGAACACATAACGGCAGACCCTGGCTACAACCTGCGACACATACGCAACAGCTACCTGCGCGGCTATTATGCGCGGACAGGCAACTTCGAGAAAGCCTACCGCCTGTTGCGCGAGGACGACAAGCAGACCGACTCGCTCATGCACAACCGAAGCAACATGCGGGCATACGAGATCATGGACCGCTTCACCGAAGACACGCTGCGCCTGCACCACTCGTTGGAGATGGAGCACAAGAACGCCGACATCTACCGCACAAAATCGGCACTGTCTATCATGATGCTCGTGGCGGTGGTGCTCGTTCTCTTGCTCATCATGTGGTTCATGTACGCACGAAAACAGTTCCTCAGAAACCGCATAAGCATCATGCAACTCAAGTTGGCGAGCGCACGCAACCGCATAAACCCTCATTTCGTCTTCAACGTCCTTAACAACAAGATCATGAACGACGGAGCGGAGGCGAGCAGCGAGCTGTTGGAGCTGTCAAGGCTCATACGCACCAATCTCGACATGTCGACACGCATGACGGTGAGCCTTGCCGACGAGCTGGCGTTCGTGACACGCTATGTGGGCATGCAGAAATATTTGCTGGGTCCCGACTTTGAGTTTAACGCCTGCCTGGCTCCCGATATCAAGCCCGACAACATTCAGGTGCCGTCGATGTTCTTGCAGATTCTGGCAGAGAACGCCATCGTGCACGGACTGAAAGGACGTGATGGCAAGAAGACGCTCACCATATCGGTCACCCATGCCAACAACGCAACAACGATAAGGGTGGAGGACAACGGACGTGGCTTCGACGCACGGGCACAGGCACCACGCAAGCGCACCGGACTGGGTGTCATCACACAGTCGATAGCGGCGCTTAACGAGCGCAGCAAGCGCAAGCTGCGCTTCTCGCTGCACAACATAACGTCAAACGACGGCACGGTGTGCGGATGCGCATCGACAATAATTATACCTGACGGGATGAAGCTGGAATAGGCATGCCTTTTCCATCTGTTCCGTTTAAAACGTTTAACGAATTGAAAGATTAATGAAGACACTTATTATTGACGACGACATACAGGCTGCGAAATATCTACAGGAGCAGCTGAAAGAATATCCCGACGTTGAGGTTGTGGGAACAGCCACTAACGGCATTGACGGACTACGACTGATGGGCACCCACATGCCAGAGCTGCTGTTCCTGGACATTGAGCTGCCCGACATCTCAGGCATCGACTTCCTTGAACGCATGGACAACTACACCCACGGCCACTGCCGCGTGGTCATGTATTCGGCCTACGACAAGTTCATGTTGCCCGCGTTCCGTAATCGCGCGTTCGACTTCCTCGTGAAGCCGTTCGACCGTAAGGAGCTGAGCGTCATCATGCAGCGTGTCTACACAGACCGCAAGTATGCGCCAGTTCACCCGGGCATGGCTGCCACCACGCAAGATTCATCGGCACATGGCGACGGCAAGTATCTGCTCTACACCAACACCGTCGACTTCCGCTTGGTAAACATCCGCGACATCGGCGTGTTCCAATACAACTCTGACGCAAGAGCATGGGAGGTGGTGCTGGCAGGCGTTGAGGAGCCTATGCGCCTGAAACGTAACATCAACAGCTACGCTCTCTTGGGCATCAGTCCCGACTTTGTGCAGGTTCACCAGAAGTTCATCATCAACATGAGCTACCTCATCGAGGTCACCGACAACTGCTGCCGCTTCTTCCCTCCTTTCGACAAGATAGAAAACGTGAGGGTGGGACGCTTCTACCGCCGCAAACTGGTGGAGAAGTTTAGCGCATTGTAGGTCTTTTAAAGGTAAAAAGGCTGACGCCGTTTAAGTGGAAAGTGAAGAACGAAGAGTGAAGAATTCAATAGCCCTGATTTAAGGGAAAAGAGAAAAACGAAAAGTGAAAAATCCTATAGCCTTGTTTTAAGAGGGAATTCAAAATTCGAAAACTCAAAATCGGCTGAAAGCCGATAATTCAAAAATCAAAATTCAAAATTCAAAACTCTTATAGCGGGGCTTACAAGCACAAATCGTCCTCGAAAAAGAACGAACATAAGCTGATGTTTTTTCTGCTTATGCTCGGCCTTTTTCGAGGACGATTTTGTTTTTATATTGTTGCCTTATAAAAGGTTTTATCTTATAATGAAGATTGACCTAAAAGCTTATTCCTTATGAAAGGATTGACCTGAAAAGGCTTGACCTTATAAAGCAATTATCTTTTTAGAACTCTGCCGACTTCGGTGTGCGTGGGAAGGGGATCACGTCGCGGATGTTCTGCATGCCTGTAACGAAGAGGATCAGACGCTCGAAACCGAGGCCGAAACCGGCGTGGGGGCATGAGCCATACTTGCGGGTGTCGAGATACCAGGTCATATCCTTCATCGGGATGTTGCGCTCCTCGATCTCGTTCATGAGCTTGTCATAGCTCTCCTCACGAACAGAACCGCCGATGATCTCGCCAATCTGCGGGAACAGCACGTCGGTGCCCTGAACGGTCTGGCCGCTCTTGCCGCCGAAGCCCGACTCTTCCTCGTCGATCTTCATGTAGAACGCCTTAATGGCCTTCGGATAGTTGGTCATGATGACAGGACGCTTGAAGTGCTCCTCAACGAGGAAGCGCTCGTGCTCAGAAGCGAGGTCGTCGCCCCACTCGCATGGGAACTCAAACTTCTTGCCACCCTTGATGGCCTCCTGAAGAATGCGAATGCCCTCGGTGTAAGGCAGGTGAACAAACGAAGAGTTGAGCACGCCCTGCAGACGCTCAATCAGACCCTTGTCGATCATCTTGTTAAGGAACTCGAGGTCGTCCTTACAGTTGTCAAGAGCCCAACGGATGCAATACTTGATGAAATCTTCCTCCAGCTCCATCAGTCCGTCGAGGTCCAAGAACGCAACCTCAGGCTCTACCATCCAGAACTCGGCGAGGTGTCGCGGAGTGTTCGAGTTCTCGGCACGGAACGTAGGACCGAAGGTGTAGATGGCGCCAAGAGCGGTTGCTCCCAGCTCACCCTCGAGCTGTCCTGACACGGTGAGCGATGTCTGCTTGCCGAAGAAGTCGTCAGAATAGTCGATCTTTCCGTCCTCAGTCTTCTTGAGGTTATAGAGGTTCTTTGTTGTCACCTGGAACATCTGACCAGCACCTTCGCAGTCGCTGGCTGTGATGAGCGGTGTGTTGAAGTAGAAGTAGCCATGCTCATGGAAATAGGTATGTATGGCCATCGCCATGTTGTGGCGTATGCGCATCACGGCACCGAAGGTGTTGGTGCGCAGACGCAGGTGAGCATACTGGCGCATATACTCGAACGACTGTCCCTTCTTCTGCATGGGGTAGTCGCTGCCGCAAAGGCCGTAGATCTCGAGCGTGTCACACTGAATCTCGCTTGTCTGTCCCTTGCCCTGGCTCTCAACGAGTTTACCTGTGGCACAGATGCACGAGCCTGTAGTTATCTGCTTCAGCATGTCGGCATCAAACTTTGTCGGGTCGACAACAATCTGGATGTTGTTTATGGTGGAACCGTCGTTGAGGGCGATGAAGTCGACAGCCTTTGAGCTGCGGTGAGTACGCACCCAGCCCTTCACGCAAACGTCTGCTCCAAAGTCGGTGCGCTTAAGCGCATCAATAACTTTTGTTCTTTTCATCTTTTTTTATATTAAGCGACGAGAGACAAGTGAGCCATGTCACCTGTCACTCGTCCACATAGATATTTCTTTATTCTATTTACTCGAACGCTCCCATGCGCAGCATCTCCACCTCTTTCTCGGTGAGGAAACGCCAGTCGCCGCGACGCAGGTTCTTCTTGGTGAGGCCTGCAAACTGAACGCGGTCGAGCTTCACCACGCGGTAGCCGAGGCTCTCGAAGATACGACGCACGATGCGGTTCTTGCCGCTGTGGATCTCGATGCCCACCTGGCTCTTGTCGGTGTCGCTGGCATACTGTATGTCGTCAGCATGGATCTCGCCATCCTCCAGCTCTATGCCTGTAGCGATCTGCTGCATGTCGTGAGCAGTCACGTTCTTGTCGAGGTAAACGTGATAAACCTTCTTCTTCAGGAACTTAGGATGTGTGAGCTTAGAAGCGAGGTCGCCGTCATTGGTGAGCAGGAGCACACCTGTGGTGTTGCGGTCAAGACGGCCTACGGGGTAGATGCGCTCAGGACAAACGTTCTTCACGAGATCCATAACGGTCTTGCGCTGCTGTGGGTCATCGCTTGTGGTCACATAGTCCTTGGGCTTGTTGAGGAGCACATACACCTTCTTCTCAAGCGTTACGGGCTGGTCATGGAACTTAACCTCGTCTGTGCGTACCACCTTGGTGCCCAGCTCGGTAACCACGTTGCCGTTCACTGTCACCACGCCTGCCTGTATGAACTCATCGGCCTCACGGCGGCTGCATACACCTGCGTTGGCAAGATACTTGTTCAGACGTATGGGCTCGTTGGGATCGAGGTGCTCGTCCTTATACTCGATGCGCTTCTTCATGCTATACTTAGCGTTGGGATCATAGTCGGCTGTGCGCTGACGATATCCACCCTGCTGACCGTAGCCGCCGCGCTGCTGACCGTAGCCGCCGCGCTGCTGACCGTAGCCGCCACGCTGCTGACCATAGCCGCCACGCTGCTGACCGTAGCCACCGCGCTGCTGACCGTAGCCGCCACGCTGCTGACCGTAGCCACCGCGCTGCTGACCGTAGCCACCCTGCTGACGGGGCTGATAGCCACCCTGCTGACGGGGCTGGTAGCCACCCTGCTGGCTCTGATAATCGTTCTGCTGGCTCTGATAGCCGTTCTGCTGCTGGTCGTCACCCTGCTGCTGGTTGTAACGTGGGCGATAGCCACCCTGACGCTGCTGGTAGCCACCCTGCTGACGCTGCTGATAGCCACCCTGACGCTGCTGGTAGCCACCCTGCTGGCGCTGCTGATAGCCACCCTGGCGCTGCTGGTAGCCACCCTGCTGACGGGGCTGATAGCCACCCTGACGCTGCTGATAGCCGCTGTTGCTGCTCTGCAGACCGGCACCGAAGCCCTCGGGACGGAATCCGCCCTCGTCGTTGCTGCTCTTGTCAGAGCTGTAAGCACGTTGTGTGTGAATGCGGGGACGCTGTGAGCGACCCGTGTTGCTGCTGTACTCTCGCTGATAGTTGCCTGTTGAACGGCTGTAAGCCTGAGTGCTGTCTTTCTTTTCTGAAGACTGTTCCTGTGTCTTGTTCTCTTCTACTTCCATTGTGTAAAATGTTTCTTTTTTCTTGGCCTCACGGCCGTGGTTAATAAATTAAAAATCTCGAAAAAATTTAAAACTATAGTACTATAATCTCTTCCTTTTTGTAGCATCTGTCTGTGCCATGGCTGATCCTAAGCAAGCTTTGTTCTACCCATTAGGCTTAACGAAAATGCTCTTCATTAAACAAAGATTCTTTAGTTACGGCGTGGCCTCTTGTTGTGCCATCCTTAATCTACTCTTGTTCTTATTGATTGAAAACAGTTTGTTTTAAAATTTACAATTCAAAATTCCTATTGACAATTTCATTTTTTTGCTTGTCGATGACCTCATGGCGCGTTGATGACCTCATGGTGCGTATACGGCCTCCTTGCGGTCCCGACATGTCGCGTCTGCGACGCTCTTGTTTGATAGGCAGGTTTAATTTGAACATTGCGGGACAAGCCATGCAGCGCGTCCCGCAATGTGGCGCATTAAATGCCTGTATAGTTGTGCGGCGTGATGGCCATGAGCTCTGCCTTCACGCTGTCGCTCACCTGCAGACCCTTGATAAACTCGTGGATGGTCTCCTCTGTCATCTTGGTGTTGGTGCGTGTGAGTGCCTTCAGTGCCTCATAGGGATGCGGGTAAGCCTCGCGACGCAAGATGGTCTGTATGGCCTCAGCCACGACAGCCCATGTGTTGTCGAGGTCGGCGGCGATGGCCTTCTCGTTGAGTATGAGCTTGCGCAGACCCTTCAGCGTGCTCTCTATGGCAATGACACCGTGGCCGAGAGGCACACCGATGTTGCGCAGCACCGTAGAGTCGGTAAGGTCACGCTGCAGACGGCTCACGGGCAGCTTCTGTGCGAGGAACTGCAACACAGCGTTTGCAATGCCAAGGTTACCCTCAGAGTTCTCAAAGTCGATGGGGTTCACCTTGTGGGGCATAGCGCTTGAGCCTACCTCACCAGCCTTGATCTTCTGCTTGAAATATTCCATCGAGATATACATCCACATGTCGCGGTCGAGGTCGATGATGATGGTGTTGATGCGACGTATGGCATCGAACACGCTGCCCAGACAGTCGTAGTTGCTTATCTGTGTGGTGTACTGCTCGCGCTCCAGACCCAGCTTCTCGCTTACGAAGCGGTTGCCGAACGCCTTCCAGTCATACTGAGGATATGCCACATGGTGAGCGTTGTAGTTGCCTGTAGCGCCGCCAAACTTGGCTGTCATCTTGCAAGCCTTGAGCTGTGCGAGCTGCTCTGTGAGGCGATAGACAAACACCATGATCTCCTTGCCCAGACGTGTGGGCGAGGCGGGCTGTCCGTGGGTCTTTGCCAACATGGGCACGTCCTTCCACTCGTCAGCATACTGCTGCAGCTGTGCTATCAGCTCCTCCACCAGCGGACAGTACACGTTCTCCAGCGCCTCCTTCATTGAGAGGGGCACGCTCGTGTTGTTAATGTCCTGTGAGGTGAGGCCGAAGTGGATAAACTCTTTGTAGGCATCGAGGCCGCCAATCTTGTCAAACTGCTCCTTGATGAAATATTCCACCGCCTTGACATCGTGGTTTGTCACCTTCTCGATGTCCTTAACACGCTGTGCGCCTTCCTCGTTGAAGTCGGCATAGATGCTGCGGAGCTGTGGGAAGAGAGCATGGTCAAAGGAGGCGAGCTGCGGGAGAGGCAGCTCACAAAGTGTGATGAAATACTCAATCTCTACGCGCACTCTGTAACGGATGAGTGCATACTCGGAAAAATAGTCGGCCAACGACTCGGTCTTTCCTCTATAACGGCCATCTATAGGAGATATGGCTGTCAGCAAATCAAGTGTCATAAATTTATCTATAAATGATTCTTTTTCTTCTGTTAGGGTGTATGCCTGAATTATGGTGCAAATATACAAATTTAATCTGAAACAATACGATTTTTTCTTTCTAAAGATAACATAAATAATTATAAACGCTCTGATTTATAGACATAAAGCGGTGTTTTCCTCTTTTTTCATGTTCTTTTGGACAGAACGGCATAAAAACTGATGTTTGATAGACGACACATTGACGAACCGCCATGAAAGAGAAAAAGGATGTAACCTTATGAGTTACATCCTTCTCTTGTGTGGGCGTTGACGGATTCGAACCGCCGACCCTCTGCTTGTAAGGCAGATGCTCTAAACCAGCTGAGCTAAACGCCCTTGCTTTCAGTAAGCGGTTGCAAAGGTAAGAAAAGTTTTGCAACCCTCCAAACAACCGATATAAATATTCACTTTCTTTAATATTTCAAGACGGCTTTTTACATCGTTTTACATAAAATCGGCCGTTTGAGGTCAAAACAGACGCTAACAAGAATCAAAATCTAATGACCGATTTGGGATAAAAGACGCCCGCAACGAGAAGTCCCCACAAACAAGGATGCGATGCGACGGACCATGCCGCACACACCACATCCTCTTTTGCTTAACTTAAAAACTATTTTTTACAAAGCCGCTGAGCCATTTTTTAAGACGCCCATCAGCGGAAGCAGCGTCTTTATTCATACTTGAATCGCCAGATCTGATAGTTTCCGGGGTCATTGCCGCGGTCCGAAACAAAATAGATGTAGCCGTCGGTTGTCCAGTAAGGCTGGCCGTCATACGACTTGTTCACGGTGAGCTGCACGAGATTGTTGCCGTCGGTGTCAACAACATAGAGGTCGGCATCCTTCTTGTCCTTCTTTGACGACTGGAACACTATGCGCTTGCCGTCGGGCGAGAAGCGCGGATGGAAGGCGAAGCCCTTCTTGGCATCGGTCACCTGCACCTGCTCACTGCCGTCGATGTTCATGACCCAGATACTGGTGCTCTTGGCATCGCTCGAATATTTCACATAAGCCACCTTCTTGCCGTCGGGCGAGAAGCTGGGCTGATAACCGTTGGAGAGGAGCGTCGTCTCGCCCGTCTTCATGTCTTTCATCCAGATGTCGCTGTTCTGCACAATGACGGTGCTCACGCCAAAGCCGAAGAGCATGCCTGCCCAGTTGACCTTGCGATAGTAAGTGTTCTGGATCTTGTTATACACGATCTTGGAGCCGTCCTTGTTGAAGCTCGGGTTCTCCTCATAAGCGTCAGAGCTCTCTGTTATCTGTGAGAGCGCCTTGCCTTTGTTGTCGAACATGGTGAAGATGTCAGACGTTGACGATCCGTCCTGCATGCAGCTGAAAGCGAGCTTGTCGGTAGCAGGATTGTACCACGGGTTGCGGTTGAAGTTTTTGCCGCTGGTCTTCTGCGACATGGCAGCAGAGAAGGGGTTGGCTTTCTTATAGATGTTATAATATTTCTTGTTCTCACGCACAGAGAAATAGAGAGGTGCACCATTGTCACCGCCGAAGGGATCCAAACACGGCTCAGCGTTGTCTGTGACCTGTGTCAAGGTAGAGAGGTTCTCGCCTGTCATGGTGATGGCAAACTTCTTCTTGGCGTCCACGTTCATGGCCACCGCCGTCAAAAGGGCTGCAAACAGAATTTTTTTCATAAGCTAGATTTTTTTAATTAATGTTTATATTGTTTTTTATTCCTTGAATTCAATTTCTTGAATTTCATCCTACATTGTGTTGGTGTGTCGCATCGCCACGCCGTTAAGTCTAAATTTGTCTGGTTGGCGACACGCTGTCTTCTTCTTTGCAAATAGAAAACATTATTTTTTTAGTGGCAAGAAAAACACCCGTTTTTTTTCTGTCTGACACAAAAAAACACAATTCAGCACCCTTTTCAGGTAGCCATGCCCGTCATCTGTTCTGCTCACGCCCAATGGGTTCTGCCCATGCCCCACCCCGTCAAGGCTCCTCCACCTTTATCTTCACATCCAGCGTCTGCTCAATGACGGGCACGATGTCTTCAATCTGGGTTGCCGTGAAACGTCCCGTCAGACGGCGCGTCAGGTCGCTCTGGGCGGTGGTGAGGCGCACGTCATAGTAGGCACCAAGCGCAGAGAGCACCTCGCCGAGAGGTGTGGCGCTGAAGGCGAAGGTGTGTAAGAGAGCCTGCGCTGGCTGTTGTGTGACGGTCGGCTTGCTGTCGGCAGATGCAAGCACAGCCTTCATGCCGCGTGTCATCACCACGTTGCCGCCAGTCTTCACCGACGCAAACTTGACCCTTCCGCTCTCCACGCTCACCAGTGCCTTGCCGCCACGCTCGTCAAGAGAGAACCGCGTGCCGAGCACCTTCACGCTGCCTATCGTTCCGCTTGCGGTGAAGGGGCGGTTGGCGTCGTGGCGCACGCTGAACGAGGCGGCACCGTGAAGATAGAGACGGCGGCAACTGTCGCCGCGGAACGCGAGCGACGAGTGGGGCTGAAGTGTCACCTCCGACCCGTCGGGCAAGACGAGAGCCAGCGGTGTGTCGCCACTCTCGTAGAGCGTCTGTCCACCGCCCTGCTGCATCCACACTAAGGCTCCTGCCACCGCCAACACGATGGCGGCAGCCGCAGCAGAGAGCCATAACCTTAGCCGTGTGGCACGGGCACGCAAGCCCGTGGCCTCAGCAAAGCGGCGATAGGCGTGCTTCGTGTCCAGCGCGTCGTTACGATAATGGCGCATCACAAATATCTCGTCTTTCTTCATATCTGTCTTTTTTTTAACCCTAATCGGTCGTTAGGGCTTGCTTGAATTTTTGATTTTTAGAAGAGTGGATTTATCTAATATTGCTTCCACTTGCCTTTTCCCGAACTATATCCTCCCACAAAACCAAGGCCGCCTTCCACGTTTGAAGGTGTGGGGGCAATCTGCGAAAAGCCATAATTGGCGAAGTCGTTGCCTTCTAAGTCGTTCATGCCTTTGAAGAAGCGGTAGGTGGTTTCAGATATTTTATACATCACCACCTTATATCTTATTGTGGCGTAGAAAAATTCTTGCCCTGCTATGCCTCCTGTCGCTTCCTTCGGCACGTTGAGGTGTAGCGTGTATGACGACGAGTGCAGACTGGAGTCATCGAAGATGTAGAAGTTTTGATAGAAGTTGCGCTCAAAGCCGAAGTCGCTGTCGGCATTGGTTAAGGGCTTGAGCAACGGCTCGTTCTGTATGTTCAGCTCTTGCCAGCGTATGTAGCTCTGCGACTTTACCAGGTAATAGCCCTTTGGTGGAAGCACCTGATCGTTATCGTCGGTCATTGGCGCCTGGTTGTTGTCGTCATCAAAGTTGTTGCCGCCTGCTATGATGTGGTCGTCTTTACAATAGAAACGGTAGTCGGCCATCACGCGCACAGCATAATAGTCTTTTGTCTTGGGGTCATCGTTGAAGCGTGCCGCCAGCTGCACATAGTCGCGGAAGTCGCCATCGCCGTCGGCATCGGCCCTCACGTCAGCCATGCCCACGATCTCTGCCTCCACGGTCTCTGGAATGACCGTCACCGCCTCGGCATCGGGCAACCCAGCATGGCAGGCTTTTATGCGTATCACGTCGCCCGCCTTCTGCTGCGCCACCACACGATACTCGCCGTTACCGAGGTTTTCGACCTTCTGCTCCACCCCGTTCAGGCGGTAGCTCACGGTGGCGTCAGACAACCGGTGCGGCGTTGTCAGTTCCGACGGCCTTGTGTTCACTGGTATGCTCTCAGCCAGCGACACGATGGTGGTGTCGCCACAGGTGGGCATGCAGTAGACCACGATCTTAGGCTCGCCCTCAATCTTTCCCAGATCAAAATGGTCGGTACACGACGACATGGCCATAGCGGCGGCAACAGCTGCCACGGCGGCTCTAAATATCTTGCGTATGTTTGTTGTCTTCATAAACATTATTTTTGTTTGTCCAAATCACGACGATTGGGTATGTTGTGTTTAAAATCAGAATTTTATGGTGTAGCTAACCGATGGCAGGATGGGGATGAAGCCTGGCGCCTTAGCTCTGAGGGCACTGCCGTTCCAGTCTTGTTTCAGCTCTACATACATGGCGTTGAGATGACAATAGGCGTTGTAGACGCTCACGTTCCATATTCGCTCATGACCGTGCTTCGTGGTGTGGTGGAAGTCGAAGCCGAGGTCGAGGCGGTGATACATGGGCAGCGCCACGTTGTTGGGCCGTTCATAGACATAACTGTTGGCACCGATGCCACCGAAGCTCAGGTCGGGGTTCGTGAAGCCTCCTGCCGTGCCGCCGTTGTGGCCCGGTGTCTCGGGCATTGGCGCTATCTGCGTGGGCACCGTCATGCGGTTTCCGCTGCGCATGATGAAGGCGGCGGTGAAGTTGATCTTATCCGTCACCGCCCACTGCATGGTGACGTTCAGCTTGTGGCGGTTGTCAAACTTGTCGGCAAACCACCCGTCATACCACCCGTCGAAGCGGCGTTTGTTCCACGACAGCGTGTAGGCAGCAGAGAGGTCGAGGCGCGAGGTGTGATAATGGGCGTCGGCCTCCACGCCGTAAGACATGCCGCGCCCGTCCATCACGTTGTCGTCCCAACGGTCGGCTGGCGGCTCTATTCCTGCCCACGAAGCATACTGCAACATGTGGCTTGTCCGCTTATAGTAGGCTTCCACCGACAGGTCGAGACGGCTCGACGGCTCGGCATACAGGCCCGCGGTGAGCTGCCATGACCGCATGGGTTCAAGCTTGGCGGTGGTAGACACCCAATAGTCGGTGGGCAGGTCGAGGAACGAGTTTGTTATGCGGTGCACATATTGCGTCATCATGGTGTAGGACAGCTTGGCTGCCATCGTGCGGCTCATCTGCCAGCGCATGGCGACACGCGGGTCGAAGCGCATAAAAGTTTTGCTGTCGGTGCTGAACAGGCTGGCGTTGAAGCCCGCGTTAAGGCTCCACTGCGGCGCCAGTCGCCATGAGTCTTCGGCAAAGAGGTTCAGCTCGTGCGACACGTTGCGGTTGCTGCCCGAGGAGCTTATGGTGTCGTTCTTTTCGGCGGTGCCCACGATGCTGCGCTGTGCCTGCGTCTGCGGTCTGAACACATGCCATGTGTAGGCTGTGCCGAAGCGTATGTGGTGGCGCGAAGAAGGACGGTAGTCGAACTGTGCGTCGGCTCCCGTGTCATAGATCATCGAGCGGTAGCCGTGGGAGAGGGAGCTCACCTGCTTCTCACCCTCCTTGCCATAACTGTCGTTGTCGGTATAGTTGTAGCGCGAATAGTTTTGGGTGAACGTGGCGTTGAAGTTGGCAAAGAGCTTTGGCGAGAACACATAGTTCCAGTTGAGGGCCACGTTGCGGTTGCCCCATCTCATGTTCATGCGCGTGATGTCGTGGTCGCTCCAGATGTTGCCGTTCGCGTCGGTAGAGTATTCAAAATAGCTGTCGTCTTTGGTGTTGAAGCGGTCGCGTCCGCTATAGAGGCTTAGCGACAGTCGGCTACGATTAGAAAAGATGTGCGAGAGTTTTGCGTTCATGTCGTAAAACAGGTAGCCCAGCGACAGCTTATCGTCGCTACCCTTGTTGACGAGTGCGAAGATGGGGGTGGTGAGCAGGTCGAGCCAACTGCGGCGCAGGCCGAAGACATAGGATGTGCGGCGGTCACGGCCGATGGGACCTTCGAGCTAGAAACGTCCGTCGAGCGTGCCTATGGAGTAGCCGCCGTGGGTGCTGGTGAGGTCGCCGTCTTTGGTGCGCACGTCGGTCACCGACGACAGGCGGCCCGCATAGCGTGCGGGGAAGCCGCTCTTGTAGAAGTCGACACGCTTCACGATGTCGGTGTTGAACGCCGAGAACAGACCCAGCGTGTGGTTGACCTGATAGAGGGGCGTACCGTCGAGCAGGAACAGGTTCTCGTCGTTACCGCCGCCATGGACATAGAGGCCCGACATCAGTTCCACGCCTGGAGCCACACCCGACGTGAGCTGCAGCGCCTTCACCAGGTCAGGCGACGACAGCAGGGCGAAGCCCCGTCCGATGTCACTGCCCCTCAGCTGCCGGTGACCCGTCTGCTCGTTGAGCGAGGTAGAGTTGCGGTCGGCCGTCACCGTGACCTGTTCGAGCGTGGCGTTGGGGGTGAGAGAAAAATCGTGGGTGTGGTCAGCCTGCAAGCGTAAGCGGTAGTGGCTGTCGGCAAATCCCAGATACGACACCTTCACATCGTGCTCGCCCTCGTCAAGGGTTATGCTGTAAAAGCCGTAGGCGTTGGTGGTGGTCACCGCCCCCGATGTGGCATCGTAGACAGTGGCGCGTATGAGCGTCTCGCCCACCGAGTCGCGCACGAAGCCGCTCAGCGTGTAGCGTGTGGCGGCGCGGCGCACCTTGGGGGCCTTGGGTACCGTCGTGGCGGGTGTGTCGGCGGCCGCCTTGCGGTGCAGCATGACATAATGGCCCTGACGGGTCCATGTTATGCCGATAGGCTGGAAGAGGGCATCGAGCCACAGGTCGAGCTTATGCTTTTTGGGTGCCGCCTTGGTGAACGGCACGTCAAGGGGCAGCGTTGCATCGTAAACAAAGCTCACGCCTTGCTCACGCGCCACGATGTCCATCATCTGTCTTACGGTGCGTGTCTTCGCCGCCGCCGTCACGGTGACAGCCAGCAGCAAGAACATGAGCACAAATGCTTTAAATGTTGTTTTCATCTTGTCTTTTTTGTTTGTCATACGTCTACAAGATGCGTCATGACGGGAAATCCCCTATTTTCAGAAACTAAAAAAATGTTAAGCAGAACAAAATATCGTCGCGTTGGCCGCGCAGGCGCTTCATCGCCTCCGCCAACTCGTGCTCTACGGTCTTCACGCTTATGCCCAGTTCGGCGGCTGTCTCGGCATAGCTCATGCCGTCGCGCTTCACCATGAGCAACACCTCGCGCCGGCGCTTCGACAAGGCTTCGATGGCTGTCCACAGACGGGCCTCGCGTGCCGAACGGTCCATGGTGTCGGCGCTTACAGCCAGCTGCGGGTCGTTCTCCATCAGGCGCACAGCCTCATCGCCGCCGTCAGCCTCAGCATGCTTTGCCCGCAAAGCCATGAGACAGGCGTTGCGCACAGCGGCAAAGAGGTAAGGACGTGCTGCCGCGACAGGTGCATCCTCTGCCTGCTGCACCTTCTCCCACAGACGCACGAAGCAGTCTTGCACCAGGTCTTCTGCCTGGTCGGTGTCGGCGGTGAAGTGGGTGGCAAAGAGGCACAGCTCCCGATAGTGGTCGTTGAAGAGTTGCTTAAAATTGATGTTGCCTGTCCGTTGCTCTTGTCTCATGATTTTCTGTGACGTTATGGTGTTGTTATCCTACTTAATGGTGCAAAGATAACAATAAAACTACGCTAATGAAGAATAATGAGCATCAATTTCCTCGCGAAGCGCATTTTAATGATGATTAATTGAAATTTAGCAGGTTCTTAATTGAGCTATCACAAAGATTTATTTTTACATCGCGCTTCGCGCTCGTTGTTTATTTTAACATTAATGTCCATTAATTATCCATTAATTATCATTAATACGCGCTATGCGCGGTTCTTTATTAACGTTTAATTAATGTTCGATTAATGGATATTAATGTTCTAAACAAAACGCGCGAAGCGCGAAATAGATTTTTAATATCACAACAATAAAATGTGAATCCTGAAGAGATGATAGAGGTTCACATAAGGGCAAAAAAAATCCCCGCGGCAGAGAAATTAATCTCATACCACGAGGAAACACCCCAGTGGGCGTTGACGGATTCGAACCGCCGACCCTCTGCTTGTAAGGCAGATGCTCT